>Ga0272448_1008898_pt1 | contig 10347 bp, 12 predicted proteins | sample YNPCB0191_FD_202220 | JGI IMG/M metagenome (GOLD analysis project Ga0272448, IMG submission 202220) | Hot spring sediment microbial communities from Yellowstone National Park, WY, United States - YNP-CB-019-1 | ecosystem: Environmental > Aquatic > Thermal springs > Hot (42-90C) > Sediment... | reverse complement strand
ACCAGAAAACTGACTACCAGACCGACTGCCAGACTTTCCCAATCTATCTGCCCGGCCTGAAAAGGCCAGACAAGAAAGATCCAGACTACCAAGCTCAGGATAAATAAAGTCATTTTTCTCATTTCTACCTTCCTAATACCTTGCTGATGTAAACAGTAGAATTTTCCACAAGAGCTCGTACTCCAGGACCGAGTGGTCCCTCCAGCCCGCCAATCAGGAATATCCCACCAAAAAGACATAAAGTTGTCAGGACAAGTAGTGGTATCCTCATGAGCAGGGGAACTTCGTGCCATTGTTTTGCAGCTTCCAGGTCAAAATCCTTTCCCTGTCCCAGAAAAACATACCGCTGGATTTTAGAAAACGAAGCCAGAGTCAGAATACTGCCCAGTACTGCCCAGAGAGCCAGTCCGGGTCTGCTGGCTTGCAGGCAAGCCATTATAATTACCAGTTTACTCCAGAAACCATTGAAAGGAGGAATCCCGGAAATAGAGAGTGAAGCGACCAAGGTGGAAGTGGAAGTTACCGGCATCTTTTTAGCCAGCTGTCCTAATTTCTCCAGCTGTCTGGTACCGGTTTCATATTCCACACTGCCAGAATCCAGGAAAAGTAAAGACTTGAAAAGAGAATGATTAAAAAGATGGAAAAGTCCACCTAAAATTCCCAGCGGTGTACCCAATCCCAGGCCAAGAATGACATAACCCATCTGACTGATGCTGTGATAAGCCAGCAGTCGTTTGAAATCCCATTGAGCCAGAGCCATCAGTACACCAATCATCATGGAGATGATACCAAGATAGGTGAAAACAGAAACCAGAAGCGGTGTCATTCCGAGGATGTTATATGCCAGCCTGGCAAGTGGATAGATACCAATGGCTTTAATAAGAACACCGGAAAGCATGGCGGAAATTGGAGCCGGTGCTGAAGGATGGGCATCAGGAAGCCAGGCGTGGAAAGGAACAAGCGCAGCCTTCACGAAGAAACCTACCAGAATGAGAACACTGGCTACAATGCTGATCTGGTCAAAACCGGATTCTTTCAGGTGGGAAGCAATATCAGCCATATTCAGGGTAGCAAAGTGGCTGTAAAACAGAGCCACACCAAACAAAATAAAGGTAGAGGCAACACTGCCTATTACCAGGTACTTAAAGGAAGCCTCCAGTTCTTCAGCCTCACAGCCGAAACCAACCAAAGCGTAAGAAGCAATGGAGGCAATCTCCAGAAAGACAAAGAGGTTGAAAAAGTCTCCAGTAAGGACTGCTCCATTCATTCCGGCTACCATGAGAAGGAAGAGAGAATAGTAGCGTAATTTAGAGGTATAAAGTTTCTCCAGATACTGTACAGAGAAAAGAGTAGCCAGAAAACTGATAAGGTTGACAATTAGAAGAAGAAGGGAACTTAAACCATCCAGAACAAGAACAATACCCAGAGGAGCAGGCCAGCCACCCAGGTGATAAATTCCCTGCTTTTGGAAACATCCGGCTGCTATCACCAGAAGGGCAAAGGTAGTAATGTTTCCCAGAAGGTCAGGTGCCCAGCGGAGTTTCCGACCAATCATGGGAATAAAAAATGCCATTCCCAGTGGTAAAGCTACCAAAGTAATAATATTGTTTGTCATCCTTTCAACCGCCTCATTTCTGTAATGTCAAAAGTGCCATACCTTTCATAAAGACGGATGGCTATAGCTACCATTAAAGAAAGAACTCCCAGTCCTATGACGATAGAAGTTAAAACCAGAGCCTGGGGTAAAGGGTCAACTGCTCGGGAGACAAAAGTCTCCATGTTTGTCTGGCTATCCATGATAGGTGGCTGTCCTCCCTTTCTCCAGCCTGAAAGGATAAGAAAAAGGTTAACAGCATATTCCATAATGACCATACCTAAAATAATCTTCACAATATTTTTCTTGCAGGTAACCCCGTAAAGACCAATCAGAAAAAGAACAAAACAAAGTGCATAAATCATGTCTTGGTTCTCCTTTTCTCTGTGGTGATTAACTTTCTTTTTCCATTGACTTCCCTGACCCTGATGACTGCCAGAATAATGAAAACCATGAAAAGGGAAGCTCCCACTTTCATACCAATAGCAATGTTGCACAGCGGGATAACACCGGCGCTGAAAAGATGAAAATGTTTTGAGGGGGCTATTTTTTCTATAAAGTTAAGGAAGAAAATTCCTCCCCAGATTATGCCTGAAACAGCTACCAGCAAAAACAGCAGAGCGCCCAGGCTATCCAGTTCTGAGGCCAGAAGTTTACCTAATTTGCCCAAGGAGTATTCTTTCCCGAAAGACAGGGTTAAAAGGACAAACGTAGAAGCGATGATAACACCTCCGGCAAACCCTCCGCCAGGACTTAAATGTCCGTAAAGAACAATATACACACCATAAAGGAAGATAAATCCTTTTAACCACCGGGTAACGGTTTTCACAATCAGACTCATACCCGCTGTTTTATTTTTTTCCGTCATGACTTTTCTTCTTTCTACTGTAAACCCGTAAGATTGCCAGAGCTCCCAGAATGGAAGTAAAAAGGACAGTAGCTTCCCCCAGGGTGTCATAACCACGATAATCCAGAATTACTGCTGTTACAATGTTAGCCGCCCCTGTTTCCTTTAGTCCATTTCTGAGATAGTACTGAGCAGGAGACTGGCTGGACTGTAACATAGATGGTGTGCCAAACTCTGGCAGTCTGGGAAAAACATAAAATCCAAGCACCAGGAAAACAAAAATCATTGCCAGTGTCGCCATCAAACCGAAAAATTCCCTGTCCCCGTCAATGGTTGTTAAATCCCTCCTGATTGTTGCCCTGATAAGAATTACCAGAGAAAGAATTTCCACTACCATCTGGGTGATAGCAATATCAGGAGCGCCCACTAAAAGGAAACAGATACTCATCGCTGCACCGACTGCTCCCACAGAAATAACTGAAGAGAGCAAATCAGCAGTTTCCAGAGCAATCAAGGCTCCTATTATCATAAAGACCAGAAAACTGCCAACCAGTATCTCTATCATCTCAGGGCCTCAGAAAAATTATCAGTAACACCAGGAGACCAAAAATTATCCAGGATAAATATGTATCCAGTACACCTGAATGGGCACTACGGAGTAGCTCGCTGATATAACCTATGACCTGTTTTTTCACCTCATAAAGGTCAAAAAGTTTTTGTCTTGCTCCGGCAAACATCTTATTTAGAAAAGGCATGTTGGTAATACCTTTATAAAACTCTGACCCGGAATAATGCATCTGACTTTCTACCTGTTCCCCGCCGATGAAGGGAGGGCTGTAGCGGATTCTAACAGAGCCGGTAAACAGATAAAGAATCAGACCAAAGATAATTCCTGCAATGACAAAGACCAGCGGGGTAGAAAGGGAAAGTGCCTGGTAGGGTAGACCTGCCACCGGTGCCAGCATTATCTGTACTGGCAGATGTACATAGAAAAGGCCAAGAATAATACAGAAAGCTGCCAGCACAATCATAGGAAGGACAATGCTGAAAGATGCTTCACCAGTTTCCTCTCTTCCTTCCTGCGGCTGTCCAAGAAAAACAGAGTGCACAATCTTTAGAAAACTGGCCAGGGTTAATCCGCTGCCAATCATTGCCATCACCACCCATATAACCCAGGATGGTTCTCCGTTCTGGCCTGATTCTATCAGTCCTTGATAAACCATCCATTTGGAGAAAAAGCCGTTAAGAGGAGGAATCCCGGAGATGGCTAAGGCAGCGATAAGGAAACAGATGAAACTTGCTGGCATCTTCCGGCTTAACCCGCCCAGTTCATCTAACTCGGTGGTGCCTGTCTTTTCTTCCACTGCCCCTGCCCCTAAGAAAAGACAGCACTTGTAAATGGCATTGTTTACCATGTGAAACAGTCCTCCTAAGATACCAACAGGACTGCCGGAAGCAATCCCCAGCACCATATATCCCACCTGGCTGACAGCGTGGTAAGCCAGCAACTTTCTCATGTTGTGCTGAACCAGAGCCATAAACACAGCAGCCACGATAGTAACAGCCCCTATCAGCCGGAGTAAAAGCCATAACGCCTGGTGGTAAGCAAAAAGATGCAGACATATTCTGGCTAAAAGGTAGATACCTAAAAGTTTATCTAAGGAGGCAGGTAAAAAGGCTAAAACCGGGACGAAACTTTTTTCTGAGATTTCCGGTATCCAGGTATGAAAGGGCATAGCACCTGCTTTGGCTAAAGCAGCCACTGTCAGGGAAAGAAAAGCAGCTGCAGCCAGCCACCGGCTAATTTCCACATGAATCTGGGTAAGGTACCAGGAACCGGTCAGAAGCTGGAGAATCAGTATTCCCAGTAACAGGAAAGAATCACTTCCACCGACAATGATAAAGGTTTTTTTCGCAGGATAGGCTGATTCCGGTCCACTGAGGTTGACCATGAGATACAGGGTAATGGCTGTTATTCCCCAGAAAACTGCCAGCAGTAAAAGGTGATTAGCACAGCCAGCGCCCAAAGCTGCTGCTAATGTCCAGAGAAGGTAGGCATAGTACTGGTTAGCAGAATCCTTTATCAGAGTAAGACTGGCAAGGGTGACGATTACACCAAAAAAACTTATCCCCAGACAAATCAGGCTGCTTAAATGGTCCCAGAGGAAAAGATTATTTTCCCAGGCAAGATGCTGGCTGAAAAGCCAGAAGTTTGCTCCCAGCAGAGCCAGGCAAACCGCCAGGGTGAAACCCCAGAGGTAAAACCGGGCTTTCTCTGGTAAAACCAGCACTATAGCTCCGGCAAGTCCGCAGATACCAATCATCGTCCAGATGGCTTCTACCATTTCTTTCCCATCCTTAACTTAATTTTTTCTGTCTTTTTCTGGCTCATCCGGATTAAATCCTTCATGGCACCAATTTTCTTCTTTGTCCGGGCATCGTAAAGGGTAACCATCCTTTCTGTGCAGCAATAACAGGGGTCCACACCTGCCAGAATAATAGCCACATCAGAAATAGTCTGGTTCAAGCAACTGGCTTTAAAAGTGGGAATATTAACAAAACTTGGTGCCCGGATTTTATGCCGGACAGGGCGATTGCTGCCATCACTGCGCACATAATGGAAAACTTCACCTCTGGGCGCTTCATAATGGCCAATCCCTTCCCCGGGGGGTATTTCTCTTACTTCTGTCTCAATCGGTCCTTTTTTCCCTTCCAGATTATCCAGACACTGCTGGATGATTTTAATAGATTCAAAACACTCCAGCAGCCGCACAACAGCCTTGGCAAAAACATCTCCTTCCTGGCAGGTGATAACCTTCCAGTCCACAAGACCGTAAGCAGCACACCTGCTATCCCTCCTGACATCAATGTCCACTCCTGAAGCCCTGGCTGTCGGTCCCACTGCCCCATAATCTTTTACATCTTTCGGTGTTAAGACACCAACTCCCTTGAGTCTGGCAGCCAGTACCGGGTCATCCAGAACAGCCTGGGTTAACATTTCCAATTTCGGTTTCAGTTCCTGAAGAACCTTGCGCATTGCCGGTATATCATCATCACTGATATCTCTGCGGACTCCACCAATTTTCATCATGGCATAACTCTGTCTGTTGCCTGTGACCAGTTCAAAGATATCCAGAACCGGCTCCCGGTATTTCCACGCCCACATAAAGACAGTGTTATAGCCAAGGAAATGTCCGGCAAGCCCCGCCCATAAAAGATGGCTGTGAATTCTTTCCAGTTCCCCTATGATGGAGCGAATATATTTGGCTCTTTCTGGTATTTCTACCCTGGCGAGGTCTTCCACAGCCTGAACATAAGCAATCGGATGAGAAGTGGAGCAGATACCACAGATACGTTCCACCAAAAAAGTAACCTGGTCCCAGCTTTTGGATTCACAGAGTTTTTCAATGCCGCGGTGGTTATACCCAGCTTCCCATTCAACATCTACTACCATTTCCCCGTCACAGTAAAGAGCAAAGTATTCCGGCTCCTCCAGCAACGGATGGTAAGGCCCAATAGGTACTACTACTTTTTTCCCTTCTGTGGACATGATGGGTTTTCCTTCCTCAGCGGATAAACTCCAGCCGGCCAGTCTTCTGGTAGAAGTAAATGTTTCAACCCGGGATGCTGGAGAAATTGAATACCAAAAAGTTCATGGATTTCTCTTTCAATCCAGGCAGCAGCCTTTACCACCCCGGAAAGAGTTGGACAGACCGGATTGTCCCGGGCCAGCACCACGCGTAAAGAGATCATAACATCCTCTTTATCCAGGGAAAAGTGGTAAAGAATTTCCATATTATCAAGATTATCCACCGCACTGGCAGTAGCAAATCTGCCCTGTAAAGAGTTAAAAATAAACTCTGCTACCGGCAGTAAATCTTCCTTTTCCACAGAAAGATAAAGCCTTTTCTCAGAGTGAACCTTGGTCTCTTTAATCCTGCCTGAGAAATTTTCTTCCAGTCTTCTTAAAATATCAGGTTTCATTTTAGTTTACCCAGAAGGCTGACAATCCCGGCAATGATTGCCTCCGGTTTAGGCGGACACCCTGGTATCCAGACATCCACCGGGATAATACTGGATATTGGACCAGCCATAGGATAACCATCCCGAAAGATTCCCCCTGAGCAGGAACAGGTTCCTACTGCCACAACAAAACCTGGTTTTGGTAACTGCTGGTACAGTTTCTTAATCCTGGGAGCATTCTTTTTCGTGCCTATACCTGTTACCAGGAGAACATCAGCCTGTCTAATACTGCCCACCAGGACAATGCCAAACCTTTCCACATCATACCTTGGTGTCAGGCAGTCTAAGATTTCAATGTCACAGTTGTTACAGGAACCAGTGGAAAGGTGAAAAACCCACAGAGACTTTGTCAGAGCTTTTGTTGTCAGCTTCATCTTTCACCATCCCATAAAAGACAGAAGGATAGCAGTCATAGCAAAAAGAGACAGCCACCCCCAGAAAAACTTCATTGCCTGGTCAATCCGCAGTCTGGGGTTAGTGTTTTTTACCAGAACAATGAGCACCAGAACTATTAAATACTTAATTATAGCAGTTAGACGCCCAGCCATACCACTACAGAAATAAAAAACCAGAAAAGTGATACCCACACTCAACAGCATCCACCTGGCAAGTTTAAAAAAGGCTAACGGTAACCCGGAATATTCAATGAGGACACCGGAAGCAATTTCTCCTTCTGCTTCAGAAACATCAAAGGGTACCTGTCCAATTTTAGCCTGGAAAGAAAGAAGAGCTACCAGAAAAGCAATCAGTCCAGACGGTGACCTGGCTGTCATCCCCTCTACTAATTGTTTTTGAAAGATGTCCGTTAAACTGCTGCTACCTGTTTTAACTACAGGTATCAGAAGGGAAATGATGAAAGGGAGTTCATAACTTAAAAGCAGTTTCAGTTCCCTGCCAGCACCAACGCCAGCCAGAGGATTACTGGAAGAACTTCCTCCTGCAATCAGAAAAAGTGAGGGAAGCATCAGAAGGTAAATCATCAGAATTAAGTCTACCGAGAAAGGAAATCTCCAGATGGAAGAAAGCAAAAGAGCACCTGTTATGGTGACGGATGCCACAGCCAAAAAGGGAGCAAGAAGAAACAGAGGTCCGGCTGTCTCCGGTACAACCACCTCTTTACCAAAAAGTTTAAGTAAGTCAGCAAAATTTTGCCACCAGGGAGGTCCCACCCGCCACTGGAGCCTGGCTGTTAGTTTCCTGTCCAGCCAGCCGCTCAAAAGACCTGCCAGGGCAAAGAAAACAAAGCTAAAAAGCGTGAGCCAGATAAAACTTAAAGATGGCATCTTTTATTTTTCCACTCCGTAAAGTTGTAACCAGTCTACTGCCTTCACCAGTAAATGTTTACCTATTTTATGGATGTTTTTTCTGTCTTTAACTTCTTCTTCCTCTACCAGCTGCAGGGCACCATAAGGACAGCTTCTGACACACAAAAATCTTTCCGCCTCGTTACTGCGGGAACCAAGGCATAAGTCACACCGGCTGGCTAAATACGGAACAAGTTCCGGCAGAATAGTACCAAAAGGGCAGGCCAGAACACAGCTTTTACAGGAAACACACAGGTTAAGCGACCGTTTTACAATTTTTTCTTCCCTCTTTAACGCATTATTAGGACAGGCCTGCACGCAGGGGTAATTTTCGCACCGCCGGCAGACAAGCAAAAAAGCAATCTCTTCCCGGAGAGAAGTTATCCCGTTGTTTCCGGGATGAAAATAGTAACTGCAACGGATAACACATTCCGGGCAGCGATTGCAGACTTCGTAATCAACCAGAAGTTTTTTCATTTTTTTCAAGCCCAGGCATCAGGTTCATTCTTAATCTTGCTGTAAGTAAAAACAGGTCCATCCTGACAGACAAAATGGGAACCAATCAAACAGTGGCGGCAATGTCCCACCCCACAATACATTTTCCTTTCCATGGAAAGATAAATATTTTCTTCCCGGTAACCTTCTTGGAGTAACTTGACTGTGGCAAATTTCATCATGATAGGTGGACCACAGACTACCGCGACACTGATGGAAATATCCAGGGGTAGCTTTTCTAAGGTGCAGGTAACCACTCCTTCCTGATACTTCCAGTCATCTGTTTTTCTATCCACTGTTAGCCGAAACTGGAGGGGGTATTTCTGGCAGAGAGACTGCCACTGGCTGAAAATTTCGTCTTTGTAAAGGTAGTCCTCAGGGGTCTTAGCCCCACAGCAAAAAATAATCTTCCGGTACTGGAAGACATTTTCCATCAAGGCATAAAAAAGTGACCGTAAAGGTGCTAACCCTACTCCACCACCTACCAGCAGCACTTCTTTACCTGCAAACTTTTCCAGCGGGTAAGGCTTTCCGTAAGGTCCCCTCAGGCCTACCAGGTCCCCGGGTTTTAGCTGATGGATAGCACCTGTCACCAGTCCTGTTTTCATCACAGTAAATTCCACTTTTTCCACCCGGGAAGGAGAGGAAGAAGGCGTAAATGGAGCCTCGCCAACGCCAGGTACAGTGAGAAAAGCAAACTGTCCTGCTTGGAAAGAAAAAGACTTTTCCGGAACCAGTACCAGTGTTTTAATAGCTGGTGTTTCCTCAATTACCTTTTCCACCTGGCATTTGAGTGGCTGGTAGATGTTAGACTGGTTCATAAAGAACATCTCCTGATTTCAGGGCTATAATCTTACTCAGGACTTTTCTCTTATCAATTTTCCCTGCGCATCCCTGGATACATCTCCCGCATCCTGTACAACCAACCAGATTAAAATTCTTTACCATATAGGTATATTTACAGGCGTATCTGTTGCGAAATCTCTCGTGAAGATGCGGCCTGGGAGAAACCCCGGAAGCCATCCGCGCATAGCCAGGGAAAAGGCAGGAATCCCAGGTTCTTCTTTTCCGGAAGTAATCTTTCTCAGTAATGTCTTCCAGGAAAAAGCAGACGCAGGAAGGGCAGGAATTGGTGCAACTTCCACACTGCACACAGCTTTGCCAGACCTGGTTCCATTCCTGTGCGGAAAGACGGCTGGAGATATCCTCTGGTATCTTTTCCGGCAGATTAAATTTCCTGTTGATTTGACGAATCCTTTCCTGTGTGTTTTGTCGCAACCTTTCCCGCAGTGCCAATTCTTCTTCTGTGGCTTCTCTTAAACCCCTGGCATCTTTCAAGAAGTTTTCTCCCTTATCTGTTCCCACCTCCAGGAGCAGAAGCTGGTCCAAAACCGTAAGGTTGAGGTCGTAACCCTGTTGCGGGAAGGGATGAAGGCCCACTAACTGGCAGAAGCAGACATCAAGGGGCTGGGAACAATCACTGGAGATAACAAGAGACATCTCCCGTCGCCGCAGATAGTTAGGGTCCTTAAAATCCCCCTGCCCGAAAACAGCATCCAGAACCCTTAAGCCAGCCAGGTCACAGGCTGTCACTCCCATAATTATCTGGGGAGAAACAAAAGATGCAGGTAAAACTTCCTCCTGGAAAGGAAAGAAGAAAAACTTAAGTGGCTGTTCAGGTCTGACGACACCCGGCACAGCCTGGTCTATAGATTCCGGAGTGAGAATCTGATAATGTAACCGTTCACCAGAAAAAACTGGAGCAATTAACCTGTTCTGGAGAATCTTTTCCTTCAGGAAATTGTTCCAGTCTTTCCTAATTAAAACATATTTTTTTGCTGCCATTATTTTTCATTTTTAAGAGGCAAAATTTTGACTATTCTAATACATACAAAATTCTGTGTCAAGCGCTGTCGGTAAATGGTCCTAGACATCATTACCACCCCTGCCTATCTAATTTTGAAAGATTGATTAAAATAGCCGGTATACCAATCTACAGAAACATTTTTGAATTTCGCAGGGAAGTAGATATACTGGTACAATACAGGTAGACCTCATTTTGGAGAAAAGATGGATGGAAAAAC
>Ga0272448_1008896_pt1 | contig 10349 bp, 11 predicted proteins | sample YNPCB0191_FD_202220 | JGI IMG/M metagenome (GOLD analysis project Ga0272448, IMG submission 202220) | Hot spring sediment microbial communities from Yellowstone National Park, WY, United States - YNP-CB-019-1 | ecosystem: Environmental > Aquatic > Thermal springs > Hot (42-90C) > Sediment... | reverse complement strand
ATGGACACCCAGAGCCAACTCAATCATGATGATAGTCTTCCTAGGACCTCTTTTACTCCTTTTGACGGGTTTTTGCTTTGTTTTCGCTCCTGAGACTGTGCCGCTGGCGGTTGCTCTTCTAATCCTCGCAGAGTATATTGGTTTTGTGTTCTTTTTGAGGGGTGACACCTTCAGAGGGGAATGGGATGGGAAAGGATACCCACTTGGAGGATATCTCGGTTTTTCAATCCTTTTCTCCGCCTTCATGGTTGCAAGGGGTGTTGTTGGTTTGTTTAAGGGTTTGGTGGCTTGGGGTTTGTTTATGTTGTCTCTTGGCTTGTTTATCGCGACATATTATCTTTTCCCTGATAAAATGCCAGGATTAAAAGGAAATTACCTTAGCACACGACATGAAGTTTTGAAGGCGATTATTGTCGGCATAATACTCCTCATAGTTACAAGGATAATCTGGATAATAGTTCAGGTTTGGGTGTTTCATTGGTCGTTGACAGGCCACTAGGGCATGTGAGGTGTTATGTTAGATTTTTTTTGGGAGTGGATTTTTTGGATAATGTACTAAAATGCTGTATGAGATCTGATAGTATTATAAATTGTCTTGATTCCTGCAAAACGCTCTAAACGCTTTTTCCAGGGGTCTGATTATATTAGCTTCTAATTCCTGTTAACGCTTCTTAGATGGTTTCCAGAAGAAGAAAGTCTCCTGTTTTCTAAGATTAAAGCGTTTTTAGGCCTTTCTAGTGATTTGATAGTATTATTCATAGTTTTGGTTCCTGTTCTCTTTTTTTAGACGATTTCTAGCATGGATTCTTGGTTTTTTTGAAAATTTAGCGGACAAAAAATGTAAAAGTAAGGATGTGGGTAGGAGTTACCCTAACTGTAACCTTTATATACCCCCTATGATTATGATGTGGGGGAGGGAACCTTACCCCCTTCATCAAGAGGCGTGAGGTGAAACCATGAAGAAAAAAACAAGAATCTGGTGTGAAATATCAACAATAATGACATGTGCAAGGTGGATTGAAGAACGCACACAAAACGAAGACATAAAGGAGTGGGCCGCCAGGATCTGGGCAGCCGCTAACCACCTAGAAAAAGAAACAGGAGTCTATGAATAAAAAGTGGTGGGAAATCAATTCCCCCCACATCCCCCCAATTTTTTGAGGTGAAAAAAAGTTAAAAAACAATAGCCATGAAAATGGGTATTCCAGAGGACTACATTGATCAAATCAGCATTTTCCCAATCGTACTTGACGATTATTTATATGGCGACTGCGTAATCTCAAACATAACGAATAGAGTCAGACTTCAGAAAATTCATAACCCCCCTAAAGATAAAGTATTTTCAAGAACCTGATCAACAATATAATGGGATCGTCATGGATTACGGGAAGCTTATAAGAACCAAGGAACTCGTCCTTCTCGTCCTGATAACACTTGACATAGTGCTCCTAAGCTATATCTCATTCTACCCATCAAATACATGGACCGTGAATGCCATAAACCAGTTTGACCTCCTCCTGTGCATCATCCTCTTCATGGAATTCTCAGTAAACCTGAAAAGGGCTGAGGATCGTAAGAGATTCCTCCGGGAAAACTGGCCAGATATAATTGCATTCCTCCCTGTGGACTTCTTCCGGGCATTCCGCTTTATAAGGATAATAAGGGTTGTGAAGGTCATCGCCCTCTTCAGAAAGTACCTCAAGAAGTTCTTCACCTTCCTTGTGGATACACACCTTGACCAGGCGGTGGGGGTACTCCTAATTGCACTCGTGGCCGGGACAATGTTCTTTTACATGATGGAGTCAGGGGTCAACAGATCCCTCCATGGGCCAGCTGACTCCCTCTGGTACAGTCTAACAACAATAATCGCCGGGGAGGTTGTTATACCTCCAAAAACCATCTATGGGAAGGCCATAACAAGCATGCTCATGCTGGTTGGTGTCACCTTTGTGGGGTTCCTGACAGCTTCACTGGCCTCATGGTTTGTCAGGAACCCTGAGGATGAGCGGGAAGTCCATGAAAGACTGGACGAGATAGAAAGGGGTATAGAGGACCTCAAAGGCGAGATTGCTGAAATCAAGGAGATGCTGAAGAAAAGATGATTCATTATCTGACCTTGCTGGTATCCGCGGAGACCACAACATACAGCAGTCCATCAAGAGGAATTATCTATTTTCCTCCAAGGCACCGTTACTTTTATACAGCATGGCCCCTTAGCATAAATAAGTAATTCATCGACGAGGATAACATGGCAAGATCAGCATATATAATCATAGGAGCCATTCTACTCTTTGGCGCCTACCTCTACGGGGTAACTGCACTGAGTCCCGTGGAACCTGTGGGGCGTCTGGGTTTCGTTAAACTGGCAAACCCGGACATGTATCCCGGGCACCCCCAGTCCAAGGTCCTGGCATCCTACGCAGCCCAGAGGGGATCCAAATGCGCCCTCGTGGTCCATTACGCCGGAAGTTCAAACTACAGGCACTACAGGGAGGGTAACGTGACCATAATAGAACTGGCATATATCAGTTCAGAGTACCGGACCGACATAGACTGGGGTGAGGTTATTGAGTCATTCATATTCGGGGTCCCTGATGGTAAGTACCGTTACAGGGCCGATGGATATGAATTCAACAGTCTCGATGAGGCCATGGATTACGTTGAAGATCTTGCCAGAAGTAAGGGACAGGAGGGTCCCATGCCCATGGTCTTCCATGGCACCGTCAGGGAGGGTAACGTCTTCATCAACCCCGGCTGTGGTTTCCCACTCTATGTCCAGATCGCATGGAGACAGTACGGTAGACTCGGGGCATACTATTACATCGTGAAGGGCCTCCTGCATCCCTACCTGAACAACCCCTACGCCGCATATGAACTGAGCCACGCATCTGACCTTCAGAGACTCTACAATCAGGGCGCCCTTGACTATACAGGATACGATTGATCCTCACCCCTTTCTGTAGATTTTAAGGGGCCCCCACTATCAGTGGACCATTAAACTTCATCGATCAGCAGACCCCCCAGAGAACTGACCGTTAACTACAATCCCTGGCGGCCCATCAGTTCTCCCATGAACTCTTCACGGATCCCCCTGAATTCTTCGATTTTCCTGTCAGTCAGATACCTGTATAGAACCCTGATACGGGGGTTTTTTCCGATCAAGCTCCTTTTTTCATTTAAGAATGTCCAGAAGAGGGCATCCCAGACCCTGCACCAGTCCCCGCGCTGGTGGTCACTCATCCTGAGGATATAATTTGATGAGGAGATGTAGGGTTTGGTTGCAATCAGCCCCCCGTCAGCGTACTGGCTCATACCATAAACATTTGGCACCATCACCCAGTCATAGGAGTCTATGAACATCTCCATGAACCACCTGTAGACCTCATCAGGGTCCGTGCCGAGGAGCAGCATGAAATTCCCGATCACCATGAGCCTCTCAATGTGGTGGGTGTAGCCGTGCCTCATAACCCTCCCCACGGCAGAGTCGTAGGGCTCTATACCTGTTAAGCCCTGGTAGAGTTTAGGATTGATTTTGCCCCTGTGGTTGAAGAAGTTCTCTGTCCTCTCATAGGACCCCTTAAGTATATAAACTGCCCTTATGAATTCCCGCCATCCCATAACCTGCCTTACAAAGCCCTCAACGGAGTTCAGTGGCGCGTCTGCCTTGAGTGCTGCCCTTATAACCTCCATTGGCGTCAGGAGGCATATGTTAAGTGAGGAGGAAAGTACTGAATGAAACAGGAATGGCTCATCACGGGATATGAAGTCCTGATAGCTTCCAAAGTTTTTAATTCTCCTCTCAATGAAGTCCCTCAGGAAAATCCTGGCCTCAGTGTGTGTTGTGGGGTAATTGAAGTGGTCCATGGATCCAGGGTTGTCAGGGAAGTTCTCTGATACATATTCTTTGGCCTCCTTTACGTACTCATTTTCCGGGAGCTTCACAGGGGATGGTACCTCCAACCCTCGGGGCATTCTCTTACGGTTTTCAGTGTCAAAGGTCCATTTACCACCGGCTGGCCTGGAGTTCTTCATGAGAATGGAGAGCCTCTTCCTCTCCCTTATGTAGAAGGATCTGAGAAAGAATCTCCCATCCCTGAAGTAGTCATCCATGAGCTGCCTTTTGAAGAGGAATGGTGCCTCAATCTCATTTATTTCAAATCCAAGTTCCATGGAAAGCTTCTTCATCCTCACCTCAAGTTCATGGTCAAGGAGTTCAAGGGTGTAGACACGGTCGTAGCCTTCAAGGTGATCCCTCAGGTATCCCATTCCCGGGTCAGGGCTGTATTCTATGTATTCAGCTTTAAGACCCCTTGAACTGAGGTGGTCGTGGTAGTGGCGCATTGAAGCCCGATGGAGAATAAGCTTGTTCCTGTGGAATCTTAGTCTGAATACCGGGTCTCCAAAGAAGAGCTGATCCTCCACCAGGATGAACCTGGATGTTTTCCCGGCCGCCGGGTGGTCCTCCATGAGGTGGTGGGGGAATACAATGGCCACAGATTTCTCACCCATATCGGTATTTATGTTGCAGGATGACTATAAATCTAAAAGTTTTTTAGGAGTCCCGGACATAAACCTTAATGGTGTTTACAATGGTTAAGTGGGGAGCCGTTATTCTTGGATTTGTACTCTCAATTGTTTTTCCATACATTCTAAGCCCCTTCGTTGGTCAGGCTTCAATCCTCGGATTATTCCTGGCGGGTTTTGTAGTAGGCCTCATGGTAAAGGAGGGGGCGACCGGGGGTTTCTGGAACGCGACTGTTGCAGGGGCATTTGGCGGTATAGTGATTGCCATCCTACTCACTATCTTTGGAACTGCCATTGCCGGGCCCGTAGGTTTTCTTATTGGAGCCTTTGCAGGTGGAATCCTCGTATTGGCCCTCCTGATTGTCTCAATGCTCTTCATGGGTATTGGTGGGGCGATTGGAGGTTTCATTGCAGGTGACTGATAAGACCTTCAAAGACAATTCATTTCTCGGACACTGCACGGACCTCCTTTTTATGCACCTGGTAATAAAAATTTAAATATTAGGATTAATCATTTATTAAAATGTGATGAATATGTATGATTTAAGTGATCTTGTGGTTGAAAGACAAAAACTCGGGAATGTGACGGATATAAAAATCTTCAGGGTGCTGAGGTTCATGCCCTATTCCATCATAGGAGACGGAGCCAACGGTATCCTCTACAAGAGCGGCAAGGACCTTGGAAGGAATCTGGGTCTAAATGGCGCCAGTGAAGCCGTGAAGTTCATGCATGAAAACCGTATAGGTGAACTTGAAATCCTCCAGGAGGATCCATACCACCTCAGGGTCGATGAATGCCTCAGCTGTGCCGGTCTCCCTGAGTCAGGTAAACCCCTATGCCACTTTGAGGGGGGCCTACTTGCAGGTATAATTGAATCTGTGAGTGGAAGAGCCGTGGATTTCAGGGAGGTTAAATGCTGGGGCCTCGGAAATGGAACATGTGAGTTCAAGGAGTTCGTGAGGTAGTCCTCATTCATACCCCCCAATTCATTTTATGTTTCCCTCTCTCAAAAAAAACTAATTAAAGGGATGCAGATAAGTAAACCCGAGGAATACATCCAGACCATGATCCAAGACATCAAGGAGAATTGAGATGCTAATAGGTGTTATATCAGATACGCATATACCTGACAGGGCATCAGAGATCCCGGAGGCTGTTTTTGATGCCTTCAGGGATGTTGAACTGATACTCCATGCCGGTGATCTGACATCCCCAGACATCCTCAGTGAACTCGAAAGACTGGCCCCTGTGGAGTGTGTGCAGGGAAACATGGACCGCCACTATGGTATAGAAACCCCCAGGTCAGGGCTATTTGAGATAGGATCCTTCAGGGTGGGGTTAATCCATGGGGAGGTCTACCCCAGGGGTGACACCCAGCAGCTGAGGTACCTCGGCCTTGAACTTGGAGCCGATGTTCTGATAAGCGGGCACACCCACCAGCCCTTCATAAGGGAACTTGAGGACATGATCCTCCTCAACCCTGGAAGCCCCACCGTACCTCGCCTCACAGATCCAAGTGTCATGCTGCTCAGAATTGATGGGGAAAAACTTGACGCCGAGATAATAAGAACCGGGACCCCTGTATGCAGGTCCCTGAATTTCAGGAGGTGATTGATATGGGTAAAAGGTGGCAGGCTGAAAGAAAGAGGGACCACTACTATAAAAGCGCCAAGAAGGAGAATTACCGTTCAAGGGCCTCCTATAAGTTACTGCAGCTCAACAACAGATATAAACTTATAAAGAAGGGTGACAGGGTACTTGACCTGGGTGCGGCCCCCGGTGGGTGGTCACAGGTCGCCCTGGATAAGGTGGGGGATGAGGGACTTGTGGTCGCCGTTGACCTCCAGAGGATAAAGGGTTTCCCATCTGAAAACTTCAGGGCAATAAGGGGGGACTTCACCGAAGAGGAGGTGAAGGAGAAGATAATCAGGGAACTGGGAGGAAGGGCCGACGCCGTCATATCAGACGCTGCACCATCACTCTCAGGTATAAGGGACATTGACCACCTGAGGTCAGTGGATCTCGTTGAGAACGTCCTGGACATAGCCTACAGGGTCCTTGATAGGAAGGGGAACATCCTGATAAAGGCATTCCAGGGCCCTGAACTTGACAGGGTTATAAAGGAACTGAGGAAGGACTTCTGGAAACTTAAAACCACCAAGCCAGCCTCATCCAGGAAGGCCAGTGCAGAGATGTACATCGTGGGCAGGGATTTCAAGGGCAGAGAAAGATGGAAAAGAATAATCCACTAGAACCCACATGAAAGATAAGAGTAAAAGAAATGGGAGAGAATGATCCCCTGAAACTACATGAGGGCCCTCACATCACTCAGGGCCTGTGAGGCTACCTGGAGCTGATACCTGGCCGTTTTAATCCTTTCATCAACCTCTGATTTGGGCTTGCTGGTCTCAAGTGCACTTTTAACGTCGTCTATTGCTGACCTGGCCTTCACAAGTTCTATTTCAGCGTTCAGGTAGGTCCTGGTGAGATTGTCATTGTTCCTCTGGTACACCTCCTTCTTGACCGAATCGTACTGGACCTTCAGGGATGAGTAGTCACTCTGAAGCTTTGCAAGTTCATCATACTCTGCCCCCTTATCCACACTACTTGATATGGCATCTGAGATGGTATCAACACCTATGTAGGCGAATACCAGGATTGTCCCTATTATCAGGAGAACTCCCAGGACGGATATGGTCATTGAAGTCAGTTTGAAAAGGTTTATCCTTGATCTCTTCATTCTATCAACCCCATACAGTGGATTTGGCTCTCAGTTCACAGTGTATAGATACATCAGAGCACATTGAACTAGGTCAGGTTACAGTTATGTGTGGCAGACTAAGGTTTATAATGTTATCATAATATACTTTCCATGATGAAAACCGTGGATAAGAGCAAGACACTTACAAAATTTGAGGAATTCTTTTCACTGCCGGACTACAAGGACAGGGTATTCGAGGCAATAGAGAAATATCCGAACGTCAGATCAATTGAAGTTGATTACCTGGACCTTGAAATGTTTGACCCTGACCTTGCAGACCTTCTAATCGAAAAACCTGATGATGTTATAAGGGCGGCACAGCAGGCCATAAGGAACATCGACCCCCTCAGAAAGAATGTGGACCTCAACATAAGGTTCGGCGGGGTCAGCAACGTAATACCCCTCAGGGAGCTACGGAGTAAATTCATAGGCAAGTTCGTGGCAGTTGATGGTATAGTCAGGAAGACCGATGAGATAAGGCCCAGGATAGTTAAGGCCGTCTTTGAGTGCCGTGGTTGTATGAGACTCCACGAGGTCACACAGTCAACCAACATGATCACAGAGCCATCACTCTGCTCAGAGTGCGGTGGGAGGTCCTTCAGGCTCCTGCAGGACGAATCAGAGTTCCTGGACACCCAGACCCTGAAACTCCAGGAGCCCCTGGAGAACCTTTCAGGTGGTGAACAGCCCCGGCAGATAACAGTTGTCCTCGAGGACGACCTGGTCGACACCCTCACGCCCGGGGATATCGTGAGGGTGACCGGTACCCTGAGGACTGTTAGGGATGAGAGGACAAAGCGTTTCAAGAACTTCATCTACGGCAACTACACAGAGTTCCTTGAACAGGAATTTGAGGAGCTCCAGATAAGTGAGGAGGATGAGGAGAAGATAAAGGAGCTTGCAGGGGACCCTAACATCTATGAAAAGATCATAAGGTCCACTGCACCATCCATACACGGCTACCGTGAGGTGAAGGAGGCAATAGCCCTCCAGCTCTTCGGGGGAACCGGTAAGGAGCTGGATGATAAGACCAGGCTCCGTGGGGACATCCACATACTCATAGTGGGGGACCCGGGTATCGGTAAGTCACAGATGCTCAAGTACGTCTCAAAGCTGGCCCCCAGGGGGATATACACCAGTGGTAAGGGTACCTCAGGGGTCGGCCTTACAGCTGCTGCTGTGAGGGATGAATTCGGTGGCTGGTCCCTTGAGGCAGGGGCCCTGGTACTCGGGGATAAGGGTAACGTCTGCGTGGACGAGCTTGACAAGATGCGCGAGGAGGACCGCTCAGCCATACACGAGGCCCTGGAGCAGCAGACCATCAGCATAGCCAAGGCCGGGATAATGGCAACCCTGAACTCCCGGTGTTCGGTCCTGGCAGCTGCAAACCCCAAATTTGGAAGATTCGATAGTTACAAGTCGATTGCAGAGCAGATAGACCTTCCATCAACAATACTTTCACGTTTCGACCTCATATTCGTGGTTGAAGACAAACCAGATGAGGAGAAGGACAGGGAGCTTGCAAGGCACATCCTCAAGACCCACAAGGAGGACCACATGCCCTTCGAGATCGACCCGGAACTCCTGAGGAAGTACATAGCCTATGCAAGGAAGAACGTCAGGCCGGTCCTCACTGATGAGGCCATGCAGGTCCTGGAGGACTTCTATGTCTCAATGAGGGCCAGCGCTGCAGATGAGGACTCACCGGTCCCCATAACCGCGAGGCAGCTGGAGGCCCTCGTGCGTCTATCAGAGGCCAGTGCCAAGATAAAACTTAAGGAACATGTTGAGGCAGAGGATGCGAGGAAGGCCATAAAGCTGTCACAGGCCTGCCTCAAACAGGTCGGCTATGACCCCGAGACAGGCAAGATAGATATAGACAAGGTTGAGGGGAGGACACCTAAATCAGAGAGGGATAAGTTCAGACTTCTCCTTGAACTCATAAAGGAATACGAGGATGACTACGGTGGCAGGGCACCTACCAATATTCTTATAACTGAGATGATGGATAGATATAATGTAAGTGAGGAAAAGGTTGAAGAACTGATAAGGATCCTCAAGGACAAGGGTGCCATATTTGAACCCGCAAGGGGATACCTTAAGATAGTCTGAATTTTCCATTTACACACTTTTACTGGAGGTATCAGCTATGGATGATTATGAAAAATTACTTGAAAGGGCAATAGACCAGCTGCCCCCTGAAGTATTTGAAACAAAACGTTTTGAGGTTCCAAAGGCATACTCTGTCATACAGGGAAACAGGACATTCATACAGAACTTCAGGGAGGTTGCAGATGCCCTCAACAGGGACCCCCAGCACCTCCTGAAATTCCTTCTTAGGGAGCTGGGTACCGCAGGAAACCTTGAGGGTGGAAGGGCCATACTTCAGGGTAAATTCACCCACTTCCTCATAAATGAGAGGATAGATGACTACGTGAACAAATTCGTCATATGCCACGAATGCAACAGGCCAGATACGAGGATAATCAGGGAGGGCCGCATATCACTCCTCAAGTGTGAGGCATGCGGTGCCAAGGCCCCCCTCAAGAACGTCTAGAGAACAGAGAGGAGCAGCCATAGGAAATGTTCTGTGTTAAATGCGGTAGTTCTGATTCTGAATTATATGAAGGCCTCTGCAGGGACTGTTTCCTTGAGGACTACAGTATCCTGAGTATACCCGAGAAGATAGAGGTCAGAGTGTGTAGCCACTGCCGTGCAAAGTTTATAAGTGGCCAGTGGCTGGATGAAGGGCTTCCAGATGATGAAATCGTGTACAGGGCCCTTGAGGACAGCATAAGCTGGGATGAACCCGTTGAGAACCCTGAAATCGAACTCGAAATAATGCAGGAAAGGGGCACCATCTACCGGTGCCTTGTTGAGGTCGATGCAGAGGTCCTCGGGAAGCATGTGAAACAGGACTATGAGGTTGAGGTCCGCATCACAAACACGGTATGCCCGGCCTGCAGCAAACAGAGCGCCGGCTACTATGAGGCGGTTATACAGCTGAGGGCCGATGGAAGGGAACTTGCAGAAACCGAAATAGAAACAGCGGACAGGGTTGTC
>Ga0272448_1008895_pt1 | contig 10349 bp, 9 predicted proteins | sample YNPCB0191_FD_202220 | JGI IMG/M metagenome (GOLD analysis project Ga0272448, IMG submission 202220) | Hot spring sediment microbial communities from Yellowstone National Park, WY, United States - YNP-CB-019-1 | ecosystem: Environmental > Aquatic > Thermal springs > Hot (42-90C) > Sediment... | reverse complement strand
GGACCGGGCGATAGCCGCCGTCTTCGCGGCGTCATCCAGGGCATGGTGCTGGGCGCGGCGCAGAAGCACGTTGCCTGACACGGGCCCCTCGACACGGCAGCGAAAGCGACCATGGGAGCTGAGGAAGACGACGGTGCGGCCGTCCTCAGCGCAGCGGCCAAGCAGCGACGGCGAGATGAGGCTGTCGCCGAAGCAGACCACCGAGCCGAGGTGATGCAACGGCACCCGCAGCCGCGTCTCCCTGTCGACTTCGACGCGAAGGGTGTCGTGGTCCAGATGCAGGTAGGCTCCCTCAGTGGTGACATACAGTGTGTTCAGGAGTTGGTGCATGGCGACTCTCCTGTTTCCTCCTCGCGGCTTGCGAAAAGCTCGCGGCGCAAGGCGGCCAGGCGCTCGGGCTCTCCGGTGGCCCGGGGCAGGCACGATTCGCGCAGCGAGCAGTGGCGGCAGCGCGCGTCGTTGGGTGGAGGCGGAACGATGCGCTCTGCAAGCATCTGGCGCACCGCCGCGGCGGCCGCGCGAACCTCGGAGCGCAGCGCCTTGTCGAAGACGACCTCCTTGCGGCGACGAGACGCGTGGTAGTAGATCGCCCCGCGCGGCACGCGCTTTCCACTCATCTCCTCCAGGCACATGGCCTGGGCGCACAGCTGGATGGGCGTGTGCGGCTCATCCCGGCGGCGGCCGACCTTGTACTCCACCGGGTAGGGCGTGTCGCCGTGGTACTCGACCACGTCGGATTTGCCGATCAGGCCGAGCTTTGCGGACCACAGCGACAGCGCGCGCTCGATCCGTACGCCGGCCTCCACCTGCACGTCTCCGTAGTGCACCCGCTCGTGGAGCAGCTCTCCCCTGAGGGTGTAGAGATTCTCGTCGAAGATCTGCTCTACATGGATGAGCGCGCACCGCCGCGGGCAGTAGCTGTAGTGCGCGAGGGCGGAGATCGGGATGGGCTCATACGGCGGCCCATCGCGAGCGAACACCTGTTCTTCCTGGAGGTCTACCATGACAGGCCCCCTGTCACTGACCCGGGCTAGCGCAGCAGTTGCGCGTCCTCATACACTTCGACGCCGGCCGGGACGCGATCGCGGTGCACCAGAATCTCATAGTCCGAAAAGGCCCGCGGCGGCCGGGAGGCGTCGCCAACGCGGCGCACTTCCACCACTTTTCCGAGGTCGAGCAGCTCGTGGGCCGGCGCGCAGCCCAGGATTGCCTGGCGCTGGCGCTGTTCGGGGTTCGTGTCGGTGCCCACATGCTTGAAGGCCACCAACTTGCGGACCGACATCATGCCCTTGCTGGCCGAGCGGTCGTGGTCGTACATGTTGAGCAGGGCCTCCCAGAACAGCCGCAGGTCGGCGTCCGAGAAGCCCGTTCCCTGGGCGAGGTGCGCGCTGATGAAGCCCTTGGCCAGGTAGAGGCCGTAGGGGATGAGGGCCTTCCGGCCCATGGTGCGCAACTGGTCCTCAGGCTCCTTCTCCTCCCAGGCGAGGTAGTCGGCGCTGGACTTGGCCCCGGCCACATCCTCGGCGACGGCCATGCGGGTGATGGAGATGTCCATGGGCAGCACCGGGTCCAGGGACCGGGCGAAGGAGAACTGGACCGGCCCCCGCACCTGACCGGCGTTGGGGCCGGTGCTCATCACCGCGCCGAAGGTGCGAACGTCGTAGAAGTTGGCGCACATCCAGTCGCGGGCCTTCTCGACCTTGCCCCGAGGGGCGCTCTTCTGGCTGGGGGTGAAACCGCCCTCGGTTTCCTCGTGGGCACGCACGATTTTCGTGTTGAGGTTGGTGGCGTGCTCGACGAAGATGGCGTAGGGCATGGCGTTGTCCTTCGCCGCCTGGACGTAGTTGCGGACGCGGCGCTTGAGGGCCACGTCGGAGACCAGGCCGTGCATGTCCTGCGGGTCGATGCGAGGGGCGTTGCCCGCGTCGGGGTCGCCGTTGGGGTTGCCGTTCTCGCAATCGAAGAAGTACAGGAACTCCCAGCGATTCGCGATAGCGCTAGACATCGTTTCATCCCTCCTCTGTCTTCTCGTTCTGATCTTGGGTTACGGGTCTTCCCCTGCGATCGGCCGCCATCTGCTGATAGTAGCCGAGGGCGAAGAGGCTCTGCTCTTCCAGGGTGAGCGTGGTGGGCGGTTTATCCTCGATGCGCGCCCAGATGTCGGCGAGCTTGCCCTCGAACCAATGGGCCAGGCCGGGATCGAGCTTGTTGAGGTGGAAGGTGCTCAGGCGCGACAGCCGCCCGAGGATGAGGCCCGGCGTCGCGCTGGCGGCGGCGTAGTAGCGCTGGACCACGCCCGCGCCCACGTCGCCCTGCGCGGCGTGCTGCAAGGCCGCGTACACGGCCATCAGACGGCCGCAGTGGTAGGCGGGGTGAGGGTGATCTTCGTTCAGCTCAGGCATGATCGGCGAACCTCCTTTGTCACGGCGTCGGTGATAGGCCTTGAGCAAGGCCATGCGAGCATACAGAACAGACAGGGCCTCAGCCCGCTCCCTCGGCGGTGCCTCCCGGCCCAGAGCGCGTTCGAGCTGCTGGCTCTGGTGGAAGCGAGCGTTCAGCGGTACCAGGCGGCCGAGCACGCTGTGGGGGAGGGGCTGGTTGCTGTCGAGGGCCGCCCGCCACAGGGCCACGCGCTCCGAGCCGACCTGCTTGATCCAGTCGTTGTAGTTGCGGCTCCCCCGCTCGGGGAGCAGACAGGTGATGACGCGCTCGAGGCGGGGGGTGCGCGCGGTCCCCTGGCCGTCCAGTCGGACGATCTCCAGGTCGTCAAACCACTGGCAGACGCTCTCCACCAGGTCCTCGAACTGCCCCTCCATCCAGTCGCGCACCATCACCCTGCCCGCCATGCCGGACAGAGTGACGGCGTAGTAGCGGTTGGTGCCGAGGGTGACGCGCTGCCCGGTGCGGATGGACCGGAGAAGCTCCCGGGCCCGCTGTTGGGCGGAGAGCTCCTCGCCCTCCCTCAGGGTGGCCTCGTCGCCCACCAGACATTGGCGAATCGGGTCGTCCTCCTCCGCGACATCGGCGGCGAACCAGTGGACCACGGTGGCCCCCGCCAGGCGCTGCGAGTGCTCGGCCACCAGTTTGTTCAGCGCGGCGGCATAGGCGGCGGCCGTGTCCTCGGACATGGCCGCGTTGGCCGACTGCGCGAGCCCATATGACCGGAAGGCCGCTTTGTCGAAACACACCAGCGCGTCGCCGGAAGGCTGGCCGCTCAGACCCCTGATTTTCCGGTGGGTGCGCGCGGGCGCGACCAGCTCACCGGTCACGAAGCAGCGCATGGTCGCGTCTCGCTCAGATGGCGCGGCCAGAGTCCGCCTGAACCCGCGCCACCACTCATGCCAGTCCTCCCTCTCCACGGGGAAGACGTCGCCAATGAGCAAGGTGACGGAGTCCACCGGCCGCGCCTTGCGCGTTGTCAGCTCCTTCCTGATGCGGGCGAGTGCCGCCTCGTCCTCCAGCATGGCCGCGGCCGCGGCAAGCTCGGGCATGGCGCTGGAGGCCTCGCGCAGCAGGCGCACAAAGAAGCGGTGCTTGCCCTCGACTCTGGCGTCGCCTGGCTCGGCGCCCAGGAGACAGACGACCTGGGCCGACTCGATCAAGAAGTGAGACCTCGGCTCACTTCCCCCACGAGCTCCGGCTGACTCAAGTCAGGGCACCTGGCGAAAGCTCGGCCGCGATCCCGCGGTCGGCTGCTGTCGGCGAGCGCGATGACCCCGAGGAAGCGGCCCTCCGCGTCACAGGAGATGGCCCATCGCACCGACTTCGGGGCGAAGCCGGGTTCTACCACCAGGCCGTGGTCAGCAGCATATTTGAGGAGCAGGTTGAGCATCAGCGCTCCTCCTTGACGGCCTTGAGCACGGCCGCGTCGGCGAAGTCCGGGACCTCCATCACACCGCCCACGACCAGGCCATGGAAGACGCTGATCGCAGGCGAGTCCTCCGGACTCCCCGGCCGGGAGGCGTCGAACACGTCGTACAGCATCAGGCCCAGGTCGAGGTCCACCGGGGCCGGCGGAGGCTCGGGCCGCGGCTCCTCGACCAGGCGGAAGTAGGCGGGGAACTCCCGGCAGCCGAGATAGGGCTGCCAGACACACTGTCCATTCCGGGCGCGGCGGCGGAAGCAGGCCTCGAAGCCGGGCAGCTCATCCTCGTGGCCCGGCCAGGGCCGCACCTGTGCGTGCAGACGATAGCGGACGTCCTTCAGGGCCATCGTCTGCCGCTGGGTGCGGCCGGTCTTCTCGTCTTCGCCGTCCGCCCAGAGGGGCACGGGCTCGGCCTTGCCAGTCATCCACTTGCGGATGGTGCTGTCGGCACGGGCCTTGCCCTTCACCTCGTTCCGACGGAGGGCCAGGTAGCGGGGCTCGCTGAGCATCTCCACTCGCGTCACCTGCCAGCGGAACCGGTCGCGCTTCCAGTAGATGGCCTCGAAGATGCTGCGCGCCGCCGAAGGCGTGATCACGGGGTAGCTGAACCGCTCCACCTTTAGCTCCGGCCTGGTGAAGCAGGCCAGCTCGCCCCACACCTCAAGCACCTGTGGTGTTGGATGCATGCACCTTCCTCCTTGGTCTCGAGATCTCCCCAGAGGGGCGAACACAAGGCAGCAACTCCATGTCACCTCCCTTCTCTCAATTGTGCTCCCTACACCAGCCACACAGGCGGGGCGTCGCTTGGCAGCAGCCCCAGGAATCTGTGGTAGCTGTCCGGGTCAGCCAGGATGAACCACTCGTCCGAGGCGGTGCGGCGGCGGCCCTGCACTGGCTCCAACCGCTGCCAGATGGGGTCGTCCGGCCCCGGGCGCCAGACACTCACGGCATGGCGTTGGGCACGCCGAATCCAGGCCGTGTTCAGGCCCTGCGAACGCGCCACATCGGCCAGCTCCTGCCAGGTTCGCGGCAGGTACGGAACGAGGACGCTAATGCTGTCCTCCTCGATGAGCCGATAGTGTTCGGCCACGGCCGCGAAGTCCATGGACTTGATGGCCTTGTGCAGCTCTGGCCGCTTGCTCTCCGAGTTGGCGACATTGTAGAAGGAACGGTAATACTCCGCGAAGAGCTCGGGGTCGGTGATGTCCATGCCTTCCGGGCCGCGCTGCTTGAGGAGCATGCACGTGACATCGGTGGCCTGCGCGTAGGCGCCTGGCGGCCCCGCGTTGTCCTCTGGCACGAATACGTGGACCTCGCCGGCGGCGCGCAGTCCATGGCGGTTGCACCGGCCCGCGGCCTGTGCAATGGCCTCCAGAGGGGCAAGCGCCCGATAGACGACCGGGAAGTCGAGGTCCACCCCGGCTTCCACGCACTGGGTGGAAATGAGGCGGCACGGCAGGCCGCGTCGGAGGCGGAGGCGGACCACTCGCAGGGCCGCCTGCCGATGAGCCGGGCACATCGCGGTTGACAGGTGCAGGACCCCCTCGGCGCCAGCCTCGCGCAGCCGCTGGAACAGGTCTTGAGCATGGCGCTTGACGTTCACCACGCAGAGCGCCTGGGGCTGGCTGGCGAGGCGCTCCGCGATCTCCTTCCACGGGGTGGGCTGCGTCCCATCGGGCCAGGTCACCCGTGTCCTGTTGACCCGGCGGAAGAGGGCGCGCGCCGAGGGCACGATCTCCCTGGCCTGCCAGCCGGACGGCCCAAGCTTGCGCACATGCGGGTCGAGGTGCTCGAACGCCGGCTGTGTGGCCGTCGCGAAGACGATGCTGACATGGTAGCGCTGGGCTAGCCTCGAGAGGGTAGCGAGCGTGGGAACCGCGAGGTGGTCCGGCAGAGCCTGCACCTCGTCGAGGAGCAGGACGCTGTGGGCCAGGCGGTGGAGCTTGCGGCAGGCGGAGGGACGGTTGGCATGGAGGGATTCGAGCAGTTGCACGCTGGTGGTGATGATCACGGGCGCCGCCCAGTCCTCGGCGGTGGCTCGCTCGAGGCGCTCGCTCTCGCTGTCGCCGTCGGGATCGTTCTGGGGCCCCGGCGCGGCTCTCGGCCGCGTCCCGGCCAGGCTGTGGTGCTCGTGGACATAGCCATCGCCGAAGCGCGGGCAGAGGATGCTTCGGTAGACGCGCCCGGTCTGCTCGATGATGCTCAGGTAGGGTATCACGACGACAATGCGACGCAGCCCATAGCGCGCGGCGTGGCGGAGCGCGAAGGCGAGCATGGCCAACGTCTTACCGGCCCCGGTGGGCGCTGACAAGGTCCACAGCCCCGGCTCCTCCTCCGCGGCCGCCAGACATGCCTCGAGGAGATCGGCGCGCATGTGCCGCACGTCGGGCGACATGTCCTCGCGGCGGGCCAGTTGCGCGAGATGCTCCTGCACCGCTGCCAGCGCGGCCTCCGCCTGCAACGGCAACTCTGCTCCCCCGTCAGGCTCGGGCGCGCGACAGGCGAAGTGGGCCTCGGTGTCGGTGAAGTCAGCGTCCACCAGCGCGGAGAACAACATGCGCACATCCAGCATGGACGCAGCCGTCAGGGAGCGCCTTTCATAGGAGCCCTTGCCTGCCTGCGGCAGTGACGTCCCGTCCCTAACCAGGCGCTCGATGAGCTGGCCGTAGTCGGTCGTGGACAGCTTCAGCCCGAGCGGATGATGGCTGCTGATGCGGCTGGGATCGAGGTCCTTGAGTGAGTCCGCGCTCTGCAGGCCAATGTGGTGCCCATGGATCGCCAGGGCCGCGGCCAGCGCGCCGTATTTCTTAACCGCTATCCACGCACCGGCCGACCAATGATCAACACCGCACGCCTCGCCCCTGAGACGCTGCTGGAACAGGTCTCCGTACTTCCCGAGGTCGTGGAGGAGGCCCGCGAGCCGGGCCTCCCCGCCGGCGCCGAAGACACTCGCGAACGACTCCGCGCGTGCCGCGACAGCATCGAGGTGATCAGCCACTGACTGTGGCTCACCACGGTCGTTCCGGGAGTGAGCGAGATACATGTCTTCCCCTCCTGATGTCGCTGCGGTGAGCCGACGGGCCGAAGCGAGCTATCGCCTGCCCCGGCGCTAACCCCTCGCGCCACGACGAGATGCAAACGTATATTCGATAGTGGCTATGGCGCTCCTCCTGCCCCGCGAGATGTCTGGAGGTGCGAGATGGCCGAGAACAGGACACCACCCGACCCCTCGGCCGCGATGAGTGACACCTGGGTGTTGAGCGCCTCCGGCCCGCCCAGCAGCGCCCAAGAGGCTCATCACGTCCAAGAGCGGCGGCCCGTAAGACGGACGCGCCAGGCTCGGGACTCCGGCGACTGGGAGCGCCCTATGCTGACGTTTCGGTGCCTCTAACTGGCGCAACGGCGGCGTTTCGCGGGGAAAGCGCGCGTCCGGGCCAGGAGGCCTGCGGGGTCCTGATAGCTTGCCCGAGGGTCCCGATCAGGCCCTGGGGCCCTCGGCCGACAGCCGCAGCAGGTCTTCGGGGGTGTCCACTCCGGGCGGCGCGCAGTCCACCGCGACGACTCGGATCCGGTACCCGTGCTCGAGCACTCGAAGCTGCTCCAAGCGCTCGGCTTGCTCCAGCGGCGTCGGCGTCATCCCGCCGAGACGCAGCAGGAAATCTCGGCGGTAGACATACAGGCCGATGTGGCGGTGCCGGACAAAGTCGGCGCCGCTGTCGCGCACAAAGGGTATGGGAAGGCGGCTGAAGTACAGCGCAAGGCCGCTGCCGTCGACGACCACCTTCACGACGTTGGGGTCCGCGAGGTCCTCCAGATCGTGCACCGGGCAAGAGAGGGTGCTCATCGGGATGGATGCGTCATCCAGCAGCGGAGACACGGCGGCATCGATAGCCGCCGGGTCGATCAGCGGCTCGTCGCCTTGCACGTTCGCCACCAGCTCTGCGTCGAGGCCAGCCGCGACCTCGGCCACCCGGTCTGTGCCGCTCGCGTGGTCGGCGCGAGTCATCCGTACGTCAGCGCCGAAGGCCCGGCAGACCTGTGCGATGCGCGCGTCGTCGGTGGCGATGAGGACGCTGTCCACCAGCCGCGCCTGGCGCGCTCGCTCCCACACGTGGCGGATGAGCGGCTTGCCCCAGAGGTCGGCAAGGGGCTTCCCGGGAAACCGCGTGGACGCGTAGCGGGCAGGGATGACGGCAATGACGCGGGCCATAGGTCTATCGAGCGGCATTGTAGTCGCGCGGCGCCGGCGGCGTCAACCTCGCGGCTGCGCGGCCGGAGTTAGCCTCGCGCGCGTCAAGAGGTGATCACCGACGGATGCAAACTTGCGCCTGAAGGTGCGGGCCAGCGCGGGGATGTCCTGCACCCGCATCGTGGTGTTGTTTGCAGGATCGTCGTCGTTCTCCCACGCCTCATTCCACCACGCGAAGCCGATGACGTTGGGCCAGCGCCCGCCGAGCAGGTCATCGAGGGCGGCCCCCGCCCATTCCTCGGGCCGGACCCGCGGGTTGCCCGCGGTGCACCCGAACTCCAGCACGACCATGGGCTTGTGAGGCGCGAGCCTCGCCAGCCGGGGGTAGCAAGCGTCCATGAGCGCGCGGAAGCTGGGCGCCTCGTCGTCGCTGGGCTCCTGAGGGCCGTAGACACTCACGCCGACCCAGTCGACCACGTCGTCGCCCGGGTAATAGCGCTCGAGCCGGTTCCAGTCCGCGCTCGGCTCGTCCCGCGAGCCAACGTGGAACACCCAGGTGATGTTGTTCGCCCCGGCCCGGCGCACCACAGAGACGACGTGGCGGTAGGCGGCTACGAAGCGCTCCGGGCCATCGGGCGTCCGCGGGTCGCCGAAGCCGTCGGTTCGGCCGCCCCCGTTGTGCCGGCCGTTCCAGGGGAACCAGTCGCCGTTCACCTCGGTGCCGTACTCCACCAGCAGCGGCCCGCCGAAGGCCTTAGCTCCTTCCGCCCAGGAGCGGAGCTGCGCGTCGTACGCGCCTGCCGCGACGTCGCCCGTGGGGAACTGATTGGTGTCGTCCGGGCCCCGCAGCATGAGCCGGATGAAGGGAACGGCGCCCGCGGAGCGCACCCACTCGGCTGTGTCGGCGGGGAACTCAGCGCCCTTGTACCAGTTGTGCGAAAAGTAGACCCAGGCCGCAGGCCGGCCTACCGCTTCCTCGTAGGACCGGAGATCGGCAAGGGTGACGTCGTCCTCGTCGCCGCTCCTGCCGCCGGGATAGACGCCGTGGTAAAGCGCGCCGCGCGGCGGGGCCGCGACTCGCTGCCCGGCCTGGGGCGCGGCGGCCGTGGCGCAGCCGCACAGAAGCAGCAGCGCCGCGGCCAGCAGGCGCCGGCGCGGCCTTCCGCGCTCACGCCGGCGGGGAGAGGATGGCCTCCAGGAGCTTGTCCTTATCGTAGGAAATCGCCTCGGTCTCGATGCCGCGTATCGACACTGTCTCGACGGACAGCATCGCCCTCCGGACAACCTCGAACCCGCGCGCCTCCAGCCGGGCGATGTCGTCGGCCGACACCGTCACCGGCCCGGTCGGCGTGCGATGCAGGAGCACCTGCTTAACCTCCCGCGGTATTCCCTCGCCGCGCATCATCCGCTGCGCCTTCTCAGAGGTTGTGGAGGGGTCGTTGACGACGATGCGGTCCACGATGTGCTCGGCCTTCACGTCGTCCCGTCCGGTTGCGTGCTGCACCGCCTGCTCGATGCTCAGCAGGTAATCATCAACGGTGTAGCCAGCGGTCAGCAGCAAGTTGACTGGGTTCAAGACGAGGATGACGCGCACGCCCCGCGACTTGGCGGCCTGCAGCACCTCCCAGACGCCGTCCATGATGAAAAACGTGTAGGTGCTCTCGTGCGCGTTTCCCGGGGGGATGATGATCGCACCGCCCGGGGGGATCGAATCGATGATCTGGGTGAGGAACGCGTTGATGCGCGGCGCAAACGGCCGCACCTCCTTGAAGACCCAGTCGTCGTTGAACGGCTCCTCAATGGGGCCGTGCACGACCTCCGCGGGATACCAGTCGATGACCTTGGCGGCGGCCAGCTTCCTGGCCTCTTCCTCCTCTGACTCGGGCGGGGCGTCTGGCAGCATGGAGTTGGGCACCATGTCGCCATACTCCAGCCCATTGGGGCCGTCGCCCTTGGCGAGCAGGACGCGATTGATGCCGCCCACGACGGTGCGCCCGCCCGCGTGCTTGGTCACGAGCGTGACCTTGTCGAACGTCATTGGCACCACCAGCCCCTTCGGGTCGGCCCTCATCTCCCGCTCCAAGAGGTAGGAGCCGGCGAGGTAGCGGTCCTCGTCGATGGCTTTGAGCCCCTTCCGGTAGGCCCCGATGTGGAACATCACGCCCACATGCAGCAGGTTCTGAAGGCTGGCGCCCGGCAGGGAAGTGATGGCCGGCGCAATCAGCTCCCGCTGGATCGCCTTGCCGATCTCCACCAGGAACCCCCGGAAGGCCTGGAGCGCCCCGCGGTCGCAGG
>Ga0272448_1008893_pt1 | contig 10350 bp, 9 predicted proteins | sample YNPCB0191_FD_202220 | JGI IMG/M metagenome (GOLD analysis project Ga0272448, IMG submission 202220) | Hot spring sediment microbial communities from Yellowstone National Park, WY, United States - YNP-CB-019-1 | ecosystem: Environmental > Aquatic > Thermal springs > Hot (42-90C) > Sediment... | reverse complement strand
AAGTAATAAGATTTTATTAACTTCAGGACTAATTTCCATTTTATCTACTCATTATTATTCTGGTTCACAAACACAACGCAAAGGATATTCATATCGTCTGGCTAATATTCTAACCTCATCTGCTTTTGTTAGAGCAATATCACGAGTATATACTCCACAGACTCCACTACCTTCTCTATGGACCTGAAGCATAATTCTTTTTGCTTCTTCTTCACTTTTATCAAAAATAGTCCTCAATATCATCACTACAAAGTCCATAGTGGTATAATGATCATTTAAAAGTATTACTTTATAAAGTTTTGGTTCACTTAACTTTTCTTCTGTCTTTTCAGTTATTGAACTCTCTACTGAAAAATCTGTGTTTTTAAACTTTTCAGCCACTCTTCTTCTCCTTTTTACAGATTATATATATAATAATAAATTCAAAAAATAGATATTTCAAGAAGTATATTAGTCCTATCATCCGCAACATAGTAGAATTTTAGCAATAAAATATATAAATCAACTTTTTTCTTTTTCAAGAAATTTATATTAGGCCAGGATACATAGAACTATTCTAAATCTTCTTTAGCCTGAAGAGATAATATCTTTTGTTATTTCAAAAATATCTGTTATGGTAATATTTGAAGGGATATTAAGATCTTCTGCTTTTTTCAATCTTTTTTCTATAAACCGATATATTTCCACGAAACTGATTTTACCTTTAAGAAAATTTTTAACTGCCAATTCATCTGCAGCTGCAAAGATAGCTGGAAATATTCCACCTTTTTTACCAACTTCATAAGAAAGTTTTAAGAGAGGGAATTTACGAAGATCAGGTTGAAAAAAATTTAATCCTGATAAATTCTTTAAATCGAGTGTAGGGAAACGGCTCTCAACAATCTTTCCTTCACTGAGTGCTGAAAGTATAGGAAATTTCATATCTCTTTGACCTAATTTAGCATAATAAGAACCATCTTTTGTCTGAACCAAAGAATGAATCACACTCTCAGGATGGATTATTACTTCTATATTATCATAAGGAACTCCAAAAAGATGATGTGCTTCAATCACCTCAAACCCTTTATTTATCATTGTAGCACAATCAACTGTTATCTTTGCTCCCATATTCCATGTAGGATGATTCAGAGCCTCTTTTATTGTGACCTTCTTTAAAGAAGAGATACTCTTTTTAAAAAGAGGTCCACCGGATGCAGTAAGAATAATTTTTTTTAATTTTTCTTTAGGAACAAAACTCAAAATAGACCATATTGCATTATGTTCGCTATCAACCGGAATAATTTTTACTTTCTTTTTCTTTGCAAAACTCATTAAAATATCTCCAGCAACAACAAGTGATTCTTTATTAGCAAGAGCAACATTCTTATAAGAATTTATTGCATGCCAGGTAGGTAAAAGTCCTTCTATTCCAACAATTGCAGATAAAACCAAATCTGCTTCTGGTAGACCTGTAAGGACAGTGTAACTATCTTTGCCTGTCCAGATCTTTACAGATGGTAAAGATTTCCGTAAAATTGAATAATGCACCTCATTTTCAATCCCGATATTTTTTACCTTAAACTCTTCAGCCTGTTCTTTTAAAAGTTTATAATTATTTTTAGCAGAAAGTCCTACGACTTTAAACTCTTCAGGATAAGTTCTTATTACTTCAAGAGCACTCTGTCCAATAGACCCTGTTGAACCAAGGATAACTATCTTTTTCATATACTCTAAATATATTTATGTAAAAGGGTTCTGACAAACAAAGATCTTTCATTTCCTCTGGATGCTTTTGTTAATCTGTCAAGAATAGTATAGTTAAATCCATCTCTCTTATTTAAAAGAGGAATTTCTACTAAAATTGCCTTCTTTTTTTCACTATCAGCAGAATGTAATGTTATAAAAAGATTCCGGCAAACAGTCTTTGAATCACCATCTTTTGAAAACCATTTTATATAGTTATTACCTAAAGAAGGTTTTTTCCAGAAGATAAGTATAACCGGCAATCTATTCGCATAAGGTAATAGATTATAAATAAATTTTGAAGAAACAGTAAAAAGTGGAGTAAAAGTAGAATAATGATTTTTTAATTGTCCTGGAGCAACGGTTTTTATACTTTTATTCTTTAAAGATATTTTTTGATTTAAAACTTTTTCAATCTCTGAAACAGAGATACCACCAGGTCTTAATATAGAAATCTTTTTTTTTGAAAGATCTATTATAGTTGACTCAACTCCAACAGAAGTTCTTCCGCCATCTAAGATTGGTATTTTATGTGACAGTTGTTCCTGAACCTGAATTGCAGTAACAGGACTTATCATACCAAATCTGTTTGCGCTTGGTGCTGCAACAGGGACTTTACTTTCTCTAATAAGCGAGAGTGCAACAGGATTATCCGGCATACGAACAGCAACTGTCTTTAAACCTGCTGTTACAATATCAGGAATAAGAGGACTTTTTGGTAGAACAAGTGTAAGAGGTCCAGGCCAGAATCTCTTTATCAGTTTTTCAACAATTCTTTTATCAAAATGATTCTCTACAATTGAATCAAACATTCTATAATCAGAAATATGAACAATAAGAGGATCAAAGAAAGGTCTTTTTTTTATTTTAAAGATCTTTTCAACTGCGACAGGATCAAAAGCATTTGCTCCCAAGCCATATACAGTCTCTGTTGGGAAAGAGATAACCTCTCCTTTAAGTAAAAGTTCTGCAAATCTTTTTATTGTTTTTTTTGTTGGACGAAAGATCATGTTTAGTTAAAAAAAGATCTTCTTACAGGAGTATAAAATTTTTTCACACACCCTAAACATCTTCTACGTTCTTCAAATCTTACAGGATCTATAAAAAAACGAACCAGAAATATACCGGTCAAAAAGCCACCTATATGAGCCCAGAAAGCAATTCCTCCTGTTGATATAAAAAGAGAAGGAATTCCACCGATTATCTGAAGTAAAAACCAGTAACCTATTAAAAACCATGCAGGAAATATTACAGTCCATATCCATCCAAAAAAAAGCAGAGTATAAACAGGAGCCCTTGGATAGAGAATAAAATATGCACCCAAGACTCCTGAAATTGCACCTGATGCACCAACCATTGGAAGAGAAGAAGAAAGATTAAGAATCGAATGTACCACAAATGCTCCTATTCCACATAAAATATAAAATAAAAAAAATTTAAAAGAGCCCATCACATCTTCAACATTATCACCAAAAACTGCAAGAAACCACATATTACTTATAAGATGAAACCAACCACCATGCATAAACATAGAAGTAAAAATTGTATAAAGTTTAGGAGTATTATTAATAACATAAGTAAAAAAAGAACCGGATATCTCTTTTTCTTTAAAAAAAATTGAAAAAATTTCTCTTGGTATTAAACCAAACTTTACCACAGATCTTTGAAGAAAAGGTGGAAACCCTGCACCCTGAATTAAAATCCAGCATAATACATTTAAAGTGATGATATAAAAAGTCATAATAGACCGATGAACAGTTGGATTATTATCCCTTAAAGGGAACATTCTCTCTCCTTAAAAAAATTATAAAAAGGACTTTAACTCTGTTAAAACATCTCTTAAAGGTGGAGAGTCAAACCATTCTCTTTGTGTGAGTTCATTACAAAATGATGTATAGATTGCAGATACCAGTTCAGCAAGCCTTGGTGGTAAAGGATCAGGTCCTATATTGACCTTTGATTTCCAGTTTATCCTATCCTCATTTTTTGCTTTTTCAATAATAGAGAACCAGTTACTCTTTCTATACCATATTCTGCAGACCTCTTTACTCACAGGTATTCCATCAAAAGTAAACCTGCATTCATCTGGTGTTCCAAGAACATCAACAATAATTAAATCTCCGTTTTCATCAATACCAAACTCTATTTTGCCATCTTCATTTACAAGACCAATATGATTCACAGATTGAGTTATAAGATTATCAACAAAAATAAGAAGACTCTTCATATTGTTAATTAATCTTTCACTCAATCCAGAGATCTCCTGTGCCTCTTTCCAGGTCAAGTAACGATCTGTTACTTCAAGTTTTGTTGAAACATCAAGAATAGGCGGAATACACTTCTCGCCTGGTTCTGGCATCTTTGATAAACCAAGATCCTCAAGTTTTATCTGTCCTGATTTTAATCTTTTAAATATACTTGAACCTTCCGGAAGAAAATTTCTATATATTACTTCAAGAGGAACAAGATAATTTTTTAAATTTGAATGATAAACTGAATAATCATATTTCCCATCTTTTTCCTGAGGTTTTATAACATTAAGTAATTTAACATGCATTTTATTTACAGGTCTGTTAAGATCTGAAAGTCTCTTTGGGACACCATCTTCTTCAAGACCGATATAATGAGTTTTTACTCCTGCTTTTTCAATAGCCTCAAAGAACCATGCACTTATAAGAGTTAGAGCAGAACCTTTATATCTTATATGATCCGGCATCTCTCCCCAATCAAAAACAGAATATCTATCAGAAAAGGAGAAGATTCCGATTCCTGGAGTATTTCCTTTTGGAGGTTCAATAACAATAAGATCTTTAACACTTCCCATTTTGTAACTCCTTATCTACTTTTTCAAGTTCTTCTTTTATTTTATTTTGATACTCTTCTATTTTATTTCTCAAATTTTCATCTGTCATAGCAAGTATTTTAAGAGCAGCAAGACCTGCATTTTCAGGTTCAAGGACAACCATTGTTGAAACTCCAGAAGGCATGCGTAGACTTGAATATATATCAGCACCACCAAAAGTATCTGATACAGGAGGAGAAGCTATAACAGGTTTTGATGTCTGAAAATCAACAAATCCTGAAAGAGCATTACTTCTTCCTGCAACTGTGATAAAGACAGTATTATATTTCTCTTCTTCTTTTACTATAGAAACGACTTTTAAAGGATTTTTATGTGCAGAAGCAATTCTCAAAACAGTCTCTACACCAAAACTCTTTACAAAATCTGCAATCTTCTGGCAATAACCCAGATCACTCTTTGACCCCATTAAAATTACAATTTTATTCAAAATAACTCCTTTTATTTAATTTAAATAAATATACTAAAAATTTTTTTTTAAATCAATCCTATAATAGAGAATAAAAAAAATTTTCAAAACAAACTTTTGACACTATAATACCATTAAAGTATATTCTTTATAGATAGTTTTAAGGAGAAATTTTGTGAAAATTTTACTTCTCAATCCTCCTCGTCGTGATAATATAGTAATGGTTAAAGAAGGCAGATGTATGCAAAGGGAAGGAGCATGGGGATATGTGATGTCTCCTGTAACAATGGTAACTATCGCCACAATGTTAAAAGAAGATGGACATGAAGTAAAAGTAATAGATGCTGGTGTAGATGCAAATAATTTTAATAAACTCATATCTATAATCAACTCTTTTGCTCCAGAAATTGTTTTTATAAACACCTCTACAACAACAATAGAAGATGATATGTTTTCTTCAAAATTTGTAAAGACAAATTGTCCTTCTGTAAAGATTACAGTTCTTTTTGGAATACATGTAAGTGTTCTTTATGAAGATGTTTTAAAATCAGAAAATCTTATAGACTTCTGTATAATTGGGGAGCCGGAGATTACTATTAGAGAACTTGTAATTGCACTAAAAAATAATTCTTCTGTAAAGAATGTAAATGGGCTTGCCTTTTTAGAAAATGGTAAAGTAATAAAAACAGAAGACAGAGGTTTTATTAAAAATTTAGATGAGTTACCTATACCAGATTGGTCTTTTGTTAATACAAACAATTATCGTCTTCCTTTTTCAGGAGAAAAATTTTTACTTGTAAATACTAATAGAGGATGTCCATATAGATGTACATTCTGTAACGCATATGTCTATTATGGTAGAATTCCAAGACATAGAAGTGTAGATCATATTATTAAAGAATTAAAAAATGATGTTGAAAAATTTAAAGTAACTAACTTTATGATATGGACTGAAGAATTTATTTTAGATAAACCATTTGTTAAAGATTTATGTAAGGCAATTATAAAAGAAAATTTAAAAATAAAGTGGGTATGTAATAGTAGAGTCGATGCTGTAGATGAAGATATCTTAAAAACTATAAAAGAAGCAGGGTGCTGGAATATAGCATATGGAATTGAATCAGGTAATCAAGAGATTCTTGATGCAATAAAAAAACAGATAACATTAGAACAGATCCGACGTGCTGTTCTACTTGCAAAAAAAGCAAATTTAAAAGTAACAGGGCATGTGATTATCGGGTTCCCTGAAGATACATATGAAACTATTAAAAAAACTGAAAAATTTGTAAATAGTTTAGATCTTGATTTTGTCCAATATTATTGTGCCATGCCATATCCTGGTACAGAACTTTATGAAAAAGCAAAACAAAACGGATGGATAAATTCAAATGATTGGAAACTGTGGGAACACAATTTCTCTGTACTTGATTATCCACATTTGAAAGCAAAAGATATAATGCGATTAAGAACTTCACTCTTTATAAGATATTATTTACAACCAAAGATTATTATAAGAACATTAAAATCTTTTATAAAAAAACCAAAACATATTCCAATCTTTATTAAAAATCTAAAAGAGTTTTTTAAATGGATATAAAATCACTTCGTTCTAAATGGAAAGTATCAATAATAATTCCAACAAAGAATGAGGAAGAAACTATTGATGAAGTTCTAACTAAAATAAAACCTTATGGAGATGAAATAATTGTTATTGATGGTCATTCATCAGATAATACAAAAAAGATAGTTAAAAAACATCGCATTAAATTTTTTCTTGATAATGGTAAAGGTAAAGGCGCTGCTGTAAGATTAGGACTTGAAATAGCATCTAATCCTATAGTTGTATTTATAGATGCTGACGGCTCCCATGAACCAAAAGATATTCCAAAACTTATTAAGCCAATAAGGGAAGATATAGCTGATCTTGTAATAGGGTCCAGAATGACAGGTGGGAGTGATGAATTGTTTTCAGATTTTTATGAATTTATAAGACTCACAGGAAGTATGATAATAAACCTTGCAATTAATTATAGATGGAATGTCCGATTAAGTGATACACAAAATGGTTTTCGAGCTATAGTAAGAGATATAGGAAGATATATCAAACTCACAGCAAACAGCACTACAATAGAACAGGAAATGGTTATGAAATGTTTAAATTATGGCTATAGAGTGATAAATGTCCCGAGTCATGAATATAAAAGAAAAGGAGGAGAATCTAAAATTCTTGTTTCTAAAGTATGGTTGGCGTATGTATGGAATATGATGCGTTTTGTTTTTCTTTCTCCTTCGAAAAAAAAATTTTTTAAAAAGTTTTAAATTAAAAGATAGTAATACCTGTACGAAGTCTATCAAACTCTCCAAAGAGATATAACATTAAATTTCCTCTTACAGGTTTAAGTTGTTCTTGCAATAAAGGAGGAGAATCTTTCCAAACTACCATATTATTATCTACAGGATTACATAATGCAATAAATTTTATATTTGCATCATTAAGTTCTGAAAAGACATCTTTTACATAATAACTGCTCCTGGTTTTTAAAATTATAAAGATATTAGCATCAAATCTTGAATAAGAGTCTCTCTGTAAGGAGGCAGTATAAAAAGGTAAAAAAAGTCTTCTTTCTCTTTGTGAACCAGGCCCAAAGATAAGATTTTCTAAATTTGAAGTAAAATGAAAAAAAGAAGGTCGTTTTTTATCATCTTTCATAGATCCCCAAATCTTTGCTTTATCTGAAACAGAAACAGAAATAATATTTGTAACAGATACTATTTCAGCAGGGATCTTTATAAAACACCATTGTGCACTTTTATATCTTTCTGGTATTGGTTCCATCTCTTCAAATAATGTTCTTTGAGTTTTATCTGCTTTTATTGAGGTATCAAATTTTCCATTTACATTAATATTTATGACATCTTCAGGACTTGAAAAAGTTACATCTACTGCAACAAAAAATTCATTATCACTCTTAACCGAAGGTTTTTCAGAAAGAATGATCTTCTGCTTACAAAATTTTTTGTCAAGTGGAAAATGATTTAAATATTTATCACTCCACACCCAAACTCCTCCAACTAAAAAAAATAACAGTATAACAAAAAAAGAAAGAAAGAATTCTAATTTCAAAAATTTTTCTTTTTCCTTTACCAAAAAGAAAAACATTATTAAAGTTAAAATCAACAAATTAAGAAATCGTATTAAGCGGATCAAAAATAGAGAAGAAAAAAATCTAAAAATCCATACAGGATGAAACAAAATAAAAGAAACAATTAGCATTATAACAGATAAAAAGATATAAATTTTAGTAAAGTTAACTTTCTTATTAACAATATCAATTAAAAAAAGCCAAGCAAGAATATTCTTCAATGGAACAACAGTTATCATATAGCGGGAATCTGTATTTGAAAGACTAAATAGTCCCCCAATGTAGACTATAAAAAGTAAAACAAAAAATTTTAAATAAATTTTTCTATTATCATGAACAAGAAAAGATACAAAACATATAAAAAGAATAAACCAATGAAAGTAAGTTAAAAAGTATTTTCGTAAAGTTTTAAAAAGGTTATAGCCTTCACCATTACATGGAGGAAAAAGATTAAGAAGACGAAATTTTCTAACAGTAAGACTTAAGAAAGCAATTGGATTTGAACGAAAGATTGCTAAGACCGCATATTTACAAACTTGAGAGTAACGATTAAACCAGAATTGATCTTTTCCATATACAAGACTATTACGAAATTCTTTACAATGAAAACCCGTATTTAAATTGTAACCATCTGTATCAATCATACTACCAGCATAAAAATTTCTCCAGCCACCAATATTTGCATCAGGACCTGAAGGAGTACTCTGAGAAACTATCCTTTGAGCTATAAAATAAAATAGAACAAAAAATAAAATAAAAAATAAAATTTCTTTTTTTAAAATTTTTATATCTTCTTTTTTAGAAGAAAAAATAAAAAAAGAAGAAAAAATTACTATAAAAAATCCAAGATACTTCATCGCATTCTTTGAAAAAGATATACATACTATAAGAAAAGCATATAACAGAAGATCTTTTTTAGAAATCTTCTCTTTGATACAAATCTTATCAAATACAAGAAATAAAAAAGGGACGATAGCAATTTGAATATTTTCACTCATTGTTATTGATGCACTTGTATAGTATGAAAGATAAAAAAGATTAAAAAATACACCTGCCAAAGCAAGTGGAAAGGAAATAAAATTTAAAAGAATAGCAAAAACACCAACAGACATCATTCCAATAAGAAAAGATTGTGAGAAAATCAAAGATATCTTTGAAACCCCAAAAAGGGCAATCCATAATCCAAGGTAAGTAATATAAACCGGTGCTCTTGAAAAAGAATCAAAATCAGAATTTTTATTAAATCCTATCTCTAATAATTCTCTCTCAGAAAGAGTCTTTGAAATAAGAGCAGGAATATAATAAAAAGGCTCTTTAAATACTTTTGAAAAACTAACAGCAAGTTGATAATAATAATGACTATCAGAGCCCGGATGATTGAAACTTGCAGGATCAAGAGGCCTACTTTGTAAAAGTATAATAGTAGTAATAATAAAAGTAGCAAGAAAAACCAAAGCACTCTTTTTTAGAATTTTATTCTTTTCAATCATAATTATCCTTTATCTTACTTTAATTCAAAAGACTCAAAAAAACGTAACATCTCTTTTTCATCTTTTAAAAAAGCCTGAAGAATGAAAAGATATCCTTTATATAAAACAGTCCTCACAAACATTTTAGAATTATCTTCAAATACAAACTGTATCTCTTTAGCCTCTTTTTTTGAAATATTTATCTTTTTTGAAGAGAGTATTTTACATTTCATAGTTTCTGCAACTTTATTTATAGCGATATTAAAAACAGCCTCTTCTCCACCTAAAAGCAAGACCATATATTCCGGGCATTCAGTTATCATAATACTATAAAAATCAGAACTCCATACATCAAATTTTAACATACCAAAAGGTATTTGCAAAAATTCAACAGATTTATAAGGCATCTCTGGGAAAAGAGATATAAATCTTTCATCTTCAAATTTTACCCAGTTTGAACTTAAAGTAAATGAAAAGATCTTATTTTGAACGGGTTCAACATTAAAACCTTTTGACCTTAAAAGAGATATCATTCCATTCGATCCTACAAGATGCCCTGCTCCTATTGCACAGAAGACCCCAGTTTTTTCAAATAAAGGAACTAAACGATCAACAAGTTTAAAATTTCTTTCATCTAAAAGAGACAATCTATCAAAAGGTGTAAAAAGATCCTCTTCCTCAATCAGTCTTTGTATTTCTTCAAGATTTTCAGAAAGATAGAGATTAAGAAGTCTTTCAGACTCTCTT
>Ga0272448_1008892_pt1 | contig 10350 bp, 7 predicted proteins | sample YNPCB0191_FD_202220 | JGI IMG/M metagenome (GOLD analysis project Ga0272448, IMG submission 202220) | Hot spring sediment microbial communities from Yellowstone National Park, WY, United States - YNP-CB-019-1 | ecosystem: Environmental > Aquatic > Thermal springs > Hot (42-90C) > Sediment... | reverse complement strand
TCCGGCTGATTTGGCCCCTATGGCTTCCGGCTTCGGTGTGCCAGTGCCAGCTGGGGACGCCTTCTTCGGTGTCTCGGCAGGCTTCTCGCCCGCCTTCTCCCCACCGGCCTTGGCTCCCTCGGCAGCCTTTTCACCACCGGCCGCAGGAGCGGCTCCGCTCCCACCTTCTCCGGCCTTCTCCTCCTCCAGCTCGAGCACCGGGATACCTTCCACGAGCTTGATGGTATCCACCACCTCCACAAATAGCCCGTAGGCCGCTGCATTCGCGAACTTTACCACTACCGCCCGGGCGTTGGGGTCCTTCTTGTCTGCCTTGTCCATGATCTTTTTCAGCTCCGGGAGCAGGTTCTCCTTTGGAAGGTCGCTCTCGTTCAGGAGGACCTTGTCCTGTCCGATGATTGTCACCGTCGTGGTCTTCTGATCTTCTGGAGCCTGCTTCTCCGTGTCGCGTGATGGGACGTCGAGATCCATACCCTTCTTCATGAACTGTGTTGCCGAAAGGAAGAATATCAGCAAGAGGAACGCGACGTCGGACATCGAGACACAGGGGATATCGGCCGCTGGCCTATTCCGCATCTTGAGTGCCATATCTAACCAGTGTCATTTTACTACGCCGGGCGAAGTCAGTCAAAACCCGCGAGACCTACGGGCCCACCATCACTTTTTCGGAGGGGCCCGCCCTGCCTACCCGTAGGCGGCCACAAGAGAGGTGTATACGCCGCAAGGTCGGGACCCTGTAGGGACGGTCGAGGATAAGCCGGCAACCTCCCGGTTTTGAAAACAGCCGTACGTTCCCTCTCTGCCGGCTTCCAGCCGCAACCTGCGGTGGGAACAATCGGTAGAGAGGGGAAGGCCGGACGGGATCGCTCCTCCGACCGGAGCACTTGGCCCGAAACCGGCGCGTGCTGGCCCACTGACGGTCGTCCCCTTGGGAGGGCCCGGAAACTCCGTGGCCGCGCAATAATCATGCCAGCTCGATCCGAGCGTGAAGCGCCGCCGGGATTGCCGGCAAGCGGTCCTTTCTGCTACAATAGCTCGCACGATGAGCGCGGAGAAGCGTGACGATAGCCTGCGGTCGGAGCCCCAGGGCGCGCTCGACAATCCTCTGGAGACCCAGGCCACTGAAGCGGACGACGCCGCGCGCAGACCTGCGAAACTCGTCCGTGTCCTGCTCCTCGGTACAGCACTCGCTATCCCGTTCGCCTTCTGGCTTCAGTACGCAGAGCTTGTCGTACACGAGAGCCTCTTTGCAGTCGAGAGTGCATTGCCGCTCCCGGCACTCACTGGCCTGCTCCTGCTCGTAATGGTACGTGCAATCCTCCGCGCTGCCGGGCGTGGACACTGGCTCCCGCGCGGCGAGATTCTGCTCGTCTACTCATTCCTGCTCATCACCGTGCCGCTTGCCTCCTTCGGGCTCGTACAGCCGCTGCTTGCTCATCTGAGCGTTGGGCACTGCTACGCCGATGCGACGAACAACTACGACCGCGTCCTACAGTTCCTGCCTTCGTGGGTCGTCCCTCGGGATACGAGGCCACTCGCGGCAATCTTCAAGCCCGCGGCGGGAGGCTCCTCCTACGCCTTCTGGGTGGTCCCAATCGCGAAATGGATGGTATTCCTTGGAGCGTGCTTCTGCTTCCTGTTCTGTCTGAGCCTGATGGTAGAAGACCAGTGGGCTGTAGCGGAACGGCTCCGGTTTCCGCTGGTCGTCCCCGCTCTGGAGCTTACAGCGGAGGGGCCGACGCGGTTGCTGGACCGTCCGCTCGCGCGGGATCCCGTCCTATGGCTCGGCATCGCGGTTGCGACGCTCCTGAACGGTAGTGCGATCATCCATGCGTTCAACGAGAAGTTCCCGGTGTTCAACTACTTCTACGAGATCAAGTTCGACCGCCCGCCGTGGAGTGCCGGTTCGCTCCGTATGTCGTACCGGCCGATCATCCTGGGGGTGGCGTACCTAGCGCCGACGAGCCTGAGTCTGAGCATCTGGCTGTTCGAGCTGGTGAAGAGCGCCCAGCGGATTGTGGGCGAGGCGCTCGGGCTCAGCGCCCTCCGCGGGAGCGACCTCTCGACCAACGCGTCGCGGTTCCCGTACCAGAACGAGCAGGCTCTCGGTGCATTCATCTTCATCACGGCTGCGACGCTCTGGGTCGCCCGGCGGCACATACTCTCGGTTCTTCGCACGTTCTTCCAGGAGGCGGCGACCCAGCAGCAGCGGCGGATGCGCCTCGCCCTGATCGGCCTCGCGGCGAGCGCCGCGCTGATGCTTGTCTGGCTTGCGGTGGGCGGGTTCTGGAGCGGCGGGTTCCTACTCTTCCTCGTGCTCATTGTCTTCATTGCCGTCACGGTGAGTCGCATTCGAGCGGAGGCGGGGCCGCCGCTCGTCTGGGTGGCGCCGTACCGTCCGGAGCTGATGCTTTTCTCGATCGTGGGTACAGCCCACTTCGCGCCCGTCTCACTCGCACAGATGAGCGTCCTCGGCTTCATGAGTCGGAGCTATTTCCCATTCCTCATGGCCAATCAATTGGAGTGTCTCAAGATGGCCCGGGAGTCGCTCGTGCGGCGGAAGGACCTGACGATCACGCTGTTTGCTGCGTTGGTTGTGGGCACGGTCGCGGGCGTGTGGAGCCTCCTGCACTTCTGGTATGGAATGGGTGCGGAGAACCTGAGCCGCCTCCCGATAAACAGCGCGAAACAGAGCTACGACGCCGCGGTCGCTCACCTCCAGCAGAAGAGCTCCACGGATCCCTATGCACTGATCGGGATCGCGGCAGGCTTCCTTTTCACCGGGCTGCTCGCTTGGATCCGGCGCATGGTCTGGTACTGGCCGATCCATCCCCTCGGATATGCGATCTCCCAGACACCGCCCGCGAACCACATGTGGTTCATGTTCTTCCTCGCGTGGGCCGTGAAATCGAGTGTCATGGCGTACGGCGGGGTGAAACTCTTCCGGCGTACTCTGCCCTTCTTCCTCGGCCTCATCTTCGGCCAGATCGGGATGCTGATCGCCGGGAACCTGGTGAGAGCGTTCTTCAACGTCCGCTTCTACATAAGCGCGATGTAGGCGATTTGCGTCGCACCAGCGACAGCGAACCGTCGTTTCCCGCCCATCGTCCCCAGCAGCGCACGCCCCTGCGTCTCTGCCTCCGGGCGTCAGCGACCACCAGCGAGCCAGCCTCCCGAACGAACCCCCGGTGGCCCTACCGTCGGCCGTGCCCGATTTGAACCTCGACACCCTTGTGGCTACGATTGTGCTATGGATTATCGAGTCAGCCTGTGGAACTATTATCACTACAGCAGCGTGCCGAGCCTCGAGCGGGTTATAGCCGATGTCAAGGCTCAGGGATACGGGATCGAGCTTTGGCCTGCGTGGCAGCAGGAGCGGAACCTCTACACCGAGCTTTACTACGAGCCGGTCAAGGCGATGCTCCGGGGCGTGCGGGCCAGTCTTCACAGCAGCGGCCCACAGGACTTCGAGGGCCACAAGGCCGAGATTGACTTCGCCGCCTACGTCGGCGCCGATCGGATCGTCGTCCACCCAGACCACCTGAAGGTGAACGTCGAGAAGCCCGATTTCGCCCTTGCCAGAGACGTCCTCGAATACGGACGGACGAAGGGCGTCGCGATCGTGCTCGAAAACGGGCAACTCGAGGAGCTCGTGCGAACCATCGAGGCGATCCCGGAGTTCGGAATCTGCCTCGATACCGGCCACGTCTATTTTACGAGCCACACGATGAAGGACTTCGTGGACGCACTCAAGCCTCGCATAGCTCATCTCCACCTGCAGGACACGCTCGAGGAGTCCGATCACTACATCCTCGGTACGGGGATCATTCCGAGGACGGACTGGGAGTACCTCTGGGCAGCCCTGGCAGAAATGCGGTTCCACGGCCCGGCAGTCTTCGAGATCCGACCGCGGACGGTCCTCCGCAGCGTCGAGGAGTCCATCCAGTTTCTCCGGTCCGTCGGATTCGAGCGGGGCTGACGCGGCGGCAGGCAGACAAATTGTTGAAAGGGATGTAGGATGAAGATCGTCGTCACCGGATGCGCAGGGTTCATCGCCTCGCGCGTCTCGGAGTTGCTCTTGGATAACGGGCACGAGGTAGTCGGGGTTGACGACCTGAACGACTACTACGATGTCCGGCTCAAGGCCCGTCGTCTCGATGCACTCAGACTTCGGCCCTCGTTCACTTTTCTCAACGCGGATGTCGGCGAACTCGCCGCCATGCAGAAGGTCTTCGACGCCCACCGAGTCGAGAGCGTGTTCAACCTTGCGGCGCGTGCCGGCGTCAGAGCATCTATCGAAAACCCGTACATCTACTTCCAGACAAACACGATCGGCAACCTCAATCTGCTCGAGCTCTGCAAGACGCACGGAGTTCGGAAGTACGTGCTCGCCTCGACGTCGAGCGTATATGCGGGGTTGCCCATCCCCTTCCGCGAGGACGTAGCGGCGGACACGCCGCGTTCGCCTTACGCCGCCTCGAAGAAGGCCGCGGAGCTCACAGCCTACGCTTATCACCACCTCTATGGCCTCGACATCTCCGTCGTCCGATACTTCACCGTCTACGGCCCGGCCGGACGGCCGGACATGTCCGTCTTCAAGTTCATCGTCTACATAGACCTCGGCAAGCCGATCCCGGTCTACGGCGACGGCAGCCAGACCCGCGACTTCACCTACGTCGACGACATTGCGCGTGGGACGATCTGTGCGATGAAGCCGCTCGGCTACGAGATCATCAACCTCGGCAATAACAGACCACATCGGCTCTCGCACGTCATCGAGTTGATCGAGAAGGAACTCGGGAAAAAGGCACAGGTCGAGCACCTCCCGGCCCACAAAGCCGACGTCGAGGCGACATGTGCTGACATCTCGAAGGCAGAACGGCTCCTCGGCTGGAGGCCGCTCACAAGCCTCCAGGACGGAATCCACCGGTCCGTCCAGTGGTATCTCCAGAACCGGGAGTGGGTAAGGGAGTTGGTTGTGTAGTCGCCAATTACCGCGTGTCAATCATAGGGAACAAGAGCGAAGAGGTCCGGAGCTGGGAAGCAAGGAAGGGACTTCGCCCGCGCATGATCCGCCTGCCCTATGAGGCGGTCGCTGACATCACCGTCAACGGAAGTTTCCTCGCGTCGCTTCACTGTTCGCCAGGTGAATTGGACGAGCTCGCCTACGGGTTCCTCGTCTCGGAGGGGATTCTCAAAGACCCAGCGGCGCTCAAGGGCCTTGTCGTGGAGGGTACGCGCATCTGCGCGCAGATCGAGGGTGTGGACACGAGCCGCCTCAGGCTAAGCCTCGTGAGCGGATGTGGGCGAGGCGTCTCGATAGGGAGCCTCGACGAGTTGATGGACTGTGCGAGCAAGATCAACCTCGGTTTCACGGTCAAGTTGGCCGAGTTGCGGCAACTGGTGAAGGACTTCGCCCGACACTCGATCCTGGAAAGGGAGTCGCGCGGGCTTCATTTCGCCGCCCTTGCGGCAGCTTCCCCTGCTCCCTCCTCCGGTCAATTTCCCTTTACCGCTCAGGATATCGGGCGGCACAACGCGATAGACCGGGTCGTTGGCAAGTGTCTCCTCTCAGGCGGCGACCCGTGCTCGATGGTCCTTTTCACGAGCGGGCGCCTCAGTCTCGACATGGTCGCCAAGGCGATCCGTTGCGGGATTCCGATCGCTGTCGCACTCTCCGTGCCCACGAAGGGAGCCGTCGACCTCGCCGCCAGGTTCCACCTCTGCATCGTCGGCAGCGGCAAGGGCGCGAAGCCTATCATCTACTCGGGCTTGATGAGGATCGAGGGAGCAGGCGCGGAGGAGTGCGGAGATGGGGGTGTAGCGCAAGAGGAGTGAGAATCGCGACGGATTTTTCGCTGGCGGCGTTCGTCTCCGGGTATCAGTCGCGGACCACGACCTACCTGACAACTGGCCCGCTCCGTCCCCTTTGCACAGCATCTGAGCGGCCAATATAATGCGACGAACGGTTGAAGAAGTGGCATACTCGGAAGAACTTGCGAAGAGGCTCGAGATTCTCAACGAGCCGGAGCCGTCGTCGGCGAAGGTCGAGTTGATCAAGCTCTGGCTCCGACACCAGGACCTGCTCGCCCTCCAGAACGAGCTGCTCGACCCCGAGGTCGAGAGGCGCTATCCCGCGGGTCTGAAGCGACTCGTGGAGATGATCCAGGAGGCAGAAGCGTCCAAGCAGCTCAGCCTCGCGCGCGTCACGCGCGAGGAACCGGTCGAGATCACGTCGCTCGCCGAGGGAGCACGCAGCGCCTTCGACGCAAAGGCCGTCCGCGAGACGATCCAGGATCTCATGGTCAGTTCGGATCCGGAGCGCGTCAAGCGAGCGATCCGGACCCTCTCGCTGCTCAGGGTCAATCCGGGCGAAAACGCGGATGCATTTGTCAACGCCTACCGGAACGTGTCGGACGGAACAGCCCGCGCCGAGATCATTGATCTCTTCATCAAGGCCGGCGGCAATCCGGCGGTACTGTCCGCGTTGAAAGACCTGCTGCTCATGCCCGAGAATCAACCCGCGCTGGAACGGCTGGTCAACCTCATGGTCGGTGCCCGTACACTCGCCGAGGTCGAGGAGGAACTCTGTGTCGTGCCACTGGTGGAGGCGCTCCAGAGGGGAACGATCCCGCTGGAGACGCGCAAGCTGGTGATCCGTGAGCTGACCCGGATCGCGCCAGCGTTCGACAAGCTGCCCGAGTATCGTGAGCGGCTCCAGGTGGTGCTGATCAACCTGCTCCAGGCGAACCCGAAGGAGCTTCGGGTCGTCGTCAGCGACGTGTTCGCAAGCCTCGGTCCGGCGACGAAGAACTTCCTCTGGCAAGAGCTGGAGACGGCCACCCATCCCGACGTCCGCCGCCTGATCCTGGAAACCCTCTCCCGGCACGAGACGGACGAAGTCCGCCGGGAGCAGTTGGCCCGTTTGCTGGTCCAGGAACTGGACCGCATCGTGCGGAACGTGTTCGAGGAGGAGCGGATGCAGGAGGCTATCCTGCGGCTCGGCGATCACGGCGTGATGTCCCTCCTGTCAGCCGTCAAGGGCGCCGAGGAACAGAAGAAGGCGCTCTATGTCCGGACGATCGGCCTCTTCTGGGAGCGCGGCCTATCTGCCGACCTTTCCCCACATGTCAAGGAGGATGTGGCCGCCGCGTTCGCCGAACTGCTCGACTACGCATCCGAGCACATCAAAACGGCCATCCTGCGCGCGAGAATCTTCGGCGATCAGTCCCTCCAGCCGAGCAGCCGCAACCGGCTCGTCACCGGCTTGATCCACTCGATCGAGCTTTTCCTCTCGAACACGATGGTGCGGCCGACGATCATCGAGCGCCTCCGGGAAAGTGGCGACATAGCCCTCGCGCCCCTCTTCGGGAAGCTCCGAACCGCCCGGTTCGATGACGAACGCCAGATGATCCTCCAGGCGCTCAGCGATATCATCTACGGCATTGACGAGGCGGACGAATCGGTCCGCAATCTCATCGATCAGATCACCGCCTACATCCTCAAGGAATACGGAGACAAGATCAAGCCGGTCGGCCGGATTTGCTCCTCGCCCGTCGTCTCCCCGAAACTCGTTCAGCAGGCCGTCTCCCTTTTTCGCCAGAAGATGCAGAGCGACTACCATCTTGCTCCCTTCGTTCTCGACGCCTTCGGTGAGATGATGAGGCGGCGGAAGGACTTCGGGGCAAGCTCCAAGCTCCAGGTCGCACGCGACATGGCCTCCGTCATTGACGGGGCAAAGGATGCCCTCGCCAAGTTCAATATCCGCTCCTCCGTCCACCACCGCGAGTTCCGCGAGGTCGCCGTACGCGTCCTCGGCAATATCTACCTCGGCGGCCAGGGTTTGGCGGAGCGGAGCAGCATCATCCGCATCCTTGCCGCGAATGCCGTCAAGGGCACCATGGAAGGCTGCGGCGTCAACGAGATCGAGAACCTCCGCCAGGTGCTCAGCAGAGTCGTGACGGATCCCTCGACGCCGCCTGAGGACAAGGTGGAAGTCGCGATGATGCTCCGCAAACAGCCCGAACGCATACTCCAGATGGACTACTTCGGCGATATCGCGTTGAGCGTCGAGGGCAACCCGGAGTTGACCGATTTGGCCTCGCGGATCGCCGTGCTCCTCATGGAGATGAAGGTTGACGATCCCAGGAAGAAGCGGGTGGTCTACGAAATCCTCGGCAAGCTCGCCGCGCGCCGCGAGCTGAACACCATCCGGGACAACACTGGCTCGGAGATAGACCTGCGCGGCAGAATCGTGGACGCTCTTCTTTCCGGCCTGCGCGCCCACCACATGGGCGCGCGCGAGGCGCTGGACACCGTGTCGCGCTCGCCACACGTCCCCGCCGAGCTTGCCCAGACGATCGCCAATGAGCTCAGGCGGGCCACCGAAGTGCGATCGTAGACCGGCTCCTCCCGGAGTGCAGCGTACACGACTGAAGCCCACCGCCCATTCCGGCCGCTCGCCAAATCGGCCATCCGACATGAAACGAGAACGCGCGACATTTTCAGTTCACCGGATTACAGTGCAACCGGTCAGACAACACACCGAGCCCACCCTGGCCGCCGCTGCGGAAGCCGCCACGCAAGCATGCTCTTTGAGATTGTCTGCGCATGTCTCCGAGGCTCGCGTGAGTTGTACTTGCATGCGTGATCGTAGTGCATACGGTCTCGCAGCACCCACGCGGCCCAATCTTGGAACCCGCAGCCACTACTCCGGGGCGAGCCTCAGTTTGAGCTCCATGTTTGCCTTGATTCTCTCGGTCAGCCGTTGCACGAACTGCTCTTTGGACGGTATAGCTTTGTTGTTCCGCAAGGCGTCGAACAGTTGCGCGATGGTTGCGGATTCCATGCGTGTATGCACAAGCTCGTAGACACTACCCACACGCCTGAGGTCATAAACGAGGAAGACAGTGCTGTGTCTCGTGCTGTATCCCAGATCTGTGAGCTTGTACCGCTGCACCAAGTCCTGATAGACGGGTTCCTGCACCACCCAGTAGATCTTCTGGCCCCAATTCTCGAGCACGATTCCTTTGTTCAACACTTGCGTAAAGGTTCTCTTCCAGATGTCCGCGTAGTTCACGCCAAACTCGTATTCCCCTCTCGTAACGTCCCGGCCCTGCATGAAATCTGAGAGTCCATTGACAAGTTTCCCCGTGCCCGTTGTCTGACCCGTCTGGAACTCAATCACAACGAAATCGGTGATCTCGCTACTCAGCGGGCGGTGCTTCACCATCACGTAGTCAAAGTTGCCCGTATCCCTCAGGACCGACCTCACCGAAAACGACCAGGTCGTTTCTCGACTTGAAGTGGCGGTCTGCAATGTCTTTGAAAACGGTGGAATCCTGTAGAAACCTCCGCGGACACAGAGCGATAATCTGGTCCCCGTAGCGGGCGGAACAGACACCCATTGGGTAGCCGATCAAGCGGCTTCTCTTGTAGCACGCTCTGCCCGAAAAGATACACGAGTGACTCTGCCTAGCGACGGCGGCAGCACCACCCCGCACCTCTACCGGGATCCGAAGACCTCGGCCGGATACCTAAGCATTCCACACTCCCTTGAGAAGCCTCCGCCACTCACTGCGGATCCTCTCCTCCGCCTTGTCACTGGCCAGGAACCAGCCGAGCGCGGCCCCGCAGGCCCGGCAGAACTCTTCGCTCGAAGCGCTGTTTACGGCGGAGGGTTCGGTCCGGATCTCACCCGCCGACTCGGCGCCCCCGAGCGAGAGTACAAGGATGGTGTCATGTTTCAGGGCCTTAAGGTTCCGGATGTGCACTGAGAGTGGATTCTCGGAGAAGACGACATATCGGTTGACCAAAAAGAGCCCAGCCCTCTTTAGAGCAATAGTCAAGTCCGCCCAGGCGTCCGGGCTCCAGTGATGGAAGGTGAAGACAAGGCGTCCCTCTTTCTTCTTCAGGACACGGGCACACTCCTTCCAGATCGCTGTCATTGCCTCTAAGTATCTCTCTTTCTCGCAGTTGGGCCCCTCGAAGACGGCAGACGCTTGCTGGTCATAGCTCCAGGCCGCATCGTCAGGCACGAGTTGTTTCAGCCACACGCGGAAGAAGTTGGACAGGTCGCTGTACTGAACGCTGTCATAGTAGGGCGGGTCAGTCACCACGTAATCGACGCATTCGTCCGGGAGATCGAGCTTTCTCGCGTCGGCCTGGAAGATGAGATAGCGACGCGAACCTTGGCTCAATGCGGCATAGGAGTTCACCTCCTCTCCGGCGTCAACCTCGCCCTCCAGCGCCACGCCCACGGGCTTCCCGCCGACGATTCTTCGCTCTACTGGCATTCGAGCCCACTCGGCCGCCCGGACGATCCGGTCAGCAAAAAGCCTCCGCAGGGTG
>Ga0272448_1008890_pt1 | contig 10351 bp, 5 predicted proteins | sample YNPCB0191_FD_202220 | JGI IMG/M metagenome (GOLD analysis project Ga0272448, IMG submission 202220) | Hot spring sediment microbial communities from Yellowstone National Park, WY, United States - YNP-CB-019-1 | ecosystem: Environmental > Aquatic > Thermal springs > Hot (42-90C) > Sediment... | reverse complement strand
GCGTGCTCGTCAACATCGGAATTCACGGGCAGCAGGACGCCATACCGATCGCCCGGCCGCGCGAAATATGGGATGCGCTCTCGGATCCGGCGCGCCGTTTCCTCGCCCTGTTCGGCGTCGGACGCAACGCATCGCTCGCAAGGGAAAACATTGCCAGGCTCGGCTTTCAACCCCGCCTTCTCCTGCTGGAGCGCAATCCGTTTTCCGCGATGATCCACGCATGGAGTCTCGCCTCGGCCGGTTTTGAAGTTATCAAATCATCCGACTCCGCGATGCTTGAAAATACAATATCCGGAAAAGGGCCGTTCCATGTGATACTGTCCGCGACGCGCTTCCGCTCCGGATGCCCTGCGGAAACGCTTCGCAGGCTCCTGCTCCATGATTCCATTCCTCAGGACACCCTGATAATCGGAATGTCAACGAACCCCAGAGACCGCCGTCTGTGGGCTGGAGTCGCCCACAGCGGAGGATTTCTTGACATGGACGACATACACAACCTTGGATCGGTCGTCATGTCGCACTACGTTAACTTCAGGCTGGATGCCAACCCTCTCTGGCGGTCCCGCATGCCGGAGAGCGACAGCGGCGGCTGCGCGGCCACTGACATCTCAGCGTCATGAACCCGGACGCCCGGAGACGTTTGACGCAAGCACTATCGAGAAATCGAAGGCCGCGGGTTTCAGCCAGTACTTCTCCAGCACTCCCGGTCCGCAACTGGCGGTCCCCAATCCATGCTGGCGCTGGTCAATGTTGAGTGTCACAAAATCACGCCTGATCAGCTCGCTCGTGTGCCTTGCCCGGTCAAAATCCTCAGGCGTGTGCCAGTGGGCGCTGAAATTGAACTTCGGACATCCAATCACGGCCAAGCCGTTGCCCTGCGGATCGGACAGCTCCGCCCATCTCACGTCCATTCTGTTTCCATTTTCCTGTGGAAAGACATAGGGAGTGAGAAGCTCGTCCACTGTCCTGCTGTAGAGTCCCATCCGGGCCGCCTGGCAACTGTCCGGATAGGCCTCGCCAGGACCCAGGCCGAACCAGCGGACTCGATCGAGAGCGGGCGAAAGCCTCATTTGCATCCCGAACCGCGGAATCGTGGCCGGCCAGTCTCCCCATGGTTCTGACTCTACGCGCAGCGCGACAAAACCGTCCGCCGCTATCCGGTATTCGAAGGCACAGATGAAAGCCCTCGCGTACGAAGGCGGGGCCACGCGAACCCGCGCCGCAACATGCCCGATGCCGTCCCTGTCAACCGACGCCTCGATACCGTCAACCCTGTGCTGAAGCCGGTCAAGTCCGGCCTGGCGCCATTGATATTCGTCGCCGCGGCCCCAGTTGCGGTCATTGTCGGTGGGCGCCCGCCACAAATTCAGCCTGGGGCCGAGCCTCACCAGTTCCCTGCCGCCCCTCCGCCAAGAAACAATAGTTCCGAGAACCCTGTCGAAGGTTATCGTGTCGTCCAGCCCGCTGAAGACAATGCTCCGTCCGTCCGATCTCATTCGGACCGGATCCGCGCGCCTGCTGCGCGCGGCAAAGGGCTCGCTCCTCGAAGGCTCGTACAGGCAGAATTGTCCCCATGCTACTTCGTGGCCGGCCCTGGCCCACAGAGTGTCGTTCGCGAGGATGAACGATACCGTCATCCAGACGCTCTTCCCGCCTGCGTACCCGGGTTTGAGGGCGTACGGAATGGTCAGCAGCCCGCTCATTCCCGGTCCGATGTCCGGAGGATCGGCATCGCCGGAGGCAATGGCAACCCCCTCCTCCTCCACCCGCCAGACGACCTTCAAATGGTCGAGCGACAGGAATTCATACCGATTTGTGACCTTAAACCTTCCGGCTCCGAGGTCCTGAGCCTCGATCATCACAGGCTCAAGGACCTTCTTGTATTCAACAAGACCGGGCGACGGTGTCCTGTCCGGAAACACCAGGCCGTCTATCACGAAGTTTCCGTCGTTCGGCACATCCCCGAAATCGCCGCCGTACGCAAAATCTTCCCGTCCGTCGGGCAACCGGCGGCGTATCCCATGGTCCATCCACTCCCACACGCAGCCCCCCTGCAGACGGCGGTACTTGTAGAAGACATCCCAATACTCTCTGAGACCGCCTGGACCGTTACCCATGGCATGGGCGTACTCGCAACAGATCACAGGCCTGTTGAGGCATTCCGGCCTGTTGGGCCTGTATCCGTGCCTGTCGCCGTCCGTCTCAGGCTTTCCCTCTCCGGCCCTGGCAAGAAAATCAACTGCGGGATACATCATGCTGTAAACGTCCGCAGCCTTAAGTTCATGGTCGCCCTCGTAGTGTATCAGCCGGGTGGGATCGGCCCTGCGCGCCCATTTGGCCATTGCCTCGTGGTTTCTTCCGAATCCTGATTCATTGCCGAGCGACCACATGATGACGCATGGATGATTCTTGTCGCGCTCCACCATGCGCTTCATTCTGTCAACGCAGGCGGCCTCCCATTCCGGATCGTCCGTGAGTTGATTGATCTTTCCGGCCATGCCCATTCCGTGCGTTTCGAGATCGCACTCGTCTATCACATAGATGCCGTATCTGTCGCACAGATCGTAAAACTTCGGGTCGTCAGGATAATGCGAAGTGCGCACCGCGTTTATGTTGTGCGTCTTCATGAGCACGACGTCGCGCACCATCGCCTCGAGCGGAACGGCGCGCCCAAGATCCGGGTGATGTTCGTGCCTGTTGACGCCCTTCAGTTTGATCGCAGCGCCGTTGACAAGAAACACGCCATCGGCCAGCTCGATCTTCCTGAAACCAACCGCCGAGGCGATCGCCTCGACAACCCGCCCCGCCGCGTCCTTCAGCGAAAGAACCAGAGTATAGAGGTGCGGCGTTTCAGCCGTCCACTTCAGAGGTTTCTCAACGAACGCCGCCATCCGGGCCGACACTTCGCCTCCTCTGGCGGCGCGGAACGTGGCCCTGACGGGCTTGTCAAGCGCAATCCCTCCGTCCGGACCGAAAAGGCCCATCTCCACCGATCCGCCCGCTGCCGCGACGGAGGATATCCTCGCCTGAACTCTCAGCATGGCGTTTTCGCAGGCGCCATCCAACTCGGTCCTCACGGAGAAATCCCTGATATGAACGCGCGGCATGGCCACCAGGTGAACGTCGCGGAATATCCCGCTGAGCCACCACATGTCCTGATCTTCAAGGTAGGATCCGTCCGACCACTGATACACCCTCGCCGCAAGCGCATTGTCTCTGCCGGGCCTGACCAGATCGGTTATCTCGAACTCTGCCGGAAGCCGGCTGCCCTTGCTGAACCCTGCCGGCCTGCCGTTGATCCAGAGATGAAACGCGGAGTCCACGCCCTGGAACAACAGAAATATCCTCATGTTCGCCCAGGATCCCGGAACATGGAAAATACGCCTGTAAACGCCTGTGGGATTTTCGTCCGGGACGCGGGGCGGATCAACAGGAAAGGGGTAGGCAACGTTCGTGTAATGAGGCCGGCCGTAGCCCGCAAGCTGCCAGCTCATGGGCACACGGATGCTGTCCCATGCGCTGTCGTCATACTCCGCCGCCTCCGCGCCGGCTGGAACATCGTAAGGAGTCGCAGCATAATGAAAACGCCATTCTCCGTTCAGCGACATGACCCAGGGAGAAGTTGCGTCTTTCTCGAGAACTGAGTCCTTGTCAGGAAACGGAAAGAACGAAGCGCGCGGCGTCAGCCTGTTCCTGTGCAGACACCGATGGTTTTCGAAATCACTGACCGGCCGAGCAAGGATCCTGCCCATTTTCAACCTCCCGCAGCTCGAATGCGGTTTGGAAAAACGGCCTTCTTCCCGCATTCTCCATGTTCTCTTCTTCGCGCCTGTCACTCAAACTGCTTCGCGCTCTCATCACCATGTTTTCCAATATGTCACGCAATCCTGCCGCTCCTCAAACGCAAAAGCCTGGTTCACGTGACAGGCGGCCATATTCGATGGTTTGCGCCTGCTATTCAACCAGGATTTTGCGCTTGGCCCCAGCTCAACAGTTGCAAGAGCCGTTCCGGCGCACGCCTGTGCGGCCCGGCGCAGGCCGGCCTGCGGCAGAGGCAGATGCCAGTCTTCCAGCCAGCCCTGTCGTGGGCATCCGCGCTTTGCCTCTTGAGTCGGCCTTCGAAATCCGGCACGATGCCAACGAATCCGGCTTCAACCGGACGCAAACAGCCATTTGCGTCCGGCAGAGTTTTTGCGGCCGGATCAGGGAGGGAATGATGGCATCTGACCTCGAACATCAGGGAAAAGAGGAATGCGCTGTTCACATCCCCGCCGATGAACTCGAGCGCTTCATCCGCGACGTTTTCGTCGGGCTTGGCGTGCCGAGAAGCGACGCCGCCATATGCGCGGATGTGCTCATCACGGCGGACAAGCGCGGCATTGACTCGCACGGCATCGGCAGGCTGAAGCCGATTTACTACGACCGCATCAAGCACGACAGGATTCAGGAACCGGTCACCCAGTTGGAAGTCGTGCGCGACAGAATGGGCACGGCAGTGGTGGACGGCCACAACGGCATGGGAATGGTCATCGCCCACAGATGCATGAGCATGGCAATAGCAAAGGCCAGGCGCTACGGGCTCGGGATGGTTGTGGCCCGCAATTCGACTCACTATGGAATCGCGGGCTACTATGTGCTGATGGCCTGCAAAGCCGGAATGATAGGCCTCACTGGAACCAACGCCCGCCCCTCAATTGCGCCCACTTTCGGCGTTGAAAACATGCTGGGAACCAATCCGCTCGTCTTTGGGATGCCGACTGACGAGGATTTCCCGTTCACGAACGACTACGCCACATCTATAACCCAGCGCGGCAAGATCGAGTATTACGCCCGCGAAGGAAAAAAACTTCCGGAAGGATGGGTGATAAATCAGAATGGCGAGACCATGACGGACCCTCACGAGGTCCTGAAGGCGCTTGTTGATGGAACAGCCGCGCTGCTCCCACTCGGCGGCCCCGGCGAGGAAATGGCCGGCTACAAGGGATATGGTTACGCCACTGTGGTGGAAATTCTTTCCGCGGCCCTTCAGCAGGGGGCATTTCTGAAGGGATTACTGGGGTTCGAAAACGGGCGCAAGGTGCCGTATCGTCTAGGCCATTTCTTCATGGCAATCAACATATCGTTTTTCACCAGCCTGAAAAAGTTCAAGAAGACCACCGGCGATATTCTGCGCCAGCTCAGAGCATCCAGAAAGGCGCCGGGATGTGAGCGCATCTACACCTGCGGAGAGAAGGAGCATCTTGCCTGGCTCGAACGACGCAGGACAGGCATACCTGTCGGCAGGGAGGTCCAGAAACAGATGATCCAGATGCGGGACGAGCTCGGGCTGAAGAAGTACAGGTTCCCATTCGAATAGATTCCGCGCCGGCCTCCTGTCTGTTTCGCCCCGCGCCTTGCATCAGGCGAACCCGGCCAGCCGCAGAATCAGGGCTGAAGCGCGGATCAGGCGTCATGCAGACGGCCATTTCTCAAACGCAAAAAGTGAGGCAACCCAACCGCTGCAGCGATCACGGCAGCGCCAATGGCCAGACGCGCCAGGCTCTGCGGTCTCTCTCCGAAAAAGGCGAAAGCAACAGCCACGGCGAGCGGAATCTTCGCATTGTTCATCGCCGCCAGCCCGCCGGCATTGACCCGCCCCGCTCCGAGATTCCATAGAAAGAAACCAGCCGCACTGGGCACGAGGCCGAGATACGCCAGAGCAAGGGTTTTCGGCGCGCTCAGCGACACATCGAACCAGTCGGTTGAGAAGGCCGCCGCAGGCAGGCAAACAAGCGCTCCGCCAAGATACATCGGGGCAAAATGCGCAAGCTCGTCCTTCCACGCCGCGCCGGCCATGACCCTGCGATATGCAAGCTGTCCGACCGCGAAACAGGCGTTCGAGGCCTGAACGAGAAGAACTCCAGGAACACTTCCCCTCGTCTCCTCCCATGACCCCCGCCAGACTATCATCCCGGTCCCGGCAACTGCCAGCGCAGCAGAAAGCCAGAAGGAGGGATGGAGCCTTCGAGACCAGATGTCGTTGAAAAGAGTCACATACAGGGGCGTGAAAATCGTGGAGATGGCGACAACATAGGCCGGCAGATAGCGAAAGGACGCCGTGTACGACATGTACATCAGGCCGTACTGAACGAGCCCGATCAGCCCCAGCCGTACCGACAGTCTTAGATCCGGCGCGCGCCTCCAGAACCATGGCGCGAATGCTGCAAAGGAAAGGGCCATCCGGACAAATGAAATCAGGTTCGCGTCAACGCCGGCAAGGTTGTGCTTGATGATGCCGAACGACGGCGCCCACAGCAGAGACGCTGCAAGAAGAAGGAGCATGTCAATAGCAAATGCTGAAGTCTGAAAACTCTCCGGCGGCCGGTTCCTCGGTCGCGGTCAATTTCGTGACCACAGCATGGGGCGGCCCGCGTCCGCACCATTCGAGGAACTCAGCCACAGCCCCGTCCTGCCCCTCTGCGACAGCTTCAACGCGGCCGTCAGACAGATTCCTTATCCATCCGGTCAAGCCAAGGCGTCGTGCCTGTTCGCAGGCATACATGCGGAAGCAAACGCCCTGCACCCTGCCGGCCACATATATATGAACACGTTTCATAGCGGGTTATCCAGTCCGGTCATTTCTCAAACGCGAAATCCGGCATAAGCGGCCGAATCACGGTCAATTGCCCGGCCCATTCCATCGTATGCGCGACCGCGGTTTTGCGTCAACCGCAGTCATGGCCGAATCCGCCATACAGGTCACCGGATCCGCCAGCCCGAGGCGGTCATGACAAGCCGCAGCTCAGCCCGTCCTTCGAGGCGCGCGACTATTTCTCCCTCCCCATATTCCACAGAGCAGCGCGAAGATTCTCCATGCGTCCGGTCGTAAAACACCGCCACAAATGGCCGCTCTGACGAGGCCCTGTACGCCACCTCCACTGGAAACCAGCGGGCATCCGCAAAAGAGTAGCCCCAGTGCACATCGCGCAGCGGCCTCTCACCCAGCATGCGGACGGAAAACTCCGGGCCGAAACAGGCAATGCCAAGGAGCGCCTTCCTGCCATGCACCGCAAGTATATCATGCTTCTCCATGCTGACAGGACCACCGCATTGCAGCAGGGAAATCACATTCGCGTCGGCGTCAATGTCATCCACAAGGACCACAACCCGTCCGCCGATCATGACAAGCCGCCTGATCACGCGCCGGACCGATGGGCCGTATGCACCAGTGCAGTCAACCGCAACCCATCTCAGTTGGCCCCGCTCTTCGCGTTCCACAATTACGCCAGTCCATCCCTTCGGCACACAGGGGCCCTGGCCGCCTATCAGCGGCAGACAATGGTCCGATGCGTTTGCCTTGTAGTAACCGGGATCGAGCAGGAGTCTTTCCCCGCGCAAGTCCAGATAGAAAGCGCCGGTATCGGCCTGATTGTGGTGCGTGTAGGGAGGCCGGCTTCCCTTGAGCCCGACCGCCCAATCGCAGTCGAACCTGCAGTCCGATCTGAGGATCGAATATTCTATACTCCTCAGGCAGAAACACACCGGCAGCTTCGGTTGACTTTTCATCTCCGGAGCCGCAGACCTGTACAGGAGCGCCTCCGCCAGTCCGCTCCGGTAAGGGGTCGGGAGCCCGCTTTTGCGTCGCTCTGTGTACCATCTCCACGCGTGGTCGCCGTACCAGAGGCCGAAGGCGTCGCCGTGGTTGCCCGCGGCAAACCATCCGATATGGCCGCCAACCGGCATTGGAATCGTGTCGTTCATTCCATGAAGCGCGCCGTCGTTGCAGAGCCCGACCCTTACCATATTCATCATGTTGCGCACTGAAGGATGGTCCAGCAATCCGTCTCCGTGGCCGGTGAACCGCTTCAACGCCAGGGCGAAGCGCAGGAAATTCTCCATCCCGTAGCACCAATACTGCGCACCCTCCGTATTGCCACCGTCAGGGCCATTGCACCAATTGAGCCACTTCCGAATGTGCGTCCGCGCGTAATGCAGGGCCTCTGCGGCCTGCTCCGGCCGCTCCTGCCACAACGCCAGCGCAAGAAGTCCGCCTCCGGCATTGCCGACGGCATTTGCGTTAGCGATCGTCGTCACAGTCCAACTGCGTCTTCCGGCTGTTTCCAGATACAGGGCCAGAAAACGCATCATGAGCTGAATCCAGATTTCCCTCTCCTCATCCCCGAGCGTTGGGCAGAAAGCGTCGTATGCGAGGGCGAGGCACGAACTTGCCATGCCTTCGTGAAGGTGCGTCTCGTGCCCTGGGATGGTTGTTTCGAGGGCCATCTTCACGCGATTACAGGCACCCTCGATCAGCCGGTGGTCGCCGGTTGCGAGCCATCTTTCGTAGAAACGCCAGACCCCGGTCACCAGATCCATACGGAACGGAGGCATGCATTCTATTGCGCTCTGCAGCAGTATCCTGTTGAACCTGATGAGTTCGTCCTCTCCCAGATTGGCGATGCCGCGGTCAAGCAGAGAGCGGCCTTCAGCCGGTAGTCTGAGTCTCCCGAATGCTTTCGAGTCATACAGGCTGCGCATCCGGAGCAGCCGATTCATCTCTTCGACAAGAGTAAGGACCGCTTCCGCCGGCGGTTTCACTTCCCTGACTATGGCCCGCCATGCCTCGTGAGCCTTTTCAGACTGCACTTCCCACAACCGCGCTGCGGCCGGATCGCGTCCACCTTCTCCGTCCCTCAGCATCGTCTCTCTTGCAACGCGAAACCAGTTCATGCAGCGCGGCGTGATGTCGAGCGGCGAACGCCCCTGCCCGGGCTGTTCATCAGGCGATTCCTCCTTTTCCTCCTCTGTTTCCTCGGCCGCAATCAGTGTGAACGGAGGAAGCGCCAGCTTCGCCCTGATACTTGACAGCCCAGCTTCATCGAAGAGCAGACAGGGATGTCCACCCAACCTCCCGCTAGCCGCTGGCCGAGGAGGTCTGCCGCGCAGCGTGCAACTGCCGAGCGCTGTTTGAGATCCGCCGCTCTTCCATACAAACGCCACGCATGTAAACGCTGGCCATCCCACCGGCGCATCCCATTCAATCTGCTTCTGACCTGAGGCAATCTCCAGCGGCCGTCCGGCGCATACATCCTCGCTTTGCTCAGAAATTCTGACAATCTCGAGCGTTCCGCGCAGAGTTTCACTGCTCATGTTCAGGAGGGTGAGTCGGTCCGATCTCACCCGCGTTAAACAGACCGCAGCCGTCTCCTCCGACAATCTGAACACGCCGAACCTTTCGGACTGCCCGAAACCAAGTTCACAGGCTGTCGTGCACGCTGCGTCATACCTGTCTCCCGCCCACCGCACACGCGCTATCAACCCCCGAAATGACTTCTTTCCACCTGTGCAACTGTCCAGTCCCGCCATTTTGAAGGGTATTTCGGCCGATACCCGCCACTTCCACCTCCCGTCATCCAGGCGCACCGCCGTGCCGTTTGCCGAAATCTCTGCGCCGGTCAAGGGGACACCACCGGCATGCACAACCCAGCGGCCGTCGGAGGCAATGATCAACTGGACCTGCGCCAGATCTCGCGTCATGTCCGGCGCTGTACGGAACTCAATATGATCCTGCCGCCAGAAATCCGGCGAATCGATCTCCAGATCCGGCCTCGCCACAAGGCTCTCGGCCTCGCACGTTGCCTCCAGAAGCAGTTTCTCGCAGCGCCAAGCCAGCCGGATGGCCGTGTCATCATCCGTGATCTCGAACCCGTCCTGATCAAGAAGACACGGGATCGGCGGAACATTATCCCACTCCGGTTCGCCGCCAGATTTGATCATGGGCACCAAATGGACCGGCGGAACGAAGCCATCACGCTGCTCCACGCCGCAGCGCCAGTCGTCAGAGGCGGAATGGTTCACGAATCCCGTGCTCGAAACACAGCCGACTTCGCGAGTCGCTGAATGCCTGTTCATATTCTCCCATATTGACCTGCCCGCGCCGTATTGGCAAGGTAGTTGCCGATGAACCCGGATTTTGCGGCTGGCCCGGGTCCGGCAGGCGCGGGGTTCAAGTCCTGCCTGAGCGGCATGTTCTTCAGATAGATTATGCAATTCGGCCGTTTCTCAAACGGAAAATCCGGGATGAAACATGAGGCCGCGCTTCTCAATTCGAAAGTTGTGCCTGCTGCATTGCTCGCCTGCGCAGTCTGCCTTGTTTACCTGCGTTCGCTCAGAAACGATTTCGTTTACGACGACTTCAGGCTGATCGCGGACGCAGAGCCGGTCCGAACTCCCGGCCAAGCTCTTGCCATCTTCGCCGAACCTCACTTTCCGACTGTTCCATACTACCGTCCTGCGACAAAGCTGACCTTTCGCATTCAAAAGGCTTTCTGCGGGAGTGATCCTGCGGCCTATCATGCCTTCAACATGGCTC
>Ga0272448_1008889_pt1 | contig 10351 bp, 9 predicted proteins | sample YNPCB0191_FD_202220 | JGI IMG/M metagenome (GOLD analysis project Ga0272448, IMG submission 202220) | Hot spring sediment microbial communities from Yellowstone National Park, WY, United States - YNP-CB-019-1 | ecosystem: Environmental > Aquatic > Thermal springs > Hot (42-90C) > Sediment... | reverse complement strand
CGCCTTATTGAAAATAATGGCCACATAACAATTAGAAGCAGAGAGGATTACATAACACCTGATTCGCTTGCAGGTGTATTTTTTGAAGGCAAGCGCATTTACTGGATTACTGAGCCTTCAGGGAAGCGTTCACATGATTATTTGCAAAGCGCATGGTACTGGCAGAAGCGTTTAGAAAAGCTTCCCTATGTTGTGGCAAGCACCCAACGCATAGAAGCAACCACCACGTGTAGCCGGGGATCATTCTCGCGTTCTATTTCTTTACGGGGTGTTGATCCTGTTAATGAACCAAAGGTAACCAATATTGCCGAAGACATAATAGAAGGAAAATTGCAGATGCTTTCAAGTGGTAACAACATGGTCATTGCTGGTGTTGAGCTACTTAAGTTTTTAGGGGCAAAAGTTAATGATACCATTAATATTATTAATCCTGATGGGCATGTATATCCTGTAAAGGTGGTTGGCATTTATTCTTCAGGTGATAGGCGAAATGATGAGTCGCTGGTGCTTGGTTCCATTACTACAGTGCAGAACATTTTAGAAAGCCCTGGTAAGATCACAAAGATAGTGGTTAAAACCGTTGATGCAAACAAAGCAGCAGTATTTGCACAAAAGCTATCCCAATACAGCTATGACAAAGTGGAAAGCTGGGATCAGGCCAATGTCAATTTTTTAAGCATGACGAAGCAACAGTCATTAATACGTCAGATAACCATGTTTACTTTCATACTGGTGGTTTCGTTTGGGATATACAATGTTCTCAACATGATGGTACATCAGAAGCAGCGTGAAATAGCAATACTCAGGTTTATTGGATATACCAGTTGGGATACAGTGATGTTGTTTCTGTTGCAGGGAGCGTTGATCAGCTTTGCGGGAGGAATTATCGGGCTTATTATTGGATATGTGGCGTGTAGTTACATTGAAACAATTAAGATGCCTGGAAGGCCAATGATGGTTGCATGGGATGTGTCAATTTATGTGTGGGGTTTTGTTCTGGTGGTTACTTCTGCACTGCTTGCAAGCTTTTTACCAGCAAAGAATGCAGGCAAACTATCGCCCATAGAAATTATACGGCGGACGGAGTGAGGATTATTTGAGAGTAATGGTGTAATGACCATTGGTCTTAGATGAAATTATACGGGGTACTAAATGATGGTGGCAATTGAAGCATTCAATGTTGTGAAGTCGTTTGGTGATTTTACGGCATTAAAATCAATCACACTAAACATACGCAAAGGTGAATTTGTAGCTATAACGGGGAAATCAGGCTCAGGGAAATCAACTTTATTTTATTCGCTCAGTGGACTTGATATTATTGACAGCGGCCATGTCCTGGTTCTTGGAAAAAATATTCACAACTTGTCCCAGGATGACTTGCATGATTTTAGAAACACAAAAATGGGTTTTGTGTTTCAGTTTCATTATCTTGTGTCCGAGTTGACGGGGCTTGAAAATATTTTATTACCTGCTAAGAAAAATAATGTGCATAAACAAAAATTAGATTATGCACTCTATCTTTTAGATTATTTTGCGATAGCTAATTGTAAAGACAAATTGCCTTCACAGATATCTGGTGGCGAGCGGCAGCGTGTTGCTGTTGCCCGCTCACTCATCATGAACCCGGAGATAATCTTTGCTGATGAGCCTACCGGTAACCTGGATTCAATCAATAGTGAAATAGTGTTGAACATATTCAGAGAGATTAACCAAAAAAATAAAACTACAATTATCTTGATTACGCATGATGATGAATATGCACATTTAGCCGATAGGGAAATTCGTTTAAAGGATGGCGAGATTGAGTCTGATGTGTATCATAGGAAAATGTAGTGCATATGATGATATGCCAATAGTACATTACAATTTAACCATGATGTGTACCGGTAGCCTTCAAAGAAATCAAAGGGGGATAATAATGAAACCAATACGTCATAACAATCAATTATTTACGATAATGCACAGCACTATTATTTATATTTTGCTATTATCACTTTTAACAATATTTTCTTATTCATTTGCACAGGAAAACGCTACTATCATTTCGTATGAGCAGTTCATGTCTATAATTACTCAAAAGTTGCCCCAGATTAAGATTAATATCCTTCAGGTGGAAAAAGCCTATAATGATGTTGATAAGGCTAAAAGTATTGATGACACAAACCTGATAGCAAAGGGACAATATGCTCGTCAGAAGATGTACACTACTGGTAAAAGCCTTTATGAACCTGATTATAAGCAATCGTATTACGGATATGCGGGTATTGAGCAAATAGTAGCTTCAACGGGTACTCGCGTGTCACTTGGCCTTGAGTATAATTCTTCATCTATAAACGGTAATTTAACAATTCCGCCACAGGCTTATTCCGTTGATGAATACAGGCCATCCATTACAGCAACTATCACCCAACCTCTTTTAAAAAATGCTTTTGGCATAATTGACCGGTATGAAAAAAATAATGCAGTAATGAAACTGGAAATACAGAAGCTTCAGCAGTTACAGGATGATCAATCGGTTTTGAATTATTATAAAAAGCTTTATTTCAACTGGGTTTTGTATAAACAGGCGCTTGAGATATGGCAGGATAGTATTGCCAATGCCAGGTCACTGGTAGATTCCGTACAGCGGAAAGCCAAAGCAGGGCTTGCTGAAAATGATGATGTTCAGAGGGCGTTGTCATCGCTTTTGAGCTATCAGGCACAGTATAAACAATATGAGATTGCCTATAAATCTCTTTGTGATGAACTATCGCTTTATTTTGACAAATCCATTACCCCACTAATACATGATATGAATGCTATGTTTGATTCCATTGTTTCTAAAGACTATACAGAGGTGCCTTTTGAAAAAACGCGTTCATGGCTCATTGTAAAAAAGAACATTGATGTTATGCAATATTCAATTGATGTTGCTGATAACAGCACGCTTCCACAGATGAACCTGATTGTTTCAGCGTCACGAAAAAATTATAGCGACACACAGCGTGAAGCGATAAGTAAATTACCTGATACAGACTATTCAGTTGGAGTTGAATTCAGTTATCCATTGGGAAATCACAGTGCCCAAGCCCAGCGCAAAGACTATGAGCTTTCACTGAAAGAATTGGAGCATAATCTTTTAGTAACACAAAATAACTATTATAAATCTTTGCGGGCGCTTGTGCAATCATTGAATGGATATAAAGAGCTTATTGCAACACACAATAAAAATTTACAGGCACTGATTTCACAACGGCAAACAGAACGCAAGAAATATGAACAAGCACGGCTTGATCTGCAATATTTAATTAGTACTGAAAACAGTATTGCAATGGAAAAGCTGACACTATTGCAATTGCAGGTAAATCTCATTGGTTTTTACATTGACTATAAAGACTTAACAGAATAAATTATAGTAATAATGCTTTATGGGGAAAAATTTTTTAACTTCCCATAGTGATATTGTAGGTGGTGTAGCCCCCGATGCAAATGAGGTGGGATTCTAAAATATACGTTATCATATTATATTTTTTACCTTACTGGAGTATACATATGTACAAAATACTATCAAATCACTTCTATAGCAACAATTGTAAACTGGATGCTAAGCTTTATCTTCCCGATACCGGTGGCAAAAAACCTGTTGTCATTATGGCTCATGGCTTTGGTGCCCGCATGGATTGGGGTTTGCACCCTTTTGCTGATACTTTTGCAAACATGGGATTTGCTGTATTAATGTTTGATTACAGAGGTTTTGGGCAAAGTGAAGGTGTAATCCGACGACTTGTGTATCATGTTCATCATATTGAGGATTATCATATAGCAATTAAATATGTTAGAACAATTCCCAGCATTGACAGTTCCAAAGTATTTTTATGGGGCACATCATTCAGTGGAGGCCATGTATTAACTGTAGCATCACAGGATAGCTCACTAGCGGGGGTTATAGCTCAGGTGCCTTTTGTTGACGGGATAGCCACAGCTTTTAATTTGCCAGTAAAAAATATATTGTATGGGTTATGGTATGGCATTATGGATGTGGTTGCGTCATTAATATCTGCTAAACCAGTTACAATACCAATGGTTGCTATACCAGATACCTTTGCTGCCATGAATACACCGGAATGTTATGATGGCTATATGAAACTTGTGCCACCTGAAGATCGCAATGAAACAGAAAACAGCTGTCCTGCACGTATATGTTTGACGCTGCCTTTGTATCGGCCAACTGCAAAAGTAAAACATATTCAATGTCCGGTATGTATTGTTGGCGCACAGTATGATTCGCTCATTCCAATAAAGGCAGTAGAGAAAACGGCAAAAAGAATAAGGCATGTTGATTTCCATGTATTACCCTGTGGGCACTTTGACCCTTATGCCGGAGAAATGTTTGATAAAAACATACAAATACAGAAGCGATTTTTGCAAACAGCACTTTAACTAGTATTAAAATTAAATTGAATACACTATTAATTCCTAAATGTATTATTATGTACAAATAAAAAAAGTAGACTCCCGCCGACTTCGGCTGCCGGAGTGTACTTTTTTTATCTTAAATTATTTTTAGGAATAAATACTGGATTGAATATATTAATTAGTATATTCTAAATAAATTTATAAAAATGATAACATAATAGTAATAAACACTTGACATTTTTTGTTAATAGAATAAAATAAGCTCCACTTTTTTTTACAAATTATAATGTATGTAATATCATGCCCTTCAGTTAGGTATAAGGTTTGTGAATTTTTTAAATCATATAACAATAAAATGATTTCAGGAGGTTTGCATGTTGGGATTAGGTGATGTATGGGTATTTATGGCTTACCTGTTATGTGTTTTAAGTGCCATTCTTTGTGCTGTATATGGTTTTGTAAAATGGAATGATGATGAAGAGCCTTATACTGATGAGGCTAAACGTTGGGCACAAGAAGAAGCCGAAATAGAAAAATCACTTTAATACGAGAGGTGCGTCATGACTATATTCTGGGTATTTGTATATCTTATCATAGTTGCGTTTCTAGGGTATTTAGGATACCGCCACACAAAGGGAGCATCAGACTATCTTGTTGCAGGTCGTAAGGTACATCCTTTTATAATGGCATTATCGTATGGTGCCACATTCATCAGTACTTCCGCAATTGTTGGATTTGGAGGTGCTGCTGGTGTTTTTGGTATGGGGCTATTATATCTTACATTCCTGAATATTTTTGTGGGAATATTTATCGCGTTTATATTATTTGGCAAACGTACCCGCCGTATGGGGTATCATTTAGACGCACATACATTCCCTGAGTTATTAGGAAGGCGGTTCCAATCGCCATTTGTACAAAAATTTGCCGGGGTTATTATCTTCCTGTTTATGCCTCTCTATGCTGCGGTAGTGCTGATAGGTGCTGCTAAATATATTGAATAGCAGTTTGCAATAGAATATGCAACAGCTCTTCTATTCTTTACTCTAATTGTAGCGGTTTACGTGATTATGGGTGGATTAAAAGGAGTTATGTATACTGATGCTTTTCAGGGAAGTATAATGGCCATAGGCATGTTAGCACTTATCATGTTTACATATTATGATTTAGGTGGCATTATCAAATCACATAAAGAATTAACTGCTCTTGTGCCTCCACCACCACTTGCTGCCAAAGGGCATATGGGATGGACGTCTATGCCGGCTTTAGGCTCTGATATATGGTGGACACTGGTTTCAACCATAATTATGGGTGTTGGCATTGAAGTGCTTGCACAGCCTCAGCTTGTTGTGCGTTTCATGACAGTTAAAAGCAACCGTGAGCTAAACCGTGCAGTTGCTATTGGGGGAATTTTTATACTCCTCATGACGGGAGTTGCATTTACTTCTGGTGCCCTTTCCAATGTGTGGTTCACTAAGAATGAAAAAGGAATAAAATATTGTGAAATCAGTGGTGCAATTTTAGAAATATGCCCGGGCAAGAAGATAGTAAAAATTGATGAAAAGAATATTGAAAAGTTTAAAGCACAGTATAAAGACATAAAACCAGGTGATGAGATTGACCTTCATAAAGATGTTCCGCATAAAGAAACAACAAAGGGTTCATTGTCAATAGTAGCTGCAGGCGGTGTAGTTGAAAACATTATCCCGCAATTTGTGAAGCAGGCTATGCCACACTGGTTTTCCATTTTGTTTATGTTAACGCTTTTAGCTGCTGCTATGTCCACATTAAGTTCACAATTCCATGCAATGGGCACTGAAGTAGGCAGGGATTTTTATATGCAGATAGTTAAAGATAAAGATGCTGCAGAAGAACGAAGTGTATTTATCAACAAAATGGGTATTGGTGTTACTATTCTTATTAGCTTGGTGTTGGCATATTTTTTACCGGTGATATATTCCAAAGGTGAAGCAATCATTGCACGTGGCACTTCCATTTTCTTTGGGTTATGTGCGGGGACATTTTTGCCGGCATATATAAGCGCATTGTACTTAAAGCGCATAACAAAAGCAGGTGTGGTTGCGGGGATGCTGTCAGGATTTACTGTTGCATTTTTCTGGCTGGTGTTTGTGCTTGAAAAAGAAGCTATGGCAATAGGGCTATGTCAGGCTCTGTTTGGTAAGCCCACATTGCTTTCATCACCCTGGACAATGGTTGATCCAATGTTTATATCATTTCCAACTTCACTTATTGTGACAATTGTTGTTTCACTTTTTACCAAAAAACTTTCAGAAAATCATATTGAAAACTGCTTCCAGGGTATTGGGAAATAAATTATATTAACGCTATGCTAAAGGGGCTTCTGCAGTTAAATTAAATGAAGCCTCTTTTATATTCAACAATTGTATTAAGGCGTTAATGTAAAGATAATTTTATGGAAATCATGTGCTTAATAGTTACTATCGCCTGGAGCTATACAGTGGCGTACTACACGCCATATGTGGTAGCCTAACCTGTCAATAAATCTAATTGCTTCAATATAATCCAATGCGGTATGCGAATCAATAATACCTGATGCTGTTTTTTTAAGCACTTCCACCCGTTCTAATTTGCGTGTATTGGCTAAATATTGCGATAACTCCTGTATCTTTTCAACGCTGTCTATAGAGCTTTGGGATTGCAGCGCTTTTTGGGATTCATTGAGCTCATTGTAAAAACTAAATTTCATGTCGCTAAATTTGCTGCTGTCTTTTAGGGTTGCTATAATTTGTGTTTCACCACAGGCTTCAATAATGCTGTTAAGATGGTCAATGGCATGGAGTACCGAGATATGCTCACTATAGAGCTCTTGTTGATGCGGGTCGGTTTTTACCTTGCTTAAGAAGAATTTTGTTTCTTCAAGTGCATGGGAAGCTATCTTTAAATTGCGCCCAATGTTATTTTCATTATTTTGCAGCATTTCTTTGAGTATATGGATAATGAACAATGCAATATCGATGACAGTGCGACGTGCTGTTTCAACGGCTATTGGTGGCGCTTTGGCAATGGCTTCATCTAAATGCTGAGTAAGAGGCAGCGTAGTGTCGGCTAACAGCGTTTTTAATATCCTGATAAACGGTGTAATGAAGGGGAAGAATAGCAACACGCCGATTACATTAAACAATGTATGAAACACGGAAAGCTGAATTTCAGGAACTATCGCCCCTAAATGTTTAAATACAAAAATTAGAAGTGGCGATAGTAATGGCAATAAAACAAACAGTATGGCAGCTGTAACAATATTAAAAAGGACATCAGCTACAATGATGCGCTTGGTGTCAGGTGTTGCGCCAATTGCAGCAAACAGTATAGGTACCGATTTGCCTGCATTTATGCCTATAACCATTGCTTGAGCCTGAAAAAGATTAATGGTGCCGCTGTTTAAGGCTACAAGTGCAATGACTACCGCTGCGCTTGATGACTGCATAAGGATAGTTAAAATACATCCTATGCATAATAAAATGAATCTATCGATAATGGAAAAGCCGGCGATGGAAGAAAGGTCAATTGTTTGGGGTAAATAGGACATCCCCTGCCGCATAAGGGTTATGCCAAAGAAAAGGAGGCCAAGACCTGCTAAAAGTGAACCAATATCTGAGCGGTTATCGGTATACAAAATTTTAAATATTACACCACAGGCAACAAATAAAAGCGAGAAATTGCCTATACTATACTGTATGCCAAAGATTGCCACAAGCCAGGCTGTTGCGGTTGTCCCCACATTTGCACCAAAAATTATTGCTAATGCCTGTGACATGGTAATTAGCCCCGCACTGACAAAGCCTATTGTTGCAATGGCTGTTGCACTTGATGCCTGGACAATCGTTGTTACCAGTATACCGGTAAAGAGGGCTTTTAATTTTCCACCTGTGAGATTGGTAAGAACCTTTCTAAAGCGTGGGCCCGCTAACTTTTGTATGGATTCGGACATCAGTATAATGCCTAAAAGCAATATCCCTATGCCACCAATTGCTGTTATTATGTCTGAAATATTCATACTGGCTTCACTTTGTGATAATTATCGGCATTTAGTTTGGTATGTAATCTTCCCTAACAGGTGAAAAAACTTCAATGGCCACCGAGTCTTCCAGTATTTGTGCTCCATGTTCTACATTGCCTGGTATTGACCAGCTTGCACCAGGTTTCATATCATAGTGTTGTCCATCTATGATTAAGATAATATGGCCTTTTACTAAATAACCTGTTTGTTCGTGTGGATGTGCATGAATGGGCAATATTTTTCCTTTTTTTAATCTGAACTGGGCCATTAATGTGTTATTTCCATATACAAGTGTTTTTCGCTCAATTCCGTCAAGCACTGTAATATAACCTTGAGTTGTTGAATTGGCTATGTGTATCGTTTTCATATATAAAAGCTCTCAATTAATTTTATGATTGTGAGGATTTGTATTATAGTGTACTGGAGCATTAGTCAATTAAAAAAGATGGTGTTAATATATTTCTGTATGACTTTTGAGTACACTATTTTTGTATTGATTGTTACTTATACACTGAGTTTATACAGTTTAATTATTTTAACACCATTGTATAAATATAAAGGTTGTTAGATAAAGTATTGAAGATTCATTGATAGCCCAAATATATTCTATTACACGGCTAGTATTGCATCAACAGGGCGTCTTAGTGAGTATGGCATAGGTTTTACATAGCCAAACCTGATAAGCAATTGCGGTTTCATAGTTCCCAGTTTAAGATGCTCCCTTAACTGGTTGCGAACATCAGGTACTTCAATTGGTTGATTGTGGTGAGCATTTTTATTAAGCGGTTTATTTCGTATTTGCCGGCTGATTTGAATATAATTTGAAGATGAACATCTTGTCAAAAAAGCAGGCATTATCAGTCCACTGGTTGCCAATGCAATTACGGATATGAATTGTTTTCTGGAGATTGCCTGTGAAAATAGCAAGTCAATGTTTTTCATAATTTACCTCATGATTGCATAAAAATGTATTGATACTTATATAGTAGAATATAAAAATGATATTTTCAGTCAAAATTTATACTAATCCAGTTCCCGGTTGAAACCGGGGTCAGTATGGAATATATAATAAAGTATTTTTAATTCATTACATTTATTTAAAAAAGGAGGGTAGAAACACAATGACTCAATCAAAAGCAATAAGATGTGAAAAGTGCCCGTTACGTGCACAATATGACAAAAACCCACATTCGCTTTTAGGTAGAATATGGCGCTGGCATATTAATTTTTGCCCTGGCTGGAAAATGTATATGAAATCATTATCCGAAGATCAAAGGAAAGAAATAACACAAAAATATTTTTTAAAATCTGTTGACAAAAACTAAAAGAAATTGATTCAATTGTTACTTACAAAAAAATAATTATTTTTCATGGTTAGTTCCTAAATGCATTTATATGTACAAATAATAATAAATGCACAGGAGTATGCTCAGTTTTCATATGAAAGTATTTTAAGCTATTAGTTATTCGCAAAACAATTGTATAATTTCAAAAAAGTTTTTTGCTGCAATCGATAATATGTTTTTAACAAATAAAATAAGAAAAGTGTAAACAATGCAATTTGTAGTTTCTCCATCTTCATTACATGGCCAGGTTGTTATTCCTGGTTCCAAATCGCATACCATTCGGGCGTTGGTTTGCGCGCTTCTTGCGGATGGTACTTCTACAATCCAGATGCCGCTTGATTCAAGTGATACGCGTTCATGTCTTAACATGATAAGACAGTTTGGCGCAACTGTAGAAGAGCATGAACATGAGTGGAAAGTGACCGGCTGTGGCATGCCAAAAGTTCCGGATGATGTTATTGATGTTGGTAATTCAGGAACTTCGCTGTATTTTGGAATAGGGGTAGCATCATTAATTAATGGCATGACGGTATTTACCGGTGACCACCAAATACGTAACCGCCCTGCAGAGGAT
>Ga0272448_1008888_pt1 | contig 10352 bp, 7 predicted proteins | sample YNPCB0191_FD_202220 | JGI IMG/M metagenome (GOLD analysis project Ga0272448, IMG submission 202220) | Hot spring sediment microbial communities from Yellowstone National Park, WY, United States - YNP-CB-019-1 | ecosystem: Environmental > Aquatic > Thermal springs > Hot (42-90C) > Sediment... | reverse complement strand
ATCATACAAGGGCCTTCTATGACATCAATTGGAATAAACAACCTTTTACAACCTTATATCCACTGAGCATTAAAGAGCTTCCTAGGCCAAAAAATTTTGATGAGATGATTTATATTGCAAGAACATTGTCGAAAGATATGATATTTGTGAGAATCGATTTATATAATATTGAAGGACGAATATATTTTGGGGAGATAACATTTCATCATGGGGGAGGATTTGAGCCTTTTTACCCAAAAAAATGGGATTATATTTTAGGTTATAATATTAATATAAGCGTGATAAAAATATCAAATTAATATAAGGAAATATTTTCAGTTGGAAGGTACATATAAAAAAGAACATATATTAATTTTTATTCTTGCTATATTAATTTTATCATTGTTTTTGAAGAAATTTCCAGAAAACTATCGTTTATTTATATTCATTATCTCTTGCTTGATTAGCTTTAATAACGTTTATAGCTTTATATTTTTATTGGTCGCAAGTATTTTAATTCCAGATAATGGCTTTTATTCATTTACTGCTACTCAAATAGCGACTATCTTGTTTGTTTCTATTAGTTTCATTCGTTATAAAAAAATTTATGTTTTTTCCCCTAAGCATATTCACTATTTTGTATTATTTATTATATGGCTCTTATTTACATCCATATTAAATAAAGATGGCTTTATTTTAAAGGAAGTTCTGAAAGGCTTTATAATTGGCTTTATATTTTATAATTCTATTTCATTGTCTAATTTAAACAATTTTAAAGCTGTATATTATAAACTTTTAGGGCTGGCAATAATAATTCCTATAATATTTTCGAACATATTAAAAATCGATATTTTTTATAGTGAAAATATGAGGAGTCCATTATTTGTCGGGTATGAAGGAATTAGATTTGCTGGCATAAAGCAAGATCCCAACGCTTTAGCTGTTATAATTAATTTGATAATATGGGGCTTTTTTAATCTTGTTATGAAAGAAAATAAGCCCAAAATATTAAAAATTATCTTATATTTATTGATAATTTTGTCAGGCTTATATATTTTAATATACACCCAAAGCAGAGGAGGATATATCCTGTTTGTTTTTGGAGCTTTAATAACCTTAATATTTCAATTTATTCAAACGAAAAAAGGAATTATAAGAAATAAAAAAAATTTATATTTTATTTTGGCAGCCGTTTTAATTGGAGGAACAATTATCGTTATAAAAAATCATTATATTATAAGTCTGGTTCTTAAAAATTTATACGAAAAAAAATTAGATTATCGTTCTGCAAATTATAAAGATGCCCTAGCGATAATAATTGATAATCCTTATTTTGGATATGGATTTGAAAAATATGTTTTTAAAGAAAATTTCGGATATCCACATAATACTTTTCTTGATGTAGGCGTTGCTTCTGGATTAGTTGGAATAATATTGTTTTTCATAATAACACTAATTCCAATTTTAATTTATTTTAAAAATAATTTAATTAAAAATATAAGCGGCTCTATCGTTCTTATATTTTATTTATTAATATTATTAGCTATGCAATCACTAAGTATGCATGGCGATAAGTTGTTTTGGATTAATTGGTTTTGGTTATTAAAAATAAGCGAAAATAACGGTTGAACAAAGATGAAAATTGGAGTAATGCATATTATTTTTAACCCAGGTGGGGGTGCATGGAGTGTTATTAGAGAACTTGCAAGTTGTCAAAAAGAAAGAGGAATGCGTGTTGCTATAGGTTTTAGTTATAAAAGGATAATATCGCCAGAAATCATTCTTGATATTAGAGCTTTAAAAATACCTTATTTTTGTTATAGAGTTCCGCTAGATTTTCCTAATTCATCAGCTTTATTTGTCCCCCCCATTAGAAAATGGATGAATCTTGTAATGCAGCCTGATAAATCGATAAATTGGATTGTTCATTTTCATAATGGGCCAGGGGCTGGTTTTGTTTTTTGGCCATCATTTACTTGGTCTTCTCGTTTTTTATTTCCATCAGTGAATACATATCATGGTATTCCACCTGAGGATATAGTTATAGAGTTGAGGAAAGGATTTGGAAGTATCCAAACAAAAATAAATGGGTTTTTATCAAGAAAAATGGTTGATTATGGAGTTCTGATTATAACGTTAAGTAAAAGATCGAAAAGAGAACTTGTGGATACATATAAATTGCCAGAACAATCAGTTCATGTAGTATATAATGGAACAGGCTCAAAAAATAAATTATTTATAAAGGACCGAAGTAAAGAAAAGAAAGATAAACCATTTATAGTTGGGTTTATAGGCTATATAGGAAGAAAGAAAAGATGGGATATAGCAATTAAATCTATAAAAAAATTAAGAGAAGAAGGCAGAAATATTGAACTTATAATAGCTGGGGATGGGTTTGCTTCTTTAGAATTAAGAAAAGAAATAGAAGGTGCTACTTCTTATTTGAAGTACTTAGGACATATAAAGGATGCGAGCAAAAAATTGCTTCCAAATATAGATTTATTAATTTTGCCTACTCACCATGAAGGACTTCCTATGGTTATATTAGAAGCTTTTTCTTATGGTGTCCCTGTAATTGCAAGTAGTGTTGGTGCTATTCCAGAAGTAATTAAAGTTGGTGAAACAGGATATTTAATTTCAGAACCTAATGAAAATTCGGTTGAAGAGCTTAGTTGTTTTATTAAATTATTAATGGATGACCCAGATTTAAGATATAAGATAGGCAAAAATAGTTATGAGCTTTGGCAAAAACAATTTACCTCAGAAATTATGACCGACAATTATTTAAAATTGTATAAAAAGAGGTTATCTGAATGGAAAACTACATAGTTGAGAATAAAAATATTAATATAGGAATTTTATGTTATGATTTATCTCCGGCCTCAGCTGGGATTATAAATAAAATTTCTAAATTTGATGATTTTTATATAAAAATATTTCCACTCTTTAATTCTTCTAGTAATTATATTAATAAAAAGAAAAATATATCAATTTATGAATCGAGTGTCTTCCCCAAAAAAATAAGTATTCGTTTTAATAAAAAGAGGATTCCTGAGGTCCATTGGATTAACCTGAGGCTTAATTTGGTATATAAAATTGTCAATACATCTGACGTTATATCTCTAATAGGTCTTCAAGGGATTCCATCACTTTTTACAGTCATATATGCTTATTTTAAAAAAAAGCCGACCATTAGTATTGTCCAGATGATGTTACCTCATGCTGAAAATAAAAGATATAAAATAATTAAATTGTTAAAAAAGATTATTTTCCGATATTCAAGGCATATAGTAGCCCAATCGGAAAGTACTATGATAACTTTAGACCAGATTTATCATGTACCTAAAAATAAAATAACTTATATACAATGGGACGGCTCAGGCTCTGAATTTTTGTCTCATTTAAATAAATATAATTATTTGTCCCGGTCTGAGATAAGAAAAGAATTGAAATGGCCAGAAGAAGATATAGTTATTTTATATGTTGGTTCATTATTTTATTTAAAGGGAGTCGATATATTAATAAAAGCTTTTAGCCTGATATCAAAAGATAATAATTCTTTTAGTTTGGTAATAGTGGGAGAAAAAGGCGATATTGTTGAAGACTTAATAAATATGACAAAATTATTAAATGTAGAAAAAAAAGTAAACTTTTTAGGCAGGAAAAATTGGGATGAACTTGCCAAGATATACCTTTCCTCTGATATATTTATATTGCCTTCAAGAAAAGATGTTTTTCCAAAGGTTTTAGTAGAAGCTGCTTTAGCAGGTCTTCCTTTAGTAACAACTGATGTTTGTGGAGGCGCTGGGGCAATTGTCAAAGACGGAGAAAATGGATATGTAATAAAATCTAATGATCCTTCTGACCTGGCTAATGCGATCATAAGATTAAAAGATGAAAATAAACGGATTATTTTTGGTAAAAAATCGAAGAAAATAGCATTGGAATTATTGCACAAAGAAAACCCCCAGTTTTATAAAAATATTATTTTAAAGGCTTTAGGCCAGGTTTGATAGAAAAAGTCTAACGTGAATATCGCACATTTGGTCGGTTATATTTCATTGAATTGTGGTGGGCCCCCATTTTCAATTTATAACCTAGCGAAAGCTTTAAGAGAAAAAAAGGTAAATGCTGACATATGGTCTGTTATTTCTGATAAAGAGAGAAAAGAAATGTTTTTTAATGATGTTAATATAAAATTATTTAATTTAGAATTTCCGAAAAGATGGAGGAAATCGAGTAAATTATATTCAGCTTTAAAAAAAGACATATTAAACTATGACATTTTACATTTACATCAAGTTTGGGACTACCCGATTTATGTTGGGGCAAAGCTCGCATGCAAATATAGAAAACCGTATATAATTTCACCGCGCGGAATATTTATGGATCGATGGAGGTATAATTCTATAAAAAAGATTCTTTATTTCAAGATAATATTTGGAAAATATATGGATAGAGCTACTTGTATTCATGCTTTAAGTGATTTAGAGCTAAAAGGTTTATTAAAGGCTGGAATTAAAGGAAATTTTACAGTAATTCCGAATGGGATAAGAGTAGAAGATTATCAAAATTTACCAAAAAACTATGCCGAAAAAATTTGGCCCGACATTGACAAAAGCTTAGTCTGCCTTTATATGGGCAGATTAAGTCCTGAAAAAGGAATAGAATTACTCATTACAAGCTGGGCAGAAGTAATTAAACAGCATAAAGAAGCTAAATTATTAATTGCAGGTGAGGGAACGATTAAATATAAAGAAAAATTAAGAAACCAAATTAAGAAATTGGGATTAGAATCATATGTTTTATTTATTGGTCTTTTAGACGATTTTAAGAAAAAAGTTGCATTGGGAAGGGCAGATGTATATGTTCAAGCATCTTATTCCGAAGGCATGAGCAATTCTATATTAGAGGCTATGGTTAGTGGAAAGCCTTGTGTTATAACTAAAGGGTGTAATTTTCCTTCCATAGCCGAATGGGCAGCAGGCGAAGTTGTAGAACCAGATCCAATATCAATGAGTCAGGCAATTTTAAGAATATTATCTCTTTCACAACGCGAGCGTATAGATATGGGGCAAAAAGGAAAATATGAAGTTATAAATAATTTTAGTTGGGAGAAAATCGCGTTGAAGTATTATAAAGTTTATGAATGTATTTTAAACAATGAGACAATACCTTTAAAGCCATAATTAATAAAAGGGAGGTTTTTAAAGAAAAAATAAGTTTATAAAGAAAGTAAATATCTGGATTATATAGCATTCTGATGGGTAAATAGGTGCGGTAAAATAGCTCCGGAAAGAACGAAATGTATGGAGGTTAAAGAACTTTATCTTCAGGTTTTGGGTAATGAGGAGCCGCGGAAAGTGAGCGAGGTGGAACTTGAAGTTAAGATGGAAAGGATGGATTGAGATGCTCCCCAAAAACTGAATAGGGCAATAAGGTGCAAAATGGCCTTCTTTAATTTCAAGGGAGATATGGTTAAATAGCCATTATGAAAAGATAATAGTATGAGGCAGCTAAGGCTAAGGTGTCGCAGGAGGCGGTCAAGATGAAGAAGAATGAGGCCAATATAGCAAGTGAATTTCTGGGTTCATCCGAACCGGTATGAAAATAAGAAGCTTATTTAGCGTTCGAAGGTTTGAGTTTTTAATGCAGCGGATTGACTTCAAGCTATTTATCCTCTTTATATGATAAATTTCTAACCAGGGCTCGGGATAGTGTAGGGCATATCAGCTATAATTGGGACATTCTTTATTTTATTGAAAATAATCAATAAAAGAAAAAAAACAGATAATAAAAATATAATTATTAAAGAATAAATCTAAAAGGAGGAATAAAATGAAGAAAGCATTGGTTTGTGGGGCTGGCGGTTTTATTGGCCATCATATGGTCAAAAGGCTAAAAAATGAAGGCTTTTGGGTGAGAGGCGTAGATTTAAAGTACCCAGAATTTAGCCCTGTTGAGGCTGATGATTTTGTTCTTGGTGACTTGAGAGATCCTTATATTTGCAAACAGGTTGTTGATCAAAAATTTGATGAAGTCTATCAATTCGCGGCAGATATGGGCGGTGCAGGCTATGTCTTTACCGGAGAGAATGATGCAAATATCATGCACAACTCAGCTCTTGTTAACCTTAATATGTTAGAAGCTTGCTATAGAAGAAATGTAAAAAGAATATTTTATTCATCATCTGCATGCATATATCCAAAATATAATCAAGAAGATCCTAACAACCCTAATTGTGCCGAAGATAGTGCATACCCAGCCTTCCCCGATAGCGAATATGGCTGGGAAAAGTTGTTTAGTGAAAGGCTTTATTTAGCTTTCCATCGTAATTATGGAATGGAAGTTAGGATTGCCAGATATCACAACATATTTGGGCCCGAAGGCTCCTGGAATGATGGGCGAGAGAAAGCACCGGCTGCCTTATGCCGAAAAGTTGCCTTAGCAATTTTGAGAGGTGAAGATTATATAGAAATATGGGGCGATGGTAATCAGACAAGATCTTTTTTATATATTGATGAATGCATAGAAGGAACTTTAAGATTGATGCGCTCGGATTGGACAGGTCCTGTGAATATTGGTTCTGAAGAAATGGTTACAATAAACCAATTGGCCGAAATAATTATGGATATTGCCGGGAAAAAGCTTTCAATTAAGCATGTCCCAGGTCCTTTGGGAGTAAGGGGGAGGAATTCTGATAACAGGCTAATAAAAGCAAGATTAGGATGGGCTCCTTCCTTTTCATTAAGAAAAGGCTTGGAGATAACGTATTCTTGGGTGAAAGAACAGGTAATAAAAACATATAAGTAATTTTTAGGCGACCATTTCTAAACATTATTTTTAACTCGTGAATTCATATTTATGCTTTTCTGTTCCCATAAAGTTTCTGCATTCAGCTTAACTATTATAGAAAATAAAATTTTAGATTCGTAGGAAAAATGAATATCATTTTGTTAAACCAGTATTTTTCCCCTGATATTGCATCTACGGGAATTTATGCCGCTGATATATGTTCCGGATTAGCAAAGGCTGGCAACAAAATCACTGTAATATGTGCGGAGCCTTGTTATAATGAGAATTCGCCTCCAGCCCCTTATTATGAAATAGATGAAAATATGGAGATTATAAGAATTAGGTTTGGTAGGTGGAAGGGAAGGGAGAATCTTAAAAAAAGGGTTGTTGGATATTTAATTTATTTAATAAAAAGCTTTTTTTGGGCAAATCAAATTTTAAAGAACGAGAGGTGTCATCTGATAATAGCCTTTCATAATCCACCTTTGATTGGGTTAATTGCTGCTTATTTTTCGAAAAAATATAATAAAAACTTTATTTTTATCCCTTATGATATACATCCAGATATATTAGTAGCTTCCGGTTGGAAACTTCCTTATTTATTGATTAAATTAATTGAGCGGCTTAATAAGATCACTTTAAATATAGCTACAAAGATAATAGTACTAAGCGAAGATATGCGATCTCTTTTAGTAACAAAATATTCAATAGATAAATGTAAAATCGAGGTCATCCCCCTTTGGGCTTTGCCAGAAATTGCCGAAAATAATGAAGAAGGGAAAAGCGTAAGGTCAAATAAAATAAGTTTATTATATGCGGGGAATATGGGATATTCGCATCCGGTTGAGGATATAGTAGACGCTTTTAAATCTGTTAGAGAACTACCAATTGAATTGATATTTGTAGGGGGCGGCGTAAAAAAAGAGAGTATTAAGAAGAAGATTGAAAAGGAAGGCATTAAGAATATACGTTTCTTACCTTACCAACCTATTGAAGAGTTTAAAACTTTGTTATTAAATTCTGACGCATGTATTGTGACGCTTGGTAAAGGTTTAGAAACATTTGCTTTGCCGTCTAGAACATTTACATATTTATCTGCTGGCAAACCCATAATTGCGTATATGAATAAACATGCTACTCTTGCAAAAATAATCATAGAAAACGAGTGCGGCTGGGTTACAGAAACTCAAGAAGAGCTTGTGAGGCTATTTTTACATTTAATCTATAATAAAAAAGAAATAAATAATAAGGCAAAATTATCTAAAGCTGTTTATGAATCTCAATTTAGCAAAAAAGTAGTTTTATCTAAATACCTAAAAGCTGTAAATGAAGCAATTATAGAAGACCGATAAGAAAATTGTTAAAAAGAATATTTAGATAATAGGCTAATTTAATTAAAATAATCATAAAAGTTTCAGCCCAAAAAAGCTAATTGGCCTGTTAAAATGAAAACTAAGAGAATTAATCACATTCTTTTATTAAGTGATATATTTGCAATTTTAGCGGCCTTTTTTACCGCTATTTTTCTAAGAATTGGAAATCCCACTAATATCTTATTAGATAATAAATTTATTCTCACTTTCATTTTGCTTGGAATAATAGTTTTGATTTCAAATTATATATTTGGGCTTTATGATAGCGTTATTGTTGCTTTCAATTTTGATAGCTTAATTTTATATTCATTTTCTTTTATTTTTATTATTATTGCGGGAATAATTATCTTTTATATAAAGCCGTTTGTAATAGGCAGAGGAATATTTTTATATTTTTTAATATGCCTTTCTATACTATCAACAGCTTTTCGTTTTTTAATATTTAAAATCGCATATTCTATATTAACAAGACAAAATATATTGTTCTTGGGAACCGAAAAAGAATACGAAGAACTTAGTAAAATACTATTAAGGTATAATGAATACGATCTTGTTCATGTTACTGAAAATAAAGCTTTGAATGCGAATTATTATATTCTGAATCAATCTAATACAGAAGAATTACTCCGAGAAAAATTAGAAAAAGCAGATATTATAGTCATCGGGGATTATCGTGTTAATAAGGAATTAGCAAGAGAATTAATAGAAAAAAGATTAAATGGCAAAAAAATATTCGACTATTCAACTTTTTATGAAACATTAGCTAAAAAATTGCCAATAAAATTGCTTGAAGATGAATGGTTTCTAATTTGTCCTGGTTTTGAAAAGGTTGGAGATGGGTTCTATTCTAAGGTAAAAAGAATTGTAGATGTGGCCATTTCAACAATTTTATTAATAATAACATCACCTCTTTTTTTAATTATACCAATAATTATAAAGATAAGTTCGAGAGGTCCAATATTTTATGTGCAAGAACGTTCTGGGTTGGATGAAAAGAGGTTTAAGTTGATAAAATTCAGAACGATGGTAAATAATGCCGAAGAAAATGGGCCTCAATGGGCAAGCGAAAATGATCCAAGAGTGACGCGTGTTGGAAAAATACTTAGAAAATTAAGGCTTGATGAGCTACCGCAGCTAATAAATGTATTAAAAGGTGACATGAGCCTTATTGGGCCAAGGCCAGAAAGGGATTATTTTATTAGAGAATTGAAAGCAAAAATACCATACTATTCCTTAAGATTTTATGTAAAGCCGGGAATTACTGGATGGGCCCAAATTAACTATAGATACGGGGCCAGCCTTGAAGATGCTATTGAAAAGCTTGCTTATGATCTTTATTACATAAAAAACATGTCATTATTGTTGGATATTTCTATAATTTTAAAGACAATTAGAGTAGTCCTTTTGGGGCATGGTGCAAGGTAAAATGTTGTTGTCTCACGACAAGGAAATCAGACAAAGATGCTATATGCCTAATCCAAGATAATGCAAAAATATTATTTTGCCAAGCCAGAATAAATAATTTAAAGAAAGATAGAGAAATCGGGGATACGAGCTGTTTTCTGCCTGAATAAAAGATCAGATGACTGGGCAGGAAATAGTTCGTGTCCCCTTTTTTATTTTCGGGTGATTTTTTTAAGGGAATTAATGGCATAGGATTTAAGAAAGGCGAAGGAATCAAGCTTAAAGAGATGGCTCAGGGCGAAGAAGGGGATGACGGAAGCGAGACCCACGGCGGCAACTTTGATGGTCAGGGAAATAAAAGCATGAAGCGATGCCGCAGAGGTATTCTGAAAAAGAGGCAGAGCAAAATAGCAGACCAGAGCGATGGGAACGGAGCTTACGATTATCTTTATGGTTTCTGAAGCCAGTGCTCGCGGGAAGGGGTTGAGGTATTTTTTGAGATAAACGATGTAAAGAATGAAATTTAAAATCATTACAATAGAAGTGGCTAAAGCAATGCCAGCAGCGCCCATAAACCTGGATAAAATTATGTTCAAAATGATGTTCAGGCCAACGCAGAGGCCGCTGATAATGAGCGGGGTGGCTGTATTTTTGAACGAGTAGAAAACTCTGGAAAGGATGGGCGAGAGGGCATGGCCGAACAGGCCAATGACATACATCTGGGTGACAAAGGCAGTAAGCGCCGTGGCTGTGGGGTCAAAAGCGCCGCGCTCAAAGAACAGGCGAACGATGGGCTGAGCC
>Ga0272448_1008885_pt1 | contig 10354 bp, 11 predicted proteins | sample YNPCB0191_FD_202220 | JGI IMG/M metagenome (GOLD analysis project Ga0272448, IMG submission 202220) | Hot spring sediment microbial communities from Yellowstone National Park, WY, United States - YNP-CB-019-1 | ecosystem: Environmental > Aquatic > Thermal springs > Hot (42-90C) > Sediment... | reverse complement strand
ATCTTTTTCATAAGTAGCGTGCGCATCCATCCTTATTATTACCTTACCTTGAGCATTTTTTATTCCAATATTCAAACCAAAGGGCGTAAATTTTTTTGGATTATCCAGCAGTCTTAATTGAAAATTGTAATTTGAAAATTGAAAATTCTTAATTATTTCTCTAGTTCTATCCTCCGACAGTCCATCAACAACCAAAACCTCCATTTTCTCTTTTGGATAATCTTGATTTAAAATCGACTCCAAACATCGACCAATAAACTTTTCCTCATTCCGACAAGCAATAACTATAGAAACTTCTATCATATTAATTTATTAATTAATTCAAGCCAATTTTTTCTAAAATTTTCTATGGTAAAATTTTTGGCAAAATCATAACCATCTTCTCCCATTTTTTCTCTGACTGCTGGATGTTTTAACAGATATTCTACTTTTTCTTTTAAAAGTTTAAAATTTGGACAAATTATCTGCTTCCCTCCTTCTAATAATTCCTTCATTCCGCCTTGCCCTGAACCAATAACGGGCCTTTTTAAAAGCATTGCCTCGTGAGCAGTCCGGCACCAACCCTCTTTAAATTTTGACATAGTAATCACAATTGAAGAAGCTTTTAATAATTTTAAATATTCTCTATAATCAACCTCTAAATTTCTAGCCGGAATTTTCACTTCTTGCTTTCCAGAAGTAACCAAATGACAATCTAAATTTTTTAAGACTGCGTAACTTTCAACAACACCCTTGGCCTCCTGGCAATTTCCTAAATAAATAATTGGTTTTTCTTCTAATTTATATTTTTTCTTAAAATCTTCTATTTCTTTCTCTGAAAAATTAAAATCATTTAAATCAAATGCGTTGTAAATCAAATAAACATTTTTATAATCTCTCTTCTTAAAAAATTCCTGCCAATATCTTGAGACAACAACAATTGCTTCAATTTTTTTTATTTTTTTTAAAATTAACGGAGTTGTAAAAAAAGAAATAAATCTTATTAGACGTGGCGCAAAAGAATAATCAATATGATGCACTATGGCGATATTTTTAACTGGTTTAGGGTTTAAAAACAAACAAGAATCAAAATTCCTAATTACTAATTCTATATCTTTCCTTCTGCTTGCTTTAAAAAGTTGCCAGAAAATAACTGGAATTTTTAAATATCCGAAATGTTTATTTCTTACACCGACATTTAAAATTTCCACCTCAAAGTTATTAGAAAGAACCTGTCCAATCATCTCTTCATAAACCCTCCCCCCATATTTCTTCTCCGTTGTATTAACAATTAATATTTTCATTTAAGCTTTTAAATAACTTCTTACAATTTTCTTTTTTTATTTTAATAAATTTATTTAATTCTATTCTAAAAAAGGAGGGTTATTTTTAATAAATTCTTCTATCAAATTTTTCATTGCTTTAACAGTATTTATCTCTTTAAATAAAAGGTTTTTTGTCTCTTTGGGGTCAGAAATTAAATTATATAATTCTTCTTTTTCAGTCCCATAATCAATTATATATTTCCAACCTTGAAATTGACAGGCTAATTTACACTGACTTAAACTCTTCAGATTAAATATTAAAAAATTTGATTCGGGTATACTATCAGAAATTGTTTGATAAAAAATTGGTAAATTTTGATTCTCAAATAAATTTCTGCCTTTAAAAAATTTTGGAATAGAAATTTCAATTAAAGAACAAATTGTAGGAGATAAATCAATTAAAGATATTGTTTTATTAATTTTTAATGGTTTATTGTTTACTAATTTGATTAAAAGAGGAACATGCAAAAGTTCGTTATAGAGTTTTGGCAAATGAGAAAAACCTTCATGTTCAAAGAATTCATCTCCATGATCCGCAGTAAGAATAATTATTGATTTGTTATAAATTTGTTTATCTTTTAAGAATTTTAATAAATCTCCTATCTGCGAATCTAAATATCCGATTCCTTCATCATAGAGCTCAATACATTTTTCTAGATGATTTTTTATAAATTTATAAAATGGTTTCTTTTTATAAAAATCTTTTAAACCGCGAATCTGATCAAAGGTATATTCCCAAAAATTAGGTATAGCATTATAAAGATAAGTATTAAGAGAAAGATATGGATCATGAACATCCATATAATGAATCCAAAGAAAAAATGATTTATTTTTGCCATTTAAACTATTAATGAATTCTTTTGCTATTAGATTTAAAAAAGAGGCTTTTACTTTAGACGACGGTATAATATTTTCATTTTTAGTTATTCTATATCGTAAATATTTTGTTATAAAAAACAAATACGGCGAAAAATTTAGAGTAAATTTTTTGAACAATAATTTTAAAAATAAATTTATTTTATTTGTCTTATTTTTTTTAGAATTAAAAGAAAAAAAATCAGAAGGACTAATATCTTCAAAATAATCCCAACCCTTATTAAACCCTAAAAAATCAGAAAGATAAGGGTTGGAATGAAAGGCTGCGGTTATATAACCATTACTTTTTAATACCTCACTAATTAAAATTCTTCCTCTATCTATTTTTGCCGGACCATTATAATCAAAAGGGTAAGTAGAAGTTAAAATACCAGGAAAAGAATGAGGAGTTACTGGCCCTGTACTATAAGCATTTGTAAAAACTACACTTTCTTTACTTAGCTTATCGATATTAGGGGTTATATTCTTATTATAACCCATATACCCGAGATGATCGGCTCTTAGAGCATCGATTGTAATTAAAATAATATTAGGCTTCATTCTTTATAAATTAATGTTTTATTAAAAAAAGATAAATCACCTTTTTTAATTTGTTTTAAGTTTATAAAACAAACTAAATAAGCTTTAATTAAATGGTTTACTTTTAGTAATCTAGATTTAGAAAAATGAAAAATTGCTGAAATAAAAACAAAAATAATCTTACCTAATCTACTCCAAATATAAATTAATTTATTCTTAAATGTAGGTTCAAAAAGTTTATAAAAAAGATATAAATTATAAATTTCTTTCATAAAAATAAGTTCTTTTTCTAAAGATCTTCCTTCTTTGGAAACTTTATGAATTAATTTTGCCTCGGGTGTCATATATAAAGAATTAGGATATTTCTTAAAAATTCTATAAGAAAATTCAATATCGTCTCCATCCGAATATTTTTTTAAATTTTCGTCATATTTAATTTCTTTAAATATTTCTTTTTTAAAAGAATGGTTCGCACCAGAAAGCCACTGACAATTAATTGTTTTGTCTAATATAGAGGGGTATACCCCGCTTACAGAAACTAAAATTTGACATTTATTTTTTTGAAAGTTATCTAAAAAGAAAAGGCGGCATAAAAAATTACCTAATTTAGATATTTGTTTTTTATTTTCAATATAACCCTGTACACATTTTGCTTGTGGATATGTTTTGTAAATTATTAAAATTTTTTCAATATAATTTTCTTTTAAAATAATATCATCATCAAAAACAAAAATTATTTCCCCAGTACTATTTTCAACTCCGATATTTCTCGCTATATTTGCGCTATTTTCCTTCTCATTTCTAATATATTTTAAAATTATATTTTTCTTTTTAATTTTTTTGGGGAAATTAAGAATTATTTTTTCTAAATTATTATTTTTTGCATTATCTACAATAATAACTTCTTGCGGTAAAACTGTTTGATTAAAAATAGAATTTAAACATTCTTTTAAATCTTCTACTCTATTATAAGTAGGAATCACTACGGAAATCTTTTCTTGCATATAAGTTAAAAAGTTTAATTTCTAAAAATATTACCAACAGCAATAATTTCACCATTATCTTTCAAAACCAATTTGCTTAAAATTGATTTTCCATTTGGTTCAATCACAACTGATTCTCGAGTAATAATTTTATAAAACATCTTTTCTTTTTCTTGAATTTCTTTTGGTTCTAAAATTTCTCCTTCAGTTTGCATAGTTCCACACTCAATTTGAATTTTTAAACTAGATGGTTTTTTTATCCAAAACATCTCTCCAGAAATTTGATTTGTTATTTTTAAATTAGAATCTAAAGAAGTAATTACTAAGCCGCGCGAATAATTTAAATCTTTAGACAGAACAATGCCGATATTTTCACCAGCTATTGCTTTTAATACTTCTCCATCAGCGTCTTGAATAGAAATAACTCTAACTATTTCTCTGTTAGGCAAAATTAAAACTTCTTGATTTTTTATTATTTGACCACATTCTACTTTACCAATTAAAATATTTTCTAAAATACCTTGAATAGGAAAAATTAAATTTAAATTTTTTAAATTACTTGATGCTAATCTAATGTCTTCTTCTAAAAGATTTATTAAGCTTTTGCCTTTATACCATAACATTTTTTGTGATTTCTTAACTACATTATCGCCAATTAAAGCAGATACAGGTACAAAAAAAATTTTCTCTGGACAAAAACCAATTTTAATTAAAATATTTTTACTCTCTTGTTTAAGTTTATTAAAAACATCTTGACGATAATCTAATTTATCTAATTTATTAATCGCAATGATTAATTGTTCAATATTAAAAATCTTAACTATATCTAAATGTCTTTTTGTTTGGTCTCTTATTCCCTCTTCGGCAGAGATAACTACTAAAGCAACTTCTGCTCCTGCTGCTCCGGTTAACATATTGGCAATTAATTCTTTATGGCCAGGAACATCAATTAATTCATAACTTCTTATTTTACCATTTAAAATTGCTCTAGTAGAATCTATAGTCATTTCTTTTTCTCTTTCTTCTTTAAAAGAATCTATTAAGTGGGCTAATTCAAACTTACAACCCAAAGCCTGATCTACTTTTTTTATTTCTTCTAATTTAGTTTTTTTTATAGAATTACTATCTAAAAGCAAACGTCCAATTAAAGTTGACTTACCATGATCCTTATGACCAAGTAATACTATGGGAATAGGAATTTTGCGCATAATATTTGAAATATTACATATAACCGAGTTCCCGAAGGCGTTGCATTACATATTCTTTTTCTTTATCAAGTTCTCGACCGCTCCGTTCTGTTATTTGAGTATTTTTTAACTCTTCAATAATTTTATCAATAGTGTCAGCGTTAGAATCAACAGGATGAGTAACTTCTTTATATCCTAAACTTCGGTATCGTTTACCATTTTTCGCCAAATACAAAGGGTTAAAAGGAATATTTTTTTCTTTAGTATAAATCCAAATATCCAATTCTGTCCAATCTAATAATGGATGGACTCTAACATGTGAAGCATCATTAAATTCTGACACATACTTAAATAATTCCGGTGGTTGGTTTTTAAAATCCCATTTGAAATTTTTATCACGAGGACTAAAATATCTCTCTTTTGCTCTAATACCATGTTCATCTCTTCTAATTGAAACAATTAAAGCATCAAATTTTCTCTCATCTAATAATTTTTTTAAACATTCTGCTTTATTCAAACCTTCAGTGGTTCTGGAAATTTCATCAACCTCATGTTTGACTTTACCAATTATCAAATTCACACCCCATTCCTTAACTATCTTATCTCTAAATTGATATGTTTCAAGAAAGTCATGCCCACTATCTAAATGAATAGCTGGAAAAGGTATTTTCCCAAAAAATGCTCTTTTACAAAGATAAAGCATACAAGTAGAATCTTTACCCATTGACCAAAGCATAGCTGGATTTTTAAATTTCACTTTTGTTTCTCTAAGAATAAAAATACTTTTTTGTTCTAAGTGTTTCAAACGAATATCCATAAATAAAATATTTTATTAATTATTAATAAAATAAATAATTTTTATTATAATTTAACTTCAATGATGTAGCCGTATTTTTGCCAATTTTTATCAGGCCACATTTCTGGGGTAGTTTTAGTTAAAGAAATTCTTTCTTCCGGAATAAATTCTTTTAATAAATTTAAATAATTTCTTTTCCAAACACCCACATGAGCATCATATTCTTCTTTATTTTCAATATGCCATTCTACCAAAATTATGGCTTTTTTGGCAACTCTGAACATTTCTTTAATTATTTTTTTTAATTCTATCAGGCCCTATGCACATTAAAACTGCATCGGTAAAAACTATATCAAAACCTTTATCTGAAAACTAAACTAAATCATCTATTCTCCCTTGTTTTAATTCAACATTTTTTATTTCTTTATTTTTAAAAATCTCTTTGCCCAAAGCCACTGCTTTATGATTAATATCAGTTCCTGTAATTTTAATATGGGGGAATTTCTCTGCTAATAAAAATAAATTAGGTCCCCAACCGCATCCTGCTTCTAAAGCACTATGATGATTAAAAAAATAATTTTTTCAATTAAAAATTTTCTATGGGGATGATAAATTTGATCTAAATTGCCTGGCGAATGCGTAATCCATTCTCTTTCTATCAACTTTGTACCAAAAATCTTAGCTCGGAGAGCTTGAATTTTCCAGTAAAATTTTTGAATAAAGTGATAAGCCAAAGGGTATTTTTCTAAAATTTTTTTAATTTTTTGTTTCATTTTTTAAAAGACTGATAAGTTTTTTCGATTTTAGCCATTTCTTTTTGGTAATTATTATTTTTTTCAATCCATTGTCGATGAATTAAAGAAAATTTTTGTCTAAGTTTTTCATCTTTAAGAAGTGAAATAATTTTTTTGGCTAAAACTCTGGAGTTTTTAAGCGGGAAAATAAATCCATTTTCGCCATCTTTAACAATTAATTTATTATCGCCCGAATCGCTTAAAACAACAGGTAATCCGCAAGCCATTGCTTCAGCCGTGCTGGAAGCCAAACCAGTGTCCACTAATGAAGTACAAACAAAAATATCAGCCAAATTAAAATATTGAGGCAAATCCTCAGGTGAAACCCAGCCAACAAATTGAATTTTATTTAAAACGCCTAAAGATTTCGCCAATCTAACTAATCTTTCTTTTTCTTCTCCATCGCCAATAATTAGAAAGCCAACTTCTGGCACTTCTTTTAAAATTAGAGGTGCTGCCCGAATTAAAGTTTCTACAGCACACTCTCTTCTTAATGGCTTGGTACTAATAATAATTTTATCATTTTCTTTAAATAATTTCTTTTTTAAATCTAAATTGGCTTGGCCTGGTTTAAATTTTTCAGTATCAACACCATAACGAATCAATTTTATTTTTGACGGGACAGCCCCTAATTTTATCATTGCTTCTTTTATATTTTCACCATCACAAACCAATAAATTGGCTCGTTTAATCGCACATTTATCAAGAATCCGGTATATGAATGGCAATTTTCTCTGAAAAGGAATAGATAGAATGCCTGGGTCAGCAATGGTGTAAATTAAAGGATAGCAACAAGCAAAAACCGCTAACCAGCCATTGCTACTTCCTAAAGCGTGAAAAACAGCCGGTTTTTCTCTTTTTTTAACTTGCCAAATCTGAAAAATAATTGGTAAAAAATTAATTAAATGAGACAATGGTTTTATTGGGAAATTTATTCTTTTAATCTGAAAAATTTTTATTCCTTGATAATCAAAAGTGGCTGGTTTTAAAGAAATAACAGCAATTTGATAACCTTTTTGAGAAAAATATCTCACCCATTTAAAAGTATGAATACTACTGGCATCAGCCAAAAAGCAAATCTTCATTTTTGGATTCATATTAATCTTTTAGGATATTTATAATTGGTAATTTCTCTAATTAAATTTTCAAATTCCTCAAACAACCTTTTATCACAATTTTCTTGATACCACTTTACTGCATTTTTGGCAATATATTGATATTTTTCATAATTATCCAAAAAATAGGTTAATTTTTCGTTGTTATTTTCCACTTCTGAAAAAGGAATATAATGCTCAAATGGCTTAACGCCTAAAAGTTTTAAATCAGGCACTTCTGGAAAAATCGGCACTGCGCCTGAACCGAGTGTTTCATAATATTTCCAGACTAAAAATTGCTTTTTAGGATCAGCAATTCTTCCAAAAATCACATATTTGGCTCTCCCTAAATATTCTGACCATTTATTAAGATAATAAACAGGCGACTTCGTAATTGCATCAAAATAAAAAGTTGGTCCTGACCAAGAACTTCCCAATAAACCTAAATGATGAGAAAATTCAATTTTATATTTATTCTTAAGTTGCAAAATTTGTTTATCTAAATCCAATCTTGCTTTATAAACAGGAGAGGTAGTAGCGCCAATTACCAATAAATCAAACTTCTTATTAGTTAAATTTGACCGAGTAAAGAAAAGCGACGGAAAAAGTGGAAAAAAGACAATTTTTGTTTTTGGCGGGAATTTAAAGTTTTCTCGCCATTGCGTTGGATAAGAAGTTAAAAAAACATCGGGCTTTAACCAATCAATCACCCATTGGAACATCTTATTTTCTGTCCAAAAATCATGGCCATAAAGAATAACTGGTATTTTAGGCCGCGCAAATTTCTGATTAAAAGAATCAATAAACACCCATAAAAAGTCATAATCAGTCCATTTTATACCCACTGGCCTTTCAATAATATCTCTTTGAAAAACATAAGCAAAACGCCGTGCGTTAACTAATATTCCTTGATCACAACGCGGCTTTAAAATATCATCACGCGCAGTATTTGGCCTTAAAAAAAGACATTTGGCGGCTGGCAAATCAAAACGGCAGCCAATGGAAAAATCAAAATTCTGATGATAATGAGTCCATAAATCATTGCCTTGTTTTTCGCAAAAACTTTGACATTGTTTTGCTTGAGGGCAATGATGATGAATAAATAAATTTTTTTGTCTTACCCGCGATAACCATTCGCATTTTTGACAAATTGGACAAGTAAATTTAGGATTGGGTCCGCCATAAGTAAAAATATCTTTACGGCTAATTTTTTCACCATCTAAATCAAAATAATCCGGCCCGGTCGAAGAAACTTCGTTTCTTCCCCAACCCGGCGCTGAAGTTTGGGCATTTGAGTACCAAAATTCTTTTACTTTTTCTATTAATTCGCTTGAGTTAATTTTAAATAATTTTGGTTTATTAAAATAAAAAGGAGAAAGCAAAGAGGGTATGGCGCTATATCTTAAATTTAACAAAAATTCGCTTTTGGTAATTAAATTACTAAAAGGGCGAAAAATAAATAAAAGTAATTTTCTTAAACCATAAATTAGACCAAATGTTTTTATTATGGTAAAAAACTTAAGGAGCTTATATTTCATATAAAAATATTAATTTTGAGAACGTTTTTTATATTTAAGAATAAAATTTAAAACTGGAGTTTTAAAATATTTTTTTAAAATCGTCGCATTGGGTATAATACAATGTCCGCCAATGCCTTTGCGAGGCGGATAAAGAACTGGTCGAACAACATTTGGTTTTCTTAATTTTTTATATCCTTCGTTATAAGTTTTATTGAAATCAGTTACTGCTTTTTCAAAATCAATTTTGTACTTGTCGCATAATTTTTTCATTTCACCATGCCAAGCAATACATAAACCATAATAAGTGGTATCCAAAAGTTTGCCAATTTCAGTTGTTATTGATGGATAAAATACTTTTGTTTTTATTCCTAACCCCTCCAAGTGTTTTTTGGCTAATTGAGCTGCTCTTTTATTATCAGCGCCAATATATTTAACAAAAGTTTTGATACCTTCAAATAAATATGGATGAACACCTCTAACCGGACTATGCACTACCATACCGCCAATTTTTTTTGTGGTACCAGGAGCAACTGTTGAGTGAATGATGGTTAGGCGTGGTTTTATTTGTTTAATTTCTTTTTTAACAATTTTAACAAAATTTTTACTCCAAGGAATACAAATATGTAAAATATCTACCCCGACCAAACCATCGTCCCTGTTTAAATCCTTAATTTTTGGTTTTTTATAAAACCGGGCAATAGCTTGACCAATCTCGCCATAACCTAAAATACCAATTTTAATTTTATTTTTTGACATGTTTTAAAAATTTATTTAACAACCAAGAACTAGATTGAATTTTACCGCCGCGACCCACATTAAACATCATTTTACATCCCAACTGCCGACAAACAGCCACTTCGGGAATGTTATCAGCAGTCCGGTCGCCGCCATTAGCAAATATATTTGGCTTTATTTTTTTTAATTCTTTATTAACACTCATATCTTTGGTATGCGGCTGGTGACTCGTTAGCACCACTTTATCAACCCATTTAATCGCTTCTAAAATTTCTTTTCTTTCTTTTTCTGGTATAAAAACAAATCCCTTTTTCTGTCTTAACCAATTATCATTATTTAAAATAACAATTAATTCGTCGCCTAACTTTTTTGCTTCTTTAAATAAACGAATATGACCGATATGAAGCGGATCAAATCCGCCACTCACTGCCACTCTTATTTTTTTATTTTTATGATGAACCCGACAAGTACTTTTTTCTTTCATAAATTTGTGATAAATTAAAAATATGACTTTTAAACAAAAAATTTATAAATTTTTAAGATGGC
>Ga0272448_1008883_pt1 | contig 10356 bp, 9 predicted proteins | sample YNPCB0191_FD_202220 | JGI IMG/M metagenome (GOLD analysis project Ga0272448, IMG submission 202220) | Hot spring sediment microbial communities from Yellowstone National Park, WY, United States - YNP-CB-019-1 | ecosystem: Environmental > Aquatic > Thermal springs > Hot (42-90C) > Sediment... | reverse complement strand
GAATAAACAGAGACAGGCTCCGACTTAGGAAATCTTGACTGCTCCTATGCAGATTCTTTTTTGATAACCTGAAGTGATGAGAACAGGTCGGCTTTTCCTTCAACGATTTCGCGAGTGATGAGGTATTTTGACGGTTTTTGCTGTTCGGGCAAATGATACATCAAATCAACCATCAGTTCTTCGGTAATTGCGCGAAGTGCTCTGGCTCCGGTATCACGTTCGAGAGCCTTTTTCGCCAGTGCCCGCAAAGCATCATCGGTAAATTCGAGGGTGGCATTTTCCATCTCAAACAATTTCTGGTACTGGCGAATGAGGGCGTTTTTAGGTTTTACGAGTATATTGACCAGTGCTTCTTCGTCGAGCGCTGAAAGAGTCGCAATTACAGGAACTCTACCGACAAATTCTGGAATCATACCGTACTCGATAATATCTTCGGGTATGACCTGTTCGATTATGCTGCTGTATTCTGTCTGTTCGTCGGTATTACGTCCTGACATTTCGGAACCGAAGCCAATCATTTTTTTACCGAGACGCTTCTTGATAATATTTTCGAGACCTACGAACGTACCTCCGCAAATGAAAAGTATCTGTGTGGTGTCAATTTGGATGTAGGATTGCTCCGGGTGTTTTCTGCCGCCCTGCGGAGGGACATTTGAAATTGTACCCTCGAGCATTTTCAAAAGCGCCTGCTGAACACCTTCACCGGAAACGTCGCGTGTGATCGAGACGTTCTGAAATGTTTTTCCGATTTTGTCTATTTCGTCGATGTAAACAATTCCCTGCTCGGCCAGTTCGACGTCGTAGTCGGCATTCTGCAGAAGCCGAAGGAGAAAGTTCTCGACGTCTTCACCAACATAACCGGCCTCGGTAACGGTGGTAGCATCACAAATCGCAAAGGGAACTTTGAGCATCTGTGCAAGAGTACGTGCAAGCAGAGTCTTTCCAGAACCTGTTGGACCAATCAAAAGAACATTGGATTTATCGATTTCAACGTCGCTATCAGTGTTGTCGGAATGCAGAAGCCGTTTGTAGTGATTGTGAACGGCGACGGACAGATACTTCTTAGCATGTTCCTGGCCGACAACATACTGGTCGAGGTATTCCTTTATTTGGCGGGGAGAGGGCATTTCACCGAGGCTGAGCGCCGGACGTTTCAGACGTTTACGATTTTGCTGAATGATGTTATGACAGAGGTCAACACACTCCGGGCATATAAATACGTTGTTCGGGCCTTCGATGAAGGTGTCAACCTGTCCCCCTGCTCGACCGCAAAAACTGCAGATCACCCTGCTTTTCCTATTTTCTGTTGCTTTAGCCACTATAATTTCCTGTAAAGAAATAATCGTTTCAATTCTTTGAAAGCACATTATATGGCAAGTCGGGGTTGGAAGCAAGCTTTTTAGCTGTTATTAATATCGGCGAGACACTTTTGTTTGAGCAGTTTTAATTTTTCCGACCAGAAATCTGGTATAGAATGTGAGCTTGCCTGGAGTACCTCGATGGAGTGAGCGATATCTTTTTCAGGGATGTTTTTTGCTTTGGCGGCGCAATACAGTTCGAAAAATTTGGCCTGCCACCAGCGACTGGAATCTGGTGCGATGATTGCGGCGATTTTTGCCCAAAGTTGAGCGGCCTGCTCAAAATTGCCTTGTTCAGCAAGAAGTCTGGCCCGACAGCGAGTAAGGTCGATATTCTGTGAATTAAATTTTTCGAGGTCAGAGAGGAGTTTGGAAACCTGCGAAATTTTTTCCTGGTGTTTCTCGTCAGAAAAGATAATTATCTCTGCAAGGTAAAATCCAGCTTGGTATTTTTGTGCATCTTGGAGGCGAGTATAGCACAAACGCGATAATTTTTCACAGATCTGGATTATCTGCTGAAAACTCTGATTTTTGGCTTGCAGGAGGTCGATTTTTTCAACGGTTTGTTCTAGCAGTTCCATTGCGCAATTGGAAAAACCGTTATAGCTGGGGTCATTGATATCAAGTATTGCCTGTGCCGATTCGGAAAATCTGCCCAGTTGGAGCAAAGCTTTTGATTTGAGCAAAATCAAAGCAGGCTGATGCGCCTGTGAATGTTCGAGGGTGTCGAGTACTTTTTTGGCAGAGGTATTATCGTTGTTTTCGAGGAGCAGTTGGCAGTATATGGCTATTGTTTCGGTGCGTAATTGTGCAAGTTCATTACCGTCTGCGGGACAATCTTTAATCAGGCTGGCTAATTGCTCAGTGGTAAATTTTCTCGCAGTTTCATCGGCGCTTGTTATTTGCGATACTGTCTGAAGTATCAAGTCGAGGGCGGCTCTTTTACGCCATATTTCCGCAGAACAAATGTTGGGGTTGGCAGTGATTTTCTTGAGTAAAGCCGTTGCCTGCTGCGGCTGGCCGCATTGATTCAGGATAAGCGTATATAGATATTCGAGCTGGATATCAGCTTTGTCCGCCGCTATTACCGAGTAGTTTTGAAATGCCTCAATGGCCACCGGACACGCAGAGGCGTCGTTTAGGAAAAAATTGTAAGCGAGTTTCGCTGCCTCTTCGGCTATTTTTTTAGGTTCGATATCGAGGCGAGGGCTTTTATATAATTGCTGCAGTTTGCTTGCCTGCGTGAGTAGGTTGATCGACTTAGTGGGGGAAGTCTCTGCTAAAGCCAGACCCGCGACATACAAAACAAGGGGGGTTTGGAATTTTTTAACGGAAACTAATTTATCCAGCAGCTGTGTGTAGTTTTGCGCGTTATTTTTCCACGCTGCCAGAACGGCAATCTCGGCATCGAAGGTGCTTATACTGGTTATGTCCAGTTTATTGTCGAGTTTGTTAAGAAGGCCTTCGAGGATTATGGGCGCAATATGTTCTTGTGCCTGAGGCCATTTTTTAACAATTTTTTCGAAAGCTTCAGGCTCTTTTAGCCGGTGGAAAAATGCGAGTGTCAAGACTAGTTCGAGATCGTCGCGGTATGAGCTAGCATCGAGTTTGTCAATCATTGTGCAGAAGTCATCATCTTCGATGTGGCCTAGAAGATTAATTTTTTCGATGGCAGCCCGGAAGCGAATCGGTTCGGGTGTATTGCTGTCGGTAAAAAGCGAATTTAGCAGGGAGATAGCAAAAGGCTTATAAGCCGGTTTCGTACGGGCAAGCTGCGCGATGGTTTTGGCTCTTAGAATTTTTACATCGGACGAACGGATAGTTTTGTCGAGAGACTCTGTCGCCGCTAAAATATCGAGCAGTATTTCATTTTTCTCATTTTGTTCAGCGGTTATTGCGCGATAGTAATCGGCACTGTAGGTATATAATGTGGTGATATGAATGTCCAAAGTCAGTTTTCTCCACAAACCTGTTTTGCCGAATTTATCATCCCAGTCTGTATCTTGGTAAGTTTCGATTTTATTTTTCAGTGACTGCTGAGCTTTTGCGATTGTCCGCAATTCGCCGGATGTTTTTGTCGCGAGATCGTAAAGAGTCTGCCGGTCGGTTTCGTTCAATGAGCAGCCGTTGTATTGATATTTCAGCCGCAGATTGAAACTATCCTGCAAAAAAGCATTTATGGCGGATTTTGCGATTTCGGCGAGGCTATTAACGTCATTGATGTCCAAAGAGGCATAAGTGAATTCCGGGAAAAATAGCAGCGAAAGAGCGAATAAAAATATTGCAAATTTACTTGTACTGATGATTCGTGTTGCCATAGTTTTGATGTTCCGTCATCATGAATGTGATATCGGTAAGTCCGGCACCGAAAAACATATTGTAAATCTTCGCGATATATTCCCACTTTACATTAGGTTCACATGTTATTTCAACTGGGTCAGTATTAAATCTTTTCTGTGCATTCATACAATCAGCGATTTTCTGCATAAGTGCAGCCATATCTGCTTCAATGGTTTTGCTTTCTAATCTAACACTATACAGATTGCCGATTTTGACACTGCATCCATTTGGCATCGCGGAAACATAAATTACCAGAGGCTGCGGTGTCCCAATGCGGATTTGCTGAGCAGAGGCAGTAGGCAGTTTGAAGGGGAGAGAATCTTCTGCTGGTCGCCATTTCGCCGCCACGAGGAAAAACAGCAGCAGCAGAAAAATCATATCTATCATTGGTGCCATTCGCAGACCTATTGGTTTGCGGCAGGCCGCTGAAATTTTTTGCGAAACAAGCGTAAGCGGCTTTTTGCTTTGCATGACTTGAATTTTATTCTTATCCATAGTCTTTGACGAATTGTGCACCACGGTCAAGGGCGGCTGCATTAATGGGCAGTGCCTCCTGATGTTTTTTCGCGATGGTCTCCGAAAGACTGTCGATTGCGGCTTGCAGATTCAAAATGTTTTTTTTCTGCAGGTATGCACCGAGTGCCACCATATTCGCGACTTTTTTGTCACCGAGTTGGACGGCAAGCTCATCCGCCGGCACAGGCAGTATGGTTATATTGGACAGTTTAGGTGTTTCATTAACAAGCGAGCTGTTGAAAACAAGCAGACCGCCTTCTTTGATTTGTGAAGCAAACTTACTTACCGAGGCGGTATTCATTGCAATCAGTGAATCCGGCCTGTTGACTAATGGTGAAGCGATAGGCCGATCGGCGATCACAACCATACAATTGGCGGTTCCGCCACGGACTTCCGCGCCGTATGATGGCATACAGGAGACCTGTTTGCCTGATTTCATCGCCGCATAGGAAAGCAGTTTTCCCGCCGAGATGATTCCCTGACCTCCGAAGCCCGCGATTAAAATTTCCTCATACAGACTGTTATCGGTCATAATTAACCTTTTAATTTGCCGAGCGGAAAAACCTGCGTCATTTCCTTTTCAATCCACTCCATAGCCTTGACCGGTGTCATCCGCCAGTAGGTTGGGCAAGGTGAGAGGATTTCAACAAGCGACAAACCCGGAGCGCCGTCAAGTTGCAGTTGAAACGCGTGTTTTACGGCTCTTTTGGCATTCATAATTTGCGATGTGCCTGATAATGAACAGCGTTCGATATAAACCGCGCCCGGTAAAACAGCGAGCATTTCCGAAATCTGCATCGGATAACCCTGTACGAGTGCCTGCCTACCCCGCGGAGTCGTTGATGTTACCTGGTTTAGAACGGTGGTAGGGGCCATTTGACCGCCGGTCATTCCATAGACAGCGTTATTGATGAAGATGACGGTAATCTGTTCGGCGCGGTGTGCGGCGTGGACAATTTCGGCAGTACCGATGGATGCGAGGTCGCCGTCACCCTGATAGGAAAAGATAATCATATCTGGATTCGTTCGTTTCATTCCGGTAGCGACTGCTGGCGCTCTGCCGTGAGCAACTTCCACCATATCAACATCAAGATAATCGTAGGCGAGGACGGCACAGCCGACAGGAGCGATCCCGATGGTCCGGCCACGTATTCCGAGTTCATCGATAATTTCTGCGATAAGCCGATGGGCAATACCGTGGCCGCAGCCGGGACAGTAGTGGGTCGGCACATCTTTTAAAGTCGGTGTTCTTTTAAAGACGGTTCTCATCTGTTTGACCTCATGGCAGAAGTTGTCAATTGCATAATTTGCTCCAAGATTTCCTCGACAGTTGGTACCCCGCCGCCGCTGCGCCCATAAAATATCACAGGTGCTTTCCCCGCGACAGATAGTTTCACATCCTCGACCATCTGGCCGCAGCTTAGTTCTATGACGAGAAAGATGGGCATTTCATCAGCGGTTTTACTGATGATTTCTGTTGGGAATGGCCATAAGGTGATAGGTCTTATCCAACCCGCTTTAATTCCTACCTGTCGTGCCTTATCAACGGCACTTCGGACGATTCTCGCTGCGATGCCGTATGCAACAACTATGATATCGGCGTCTTGGGTTTCATATTGTTCATAGAGAACTTCATTTTGCTCGACGATTTTATATTTTGCCTGCAGTTTGTTATTGAGCGCCTCAAGGACGCCTTCTTTGAGCCATAATGAGCGGACGATTCGCTGGCTTCTGTCATTTGAGCCGGTAAGCGCCCAATCTTTAGACGGTAGTTTCCTGCTGACTTTTTTTTCGATTAAAACCGGCTCCATCATCTGCCCGAGAAAACCGTCAGCTAAAATCATCACGGTCATTTGATACTGGTCCGCCAAATCGAAGGCAAGCTGAGTTAGGTCTGCCATTTCTTGGACAGAGGCGGGAGCCAATACAATATTTCGATAATCGCCGTGCCCACCGCCTTTAGTTGCCTGAAAATAATCGCTCTGCGATGGTGCGATATTTCCAAGGCCCGGACCGCCTCTCATAATGTTTACCACGACAGCGGGTAATTCAGCGGCGGCAAGATAGCTTAGGCCCTCCTGCATTAAACTAATACCTGGGCTCGATGAGCTGGTCATCGCTCTTTTGCCTGTGGCCGATGCGCCGAAGACCATATTTATGGCGGCAAGTTCACTTTCGCTCTGAACGAAGATTCGACCCTCTTCCGGCATCCGCTGGGACATATAGGTAGGGATTTCATTCTGCGGTGTGATGGGATATCCAAAATAGGCGTCGAGCCCGGCAATGATGGCTGCTTCGGCCAAGGCCTCATTACCACACATAAGAATCCGTTCACTCATAGTTTATTCCGCATCTTGCGTATCGCGTACTTTATGAAACTATGTTTTTTCTTTTACCAATTTCGATTTTTTCAGCTGAGGTTTTATCGCAGTGATATTGCTGGTCCTATAGACCTCGATAGCAACATCAGGGCAAATAATGGCACATAGGCCGCAACCGGAACATTCTCCCTTGGTTTTCTCGGCGGGGAAATAACCCATTTTGTTGGATTTAGTCGAGATTGCAATTCCGTGGTTATTGCAGACGGTAATGCAAAGGCCGCAGCCTTTACATCTTTCAGAATTAATTATAATTTTAGCACCCATCCTGTTTTAATCATGCGCAAAGATAACGAGGCCATTTTAACATCGCTGCGAAGGGATGTAAAGCTAAAAAAAGCGGATATAAAAGCAAAAACCACCTGTGTTGGGTGGTTTTTAACGAATTTACAGCTTTTAAGACGCATGTTTTTATTTTAACCGCTTTTGGGCGGCAGAGTTTTATCAGTATTTGCTTTTGTAGTTTGCGCTTGCTGTTGTAAAAGTATCGAAGCCAAAACATCGGGTTTCAGAAACAGATAATATAATTTTCCCTCTTGATAGGTTTGGCCTGCAAGTTTTCCCGCCTCATCGCCTTGGCCGAGATATATGTCACAGCGGCCAGGCGCTCGAATTGCCCCGCCGGTATCCTGGTCGAGGGCAAAGCCCTTATACGGGTCGTGGTAGATATTACCACCAATAGCACGCGGTATGACCGTTGAAAAGTATGCCAGGCAGGCACGCGGGTAGATGGCTTTGTCCGTGGCAATGGTTTTCAAGGGCGTTACAGGCTCATTAAGACTGCCGCGAGGGGGGCCTTCATCTTTTCTAAAGAACACAAATCGCGGATTTCGCTGGGTATAGGTTGCGACGAGGTCAGGGTTTTGTTTGAAAAACGCAATCATTGAAGACAGACTTAACTGGTCGGCAGCGATTTTTCCGTCGTTTACGAGCTCTTTCGAGATGCTGTGATATTCGTGGCCATTATTGCCAGCGTAGCTGATGGTTATAAGCTGGCCATCCGGCAGCCGTACTTTACAGGACCCCTGCACCTGTGCGACATAGACCTCGAACGGGTCGCTCAGCCAGACCAGTTCCAAACCTTTTAGCATATTTGATTTTTCGATTTCTGAACGTGTGGGATATACTACAATTTGGCCATCCGGCATCCGCCTGCCTAAGGTTTGGCCAAAGGAATTTTTGACCAAATCGTCCGGCAGGCTGTAGAGCGGATAGCGGAATTTGTCCGTTTGCTTCAGCGAGCCGTCGAAAATCGGGGTATAATAGCCTGTAAAAAGCACGGTGCCCATATCATCGCAACCGACGGAAATGTAAACATCGAACTGCTCGCGGATTGCTTCATTCAGCGCACTTCCCATCAGACCAGAATTAATCATTTTCTTGAAAACCTTGAGGCTTTCAACAGCATGCTGATGGGTAATTTCGCCATATGGAAAGAATTGCTTGCTGGAAGGCTTGCTGAGATAATTGAGACTGTTGTCGATTGCTTTTTGAATTCCGGGGGTAGTGTACGAGCCTTGGGTGAAATCTGGGATATCCGCCGGATTCGTTATTTTTCGCAGGGCGAGGGCACCTGGTGGAAGCTGCTTGTCATATTGTTTGACAACGGGTTTTTGACAGCCGGTCATAAATATCAAGACAGCGAGCACTGTTACAACGAAAATTTTGAAGTTCATATTTGCCGCTCCAATATTATTTTCTGTTGCGATAACATTTTTATATCGGCTTATGGGACTTCGTTTCTTTATAGTGATGACGGTGTTTCCTGTTTAATCTTGAAATTATTTTTGAAGAGTTTAAAATCACAAAAATGAGTGAATTTTCAATGAGAAAAATTGGGTCGGTGGTTGTCCTGGCAGTAGTATTTGCGACAGTAGGTTATGCTTCACAGGCTGAGCCTAATGATGGGGTTATTTTTAAGAAAATTGTTTATAAGAAGGCAGGGGATACTGAGCTTGTGCTGCACATATTTGAGCCTAAAAACAGGGATACTAATGCATCGGCGGCGTTTGTGCTTTTTCACGGTGGAGGCTGGTATAAGGGTGACCCGAACAGCTTGTATCCTCATTGCCGATATTTTGCGAAACAGGGAATGGTGGCGATTTCAGCCCAGTATCGCCTCAGTAAGGACGGCAATTCACCGCCGGTAGCGGCGGTAGAAGATGCCAAGTCAGCAGTGCGGTATGTGAGAAGTCACGCGGCAGATTTTGGAATTGACCCCAACAAAATTGCAGTCGGAGGTGCATCGGCAGGTGGACATCTGGCGGCAGGCACGGCTTTGTTTGATAAGTTCGATGCTGTTAGTGAAGACTTAACGATAAGCTCGAAACCTGACGCCCTGGTTTTAATCAGTGCCGCGCTTGAAACTACCCCGAATGGGTTTACCGAAAAGATTTTGAAAAAAATAGGGTTTAATTTTTCGTGGATTTACGGCTCTGATGCAAATGAATTTTCACCGATGGCGCACGTAAAGAAAATCACCGCGCCGTGCTTTGTTCTTCACGGGACTGCTGATGATTTGGTGCCATTCAAAAGCGTGGAGCGTTTCTGTGAATTGATGCAGAAAGCAGGCAGTAATTGTAAGCTGTCGGCAATGGCAGGGGCTGGGCACGGTTTTTCAGTTTATAATCCCGACCCAGACGGCGATAACCGCCAGTTTGAGCGGGCAATGCTCAGGATCGAGGACTTTTTCTGCTCAATTGGTTATCTCAAGGTAAAAATTGAGCTATGATTAGGCTTGAGGTTTTTTGAGTTCTTCGACTTTGGGCAGATCTTTGAGAGAGTTTAGACCAAAAACTTCGAGAAATTTTTTGGTAGTACCGTAGAGCATTGGCCTTCCCAGAACTTCCGCTCGGCCAGTAATTCTGACAAGGCCTTTTTCCATAAGATTCCGAATAATATCACCGACCGCAACACCTCGAATTGATTCGATATCGGCGCGAATAATAGGTTGTTTATATGCGATAATGGCGAGCGTTTCGAGAGTAGCGGGGGTTAATTTGTTGTCGCTTCGGACGCGGATAAGTTTTTTTAGCCACAGACTATAAGGCGGCAGTGTTTGCATCTGGTAACCACCAGCTATTTGCTCAATACGAAAAGCATTGTTGTTTTGCTGGTATTTGTCGTTAAGAATTTTGATGTTTTCCCTGACCTGCTTCGGTGTAATTGCGACGATGTCGGCCAATCTGTCTTCGCTTAGAGGTTCATCGCTTGCAAATAAAACCGCTTCGACAACAGATTCAATTGTTGGCGGCGGTTCTTCGCTTGGTGACTGTGTTTCTACGACGGCTTGAGGCTCGGTAGGGAGTTCCCGTTGCGACTCCATCTGCGGGTCAGTCGCTTCCTGCACGTTAGTGGTTTGCTGTTCACTTAAATCGATAATCTCTTCTTCCTGCAACGGCTGCTTTTGTTCTTCGGTCATATTTTCTTCCAGTTAAACGGGTCTAAGTCGGCTTTACTTATGCTGATTTTGGCAGTTTTCAGCCTTTTCTGCAACTGTACCGCCAGTTTTTTTAGAATAAATCTTTCTGAGACTGTGTGACTTAGGCATAAACAAGTCAATCCAGCCTCCTTGGCGGCCAAAGCCTGGTGGTGTTTCAATTCACCTGTTAAGTACAAATCTACGTTTGCTGCAATGACCTGATTAATAATTTTGCCGCACGAACCTGCGCAAACGGCTGCCTTTTTAACAATGCGTCTTTCTCTTCCGACGATGCCAACAGTCTTAGCACCAGTCTGCCTTTTTATTTTTGTAATTATCCTAT
>Ga0272448_1008880_pt1 | contig 10360 bp, 11 predicted proteins | sample YNPCB0191_FD_202220 | JGI IMG/M metagenome (GOLD analysis project Ga0272448, IMG submission 202220) | Hot spring sediment microbial communities from Yellowstone National Park, WY, United States - YNP-CB-019-1 | ecosystem: Environmental > Aquatic > Thermal springs > Hot (42-90C) > Sediment... | reverse complement strand
AAACATTAAATCTCTTTTTTGGCCAAGTTCAATCGGTTTTGGCGGAAGCAAAAGAATGCTGAAATAAGCCGATCCCATTAACCCTATCATTCCCAAGGTCAAAACATAGCTGGTAAATTGGGGTAACCTATAAGAAAGAACGGTTTGTCTAAACTCGTCTCCACCCAATAAAATAGGTAACCACCCTAAAAGAAATATCAAAATAGAAACAGTTGCCCAAGACCAGTGAGTCTCAAAAATAGTAAAACCAAGAGAAATTTTTTTGGAGACAGGAATTTTTTTGTTTTTTAAAAAAGCAAAAAGAAAATAAGGAATATCTCCTACTCCATAAGCCCATCTTCTTTGTTGGAAATAAACATTTTTCATTGTCTCAAAAAAATTGCTGGCAACGTTGGCGTCCATTGAAATTGGATAATACAAAGGTACAACCTTATAATCTCCATTATACCTCAAGAAACACTGCCAAAAAATTCTGGAATCATCTGAAACAACGTTTACCTGCCTGAAATCAACATCAACCAACGCTTTAAAAGGCATTGAATGCGAAGAAAAAGTAATTAATTTTTCTACTCTTTCTTGGCACATCATTTCCCAAAACGAGGCGGAAAAAGCAAAAACCCTAGAAATAGGAGGCGCCTGTAAAATGTTGTTTAAAAAAAGAGGAATGGGCTGAAAACTGCAACGGGTAGGATTTTTTTGAGTCAGATAATAATAAGTTAAACAACTAAAATATTTAGGGAAAAGGCAACTATCAACATCAAAGGAAGAAAAAATAATATTTTCATAAGGAATTTTCAAAGGGTCAATAATTTCTTCTTTGGCTTTTCTTGCCCCCCACGTTTCGTTTGAACCTTTTCCTGCCATCTCATTTGGCAATCCAAAAGGATGAAAAGTTAATAGAAATTTAAAACACTTTCCATCAAATTCTTTTTTGATTTTTTCTGCCGCTTCCCTGTTGCCTTTTTCTTCGCAACTCAAAACAATAATTATCCTTTCTTTTGGCCAATCGGAATTTAATATTGAATTAACGCTCTCTTTAATAATTTCAAAGGGCTCTTTATACATTGGCAAAATAATAAGGTGATAAATTTTTCTCCAATCGCCTTCTTTTAATTTTCTTAATCTTTCCTGCCAATCAACTTTTTCATTCTCTCTCATTTTTTTATAACAAGATTGCAAATGAAAAGAAAAATATATAGTCCTAAAAAGCCAATAAACAACAAAACAAATAATAAAAATGGCGACCCAAACTGGTTTTAACCAAGATAAAAAAACTGCTAAAAATAAGGTTAGCCAGCTTAAAGCTCCTGGCAAAATTTCAAAAAATCGGTAAATTATTCTTTCTTTTTTGTCTTTTAAATCGGAAGCGCGGCCTATTTTTAAATAATATAAATTCTCGCCTATTTTTATACCCTCTTCCATATATTATTACGTATTAAGTTAAAATAATTTTCTTGCCTCTTCCCAAATTTCTGGTTTATCTTCTTTTTCTTTCATCCAGTACCACCACTCACTACCCCATAGATAAAATTCTTTTAATCCAGTTTTTTTGGCGAATTCAACATTCTTCCGAAACTGCTCTAAATTCATTGTCTTTTCTTGTTCAAAAAGCGGCGTATCGTATAAAAGTTTAGGTCCCCATGGCTCTGCTTGAAGCTCTACGCAGATAACTTCTTTTTGAAAAAAATTTTTAATAATTTCAGCTTTTTTAAAATAAAAAGAGGGCGGAAAAGGATAATGCAAATAAATACCAAGTTGACGCACCCAAACTTTTTTGTACATTGTTGTCCCAACAATGTCCCCGATTCTTGCTGCCTGAATCCAAAAAGATCCTTCACCGCTGTCAGATATTATAATGGGCCTATTTAAAGTATCAAGTGATTTTACTAAACTAACTTCTTTCTTTAAGAATTCTTTATCAACCCAAGGACATTCTCCAAAAGGAAAAAACGGTTCGTTTTCTACTTGCCAATATTTAATTCCTTGCGTATAGGAATACCTTAAAACAATTTTCTCTATTAATTTTAAAATCCTCTCTTGTTGCTCTTCTTTACTCATATTTTTTGCCCATTCAGGAATATGACATTCCGGCCAACGAGGCGTTTTCATACCAATAACTAATAAAATTTTCGCTTCCCGATTTTCCGCCTCTTTTATCTGCCAATCTAAATCATCAAAATTATATTGATCTTTTTCTGGCTCTATTAAGTCCCAATGAGCGGCAATTTTAAAATTTTTAACACCAAGATCATCCAGCAAGGCCAAAAATGTTTTTTTCCAGTCCAGACCTAAGCTCTGGGCATGTTTTTGAGAAAAATTTACTCCCCAGATGATATTTTTTTCTTGGACAGGAATGCCGCTAAAAAAATAAGCGATAAAAATTATCATAAGAAAAAAAATTATTAATATGGTTTCTTTTAATATTTTTTTAAACATTTTTAATTGTCAATAAAATTAATCCTCCGCCGATCAATAAAATAGCAATTATTTTCTGAAAAATAATTTCTTTTGAAAAACCTTCCTTCAAAATTTGAGGAAATTTTAAAGAAAAAAATATAGTAAAAATTAATAAAAATACATACTGAATCCCTTGAAGGGCATTGATAAAAGCAATATAGACCACTGGCGCCAATGACACTGCCCAATTTTGCAAAATTGTTCCTGAACCGCCGATAATTTGATTGCCGATAAAAAGTCCTGTCGTTTTTAATTTTAATATTTCGTTTTTAATAAATATTTTTTCTCTGACTTCTTTGAAAAATAAAAACATTAAAGCAACAAAAAAACTGCCTAATCTTATCCAAATAAAACCATTAATAAAGGTTAAAGAATCGTAAATAAGTTTAGCTAAAACAAAATACAAAGAAAAATAAAAAGCAGCGGCAAGAGAAAACAAAAATGGTTTTCCAAAAATATTTTTTGATTTTTCAATTACTATTAAAATACTCCCGAAAACCAGCAGTGAAAAACTAATAGTTTCTTTTATGGAAAATACGGCTTCGCCCCACGAAAAAACATACATAAAGAAAAACGTTAATATGGGAATGATCCCTCCAACAGCAGGGACAATGCGTGAAACTTCAAATTCTTTCACTGCTGAATAGTAAAGGTAAAGTCCAAGAATAAAAATTGTGCCTACAAAAAAAGATAAAACTATCTGTCTAAAATTCGGTAAAAAAAATCCAAAAGGAATAAATATTATTACAAAAAGACTCAAAATTCCTACATAAAAAGTGTAAACTTTCGGATTAGAAATTCCGCCTCCTGTTAAAAGAAACTTATCACCAAAAGCAGCAACCGCTAGAAAAAAATAAGCCAAAATTGTAACAATTAACCAAAACATAAGAAAAATTAAACCGCTTGTTTAGAAATGCTCATCTCCGGTCTGGAATATTATTTGCTTAATTTTATACGTGCCTAATTTTTCACCTTCAACAAAACCTTGCATAGCAGCTTCGGCTAAATATCCCCGATTTAACCAATCAAAAAGCCATTCCTTTGTATAGATCGGGTTTTCTTGGAAAATTCCAAAGCCCGATTTTTGAAGCCACCTCATATTAAATTCTTCTTGGGATCCAATTGGCGGAGCAATAATAATTGGAATCCCCAATGCTGCATAAAAAGAAAGTTCTGAAGGTTTTGTCCATAAAATATCTGTTTTTCTTAATTTTTCATTGAATTTTTGAAAATACTTTTCAATATCTTTTTCAAAAATAATTTCAATTTCTTGGCCCAAAGTATTTCCTAATTTTAGTTTTTTAAGATTCTTTTCAAAATATTCTTTAACTTTTTCTTTGATGCCGGCGGATAAAATAATTTTTATTTCATTGTTTTTTATTTTTTCAGCCAAACTCTTTACTATTTTTATTCCAGATTCTTTTTGAGCGCCGGCGCCACCTACTGAAAACATAATTGTTAAAGGATGATCATAATTTTCCGGCAATTGATCAAGCCGCGATTCAATTAAATCTTTGTATTTTTCAAAATATTTTTTTTGAGGATCTAAATTTAAAAGGCGGTATTTCAAATCTTGTTTCAAAATCTCCATTTTTTCTGAACCTATATTTTCAGGGGGTAAAGGATATCCGGTAAAAAAAATATTTTCTGGTTTTACTCCATAAAGCTTCAATCTTTTAACTACTCTTTCGGTTGAGGCAAAATATTTAATTTTGCTTTTTTTAGGGTCAAAAGAAGCCCAGGTTCTGGAAATATCAGCATCGCAAATAACGCAATAAATTTCTCCAGGATAATTAAAATTCTCTGCCATAAAGGCTGGGGTAAAAAAGGTAGAAATTATTGGCAAATTAGTTTTTAATCTTTCGTTTTTAATTTTTAATTTTTCAATTAGGTCTCTCCCCCAACCTCTTTTAATAAGAGCGTAATTTTGTTTTAATTGTAAGTTTGGTTTAGATATTTCTCTTTTAGGATAGAAATTAAAAATTTTTTGAAACCTATCAAAAATAGCAAAAATAATCTTTCCAAATATCGGAAAACGATAAATATTTGAAATTAATTCATAAGAATTTCTCATTGTTTTCCAGATTTTTCTGTCCTTTTCCGGCATCCCCTCGTAATTATTAACGTTAATAATTTCACCCAATCCCTTTATGGCATAGGCTGTTCTCTGATGCCCGTATCCCATATCAACGGAAAGGATATAACATTTACTCATATATTTTATTTTATCAAAAAATTAATATTTTAAAAATTTTAATTTTTGCCTTTCCTGCAGCCGCCAAACAAGAAGTGCTAAAACCAAGTAAGAAAATATTAGCCAAATCCATGAGATTTTTAAATTAACTGAGGGAATTTGGGAGAAGCAATTAATTATTTTTGTTGAATAATTTAATAAAAGCCATACCGGCCAAGATAGAATCCATCCCAAGGGCTGAAAAATTATTCCAGCTAAACTAAAGACAAATCCCAATCCCATAATATATGGCAAAAAAGGAACAATTAAAATATTGGTAATGGGAGAGACCAATGAAAAATAACCAAAATTATAGATTAAAATTGGTAAAGTAAAAATTTGAGCCGAAAAAGTCATTATAAGAAGGTTTTTCAACCCAAAAAAGTTTGGAATTTTTTTACACCAATCTTGAAAAATTGGCAGAAAATAAATAATGCCTAACATTGCAAGAAAAGAAAGCTGAAAGCCAATATCAAATTTTAACAATAATGGATTTTGAAACAAAATAAAGGTGGCAGCAAAAATAATTGTCCTAGAAGAAGTGTTTTGCCTGCCTAAGTATTGAGCAAAAATAAAAAATCCCGCCATAATACCAGCCCGAATAGCTGATGGCTGAAAGCCAGTCATAATAATAAAAAGAACAATAAAAATTAAAGTAAAATAAAATGCTTGTTGACGCCAAAAACCTAGGCCAAGAAAAAAAGACATTAAAATTGTTGTTAAAACTGCTACATGAAGCCCGGACACAGCGGTAATATGACGCAGGCCGCTCAGGTTTAGTTTTTGTTTTAAATCTTCTGATAATTGCCTTTTGTCTCCTAAAATTAAAGTGCTTAAAAGAACTGACTGGGGCGGCGAAAGATTTTGATTAATAACTTCTCTTAATTTATTTTTTAAAAAAAGAATTTTGGCATAAAAATAATTTCCTTTTTCTTTTTCTAAAATTTCAATTTCTGGCCAATCCATAGCCGAATAAATTCCATCTTTTTTAAGATAATCTTTATAATTAAAACCATTAATGTCCTCAGGGGGCGTTTTTAACTTTCCGGTAATTTTCAATCTATCGCCGTATTGATATTCTGGGTAGCGGTAAGTGATCACTAAAACTTTCTCGCCAATATCATCAATTTTAATAACTAATTTCTGACTTTTTTCTCTTAGGTCCGGCTCTTCTGAAACTATGCCAATTAAAGTAATTTTTTGATTTAAATCATTAAAATTTATCAATTTACTATTTTTAATTTCTAGTTCCACGCTTTGGTATCTCCAAAATCCCAAAATCAAAAACAAAATACAAAAGCCAATTACGACAAGATTTTTATATCGCCAAAAAACCGAAATTAAAATCAATCCTAAAATTAATCCCCCACCTAAAAATAATAGGTGAGGGACAAAAATTGAACTAATAAAAATTCCTCCAATAAATGAAAGACAAAAATATAAAAATATCTTTGAAGGTGTCATTTCTCCATTTTATCACATAAAAATTAGAAAAAATTAATTTATAATAATCAATGTCTTGAAATTTTTATTGCCTTACCTTCAACTAAGGCCTCAGCCACTTTTTTGCGGGCTGAAGTTAAAATGCGCTGAAGAGTGCTTTGAGAAATTTTCATTTTCTTTGCCGCTTCAAATTGTTCTAAATTTTTATAATCACAAAGTCGCAACGCTTCTAATTCGTCTATGTTTAAATTAACTTCTTCTAGCATTGAAAGAGGTATTGCTCTTGGTTTGAAATAAACTACATCTGGATTAAATAAAATTTTTCTTGGTTTTATTGGTCTTACCATACTTTTTATTCTCTAGTTAAATTTATTTTACAATTCGGACAAATTAAAGTAGAACAGGGAACGCCACGCTCGTGGGGAATTTTATAGCCGCATTTTGGACAGAAACAGTAACCCCCCGGACCCTGTCCGGCCGCTTCCTCTATCTTACCCCTAAATCTACCTCTTTTCTGCCAACCAAAACCTTTACCCAATCCAAAAGATGGTTTATAAAATCCTGTCTCAATTTCGTGGCTTTTAATCTGAATGGCTACATAAGAAAGATTTTCAATTTCTTCCATTAATTTCTCTCTTAAACTTTCAGAAATTTTAGTCGCCTCCTCTACTTTTAAATTGTTTGGCAGTGTAATTTCTAAATTAGCAGTGATAACCGAACCTTTCTTTTGAGTCTTTAGAGAATCAATTTCAATATTTTTTTCTTTGGCAATTGATTTTATTTTTTCTTCAATTTCCGGACCGGCCGAAACATCAAGCAAAGAATCAGTAGCTGTTTTGCCTAATGAAAAAGATTCTTTGATTATATAAAGCCCAATTAAAAAAGCCAATATTGAATCAATCCAAATCCAATACTTTGTTAAAAACAATCCGATAAAAACTGCTAAAGAAGTGAGAACATCAATTCTTGAATGAAATCCGTCTGAAAGCAAGGCCATTGAATTTTCTTTTTTGCCAAAATGAATTTTCAAACGGGCCATTATTTCGTTAATCAGCGCTGAAAAAACCATTACGCCAAAAGCCAAAACCGGGATTTTTATCAAAGAAGGATTTAGAAATTTCTGATATGCCTCGTAAATAATCCCGGTCCCTGTCCCGAATAAAATTAAAGTGATAAAAAAACCAGCCAGAACTTCAAATTTATAATGACCGTAAGGGTGTTTTTGGTCCTCTGGCTTTTTAGATATTTTAATCCCGATGTAGCCGATAGCCGAAGAAAAAATATCCATAAAAGAATGAATACCCTCGGCTAAAATAGCGCTTGAATTAGAAATAAAACCAACGGTAATTTTACTTCCGGCTAAAACTATATTGGCCAATATTGAAATTGCCGCAATTTTTTCTTTCATTTTTAGTTAATTTATAAAAATACAAAAAATAGTTCCTTCTTGCAGAACAAGCAATCAACTTTCTTTTTCTTAACCTTTAGATTTAAACCCTAAACTCCAAAAACTTCTCCTAAGACAGTTTCTTCGGCTAAAATTCCGACTAATTTTGACAATCTTTCAGCTCTCTTTTTCATTTCTTCTTCGGTAACTGGTTTTATCTCATCAATGGCTGCTTTCAAGAAGTCCGCTTTGTTTTTAACCCCTAATTCATCAGCCAATTTTGAATATTTTTCTCTTAATTCCTCTCGGGTTTCGCCTCGATTGTACCTTCCCCCACAGCCCGTAATTGAACCAACAATTTCCCCCTTAACCCTGATTGGTACCCACAAAGAAGCAAAACCAACGTAACAATCCATAAAAGCTGGTTCCTTCATTGTTCTAACTAGTGAAAGAGCCATCTTATAAGCTTCCCCACATTTTTTCTTTCCTTCTTTAGTCGCCATAATCAACTGGCAAACTCGTTGAGCACCGCTCATTTTGGTCACTAAATTTCCTTCTTTATCGGTAGTAACAACCTGACCACCTACCGATTCGGCAAAATCATCTTGAAGTTTTTGAAGATTCTTTAAAAACCATTCTGTCTCTTCTGAAAATTTTTTATTTGCCATGGTTTTTGTCTTTTTAAATTTTTAATTCAAATTCGACCTTTGGAAGTGCTAACTTTATTATACTTTAAAACAGAGTTTAAACCAGTTTCGTTTCAATTTCTTTTATAATTTCTTTAAAAATTTTTTTGTACTTTGGATTTATTTCAACCACCGGCTTCATTTTTATCATTGAATCAACAAAATCTTTTCTGTAAGGAATTCTGCTAAGGATCGGGATTCTATTCATTTTAGCAAATTTTTCTATTTCTTTATAAAAATTTTTTGCCAAGTCAAATTTATTAATAACAATTCCGTGTTTTATTCCAAAATGATTGGCCAAATACAAAACTCTTTTCAAATCAAAAAGGGCCGAAGGCGTTGGTTCGGTTACAGCCACAATATAATCTGTCCCAACCAATGAAGCAATTACCGGACAGCCAATTCCGGGTGAAGAATCAATAACAACCACCTCGGCTTTTATTTTTTCATTAATTTTATCAGCGGCTTTCCTAACCTCGGCTACCACTTCACCGGAAGCAAGCTCTCCTAATTTAAGTTCGCTTGAAACCAAATTTACATTGTAATTTTTTCCAGTATAAATTGTGCCAATTTCTTTTTTTGTTTCTGTTATCGCGCCATAAGGACAAGCTAAAATGCAGGCTTTACAACCATTGCAAGAATCTTTTAAAAAAGCAGGATATTTCCCCTTAACAAAAACAATGGCATTTTGTTTGCAAACTTGAGCACACTTTCCGCACTTTTTGCATTTTTTATAATCAAATTTAGGTATTGGCTGATAGCAGGTTGTATACTTTTTTCTTTTTATGGAAAGCAAAAGGTGGTCATTGGGACATTCGGCGTCTGCGTCCACCAACATGGTTTTATTTTCTCTGGCAAATTCCACTGCCAGCGAAGTCGCCACCATTGATTTTCCCACTCCGCCTTTCCCGCCGGTAATTGCAATTTTCACCCCCATACCAAAATAGGCAACATTGGTGTTATTTAACGAAGTTAATTCTTGTTTGGTGTGGGGGTTCATAATTTAAAAAATATCTTCTTTTGATAATTCTTTCAATTTATTTTCCTCAAATGCTTTAAGATTTTCTAAAATCATACCTTCAATCGCTTTCAAAACCTTAATTTTGTAATTTTTGAATTTTTCAAAAGCCCTCGGTCCTAAACTAAAAGCAATAACTGCTTTCACTCCTTGCTTTGCTAAAAAATCTGGCGGAAATTCTCTTCCTTTAATCTCTGGATTTTCAAAAACTTCAAAAATTTCTTTTTCCGTATCATAAATCAAAAAATTCTTTGCTCTTCCAAAATGCAAAGCAATTTCTCCTTCCAGATTTTTACCGTTTGTTGCGAAAGCAATTTTCATACTATTTAAATTTTTCCAGTTTTCCTTCAATAAATTTCTCAATCACTTCTTTTACTTTCCCTCCCCCTTGATAAACCTCAATATTAAATTGCTTTAAAACATCAAAAGCTCTCGGACCTACGTTGCCCGTTATTACCGCCTTAACATTTTTTTCTGCCATTAATTGAGCCGCAGAAATACCGGCGCCACTCATCTGGTTTGTGCTTTCATTTTCTATTATTTCGGTTTTAACTATTTTCTGATTTTCAATTTCAGCAATGATAAAAAAAGGACATCTGGCAAATATCTCGCTTGCTTTATCGGTGAGATTTTTTCCACTTGAACTAATGGCAATTTTCATTTTTTATTTTTGTCCTTTAAGTTGGGATAATCTTTCTTTTATGGCTTTCAGTTCTTCTTCTAAATCTTTTGCATCTTGTTCTAATATCTCTTTTTCTTCTTTCTCGCTAATCTGAAATTGATATGGATAACCCCAAAATCTCCGCCAACCAAATCCACGACCCCCACCTCTTCTCCAGGCCATTCCTGCGCCGCAAGGGCCCAATCCCCAGCCAGTGCCCGGACCCAAACCCCAAGGACCAGTTCCATCAAATCTTGGCATAATTTTAATCTCTTAAAATTTAATAATAATATTGAGTGATTCGACCTTTGATTCTCATCACCTATTATGAGTATATACCCATAACTATCAAAGGTCAAGCGTTATAATTATTTGTTTATATTTAACTCGTCTTTTCTTTTTTCCAATTCTTCTTTAACTTTCGGAAGAAGTTGAAAATCTTTCATGATTTTTTGCGCTTTTTCTCTTGTCGTTT
>Ga0272448_1008879_pt1 | contig 10361 bp, 8 predicted proteins | sample YNPCB0191_FD_202220 | JGI IMG/M metagenome (GOLD analysis project Ga0272448, IMG submission 202220) | Hot spring sediment microbial communities from Yellowstone National Park, WY, United States - YNP-CB-019-1 | ecosystem: Environmental > Aquatic > Thermal springs > Hot (42-90C) > Sediment... | reverse complement strand
TTTACCGAGAAGCTCCTTTTGGAGGCCTGTCTCGAACTCATGGAGCAGGACGTGGTGGTGGGCATCCAGGACATGGGGGCCGCCGGCCTCACCTCCTCCTCCCTGGAGATGGCGGGGCGGGCCGGCTCGGGGATCCGCCTGGACTTGGACCGGGTGCCCCTCCGGGAGACGGGGATGACCCCCTACGAGATCCTCCTCTCCGAATCCCAGGAGCGGATGCTGATCGTCGCCCGCCGGGGTTCGGAGGAGCGGGTGAAGGCGGTCTTTGCCAAGTGGGCCCTGGACGCCGTGGCGGTCGGAGAGGTCACCGACACGGGAAGGGCGGAGATCTATTGGCGCGGGGAGAAGGTGGTGGACATCCCCGTGGCGCCCGTGAGCGACGAGGCCCCGGTCTACGACCGTCCCCGGAAGGCTCCTTCGTCCCCCCGCGGCCTTCCCGTTCCCCGGCCCCTTCCCGAGACGCCTCCGGAGGAGGCCCTCCTCCGGCTTCTGGGTTCTCCGGACCTCTGCTCCCGGCGGTGGATCACCACCCAGTACGACCAGACGGTGCGGACCAACACGGTGGAGGGCCCCGGGGCCGACGGGGCGGTGATCCGCGTGAAGGGGACCAGGCGGGCGGTGGTCATGAGCCTGGACGTGAACCCCCGGTGGTGCCACCTGGATCCTTACCTGGGCGCCATGCACGCCGTGGCAGAAGGGGCCCGAAACGTGGCCTGCATGGGCGCCCTTCCCCTGGCCGTCACCGACTGCCTCAACTTCGGCAACCCGGAGAGGCCCGAGGTCATGTGGGAGTTCTCCCGGGCGGTGGACGGCATCTCCGAGGCCTGCCGGGTCCTGGAGACGCCGGTGGTCTCCGGCAACGTCTCCTTCTACAACGAGACCCAGGGGGAGGGGATCTACCCGACGCCGACCATCGGGATGGTGGGGCTCCTCGAGGACGTGGAGCGGCGCCTCCGGCCCGGCTTCCAGCGGGAGGGGGAGGTGATCCTCCTCCTGGGGGAGACGGCGGGCCACCTGGGCGGCTCGGCGTACCTCTGGATCCTCCACGGGATCGAAGCGGCGCCTCCCCCGCCCCTGGACCTGGCCCGGGAGCGGGCCCTGGGGGATCTTTTGAGGGACCTCGCCGGCCGGAGTCTGATCCGTTCGGCCCACGACTGCTCCGACGGGGGCCTGCTGGTGGCCGCGGCCGAATGCTGCCTCGGCCGGCGGCGGGACCTGGGGGCGGAGCTGGAACTGCCTGGCGGCGGCCTGCCCCTGCCGGCGCTCCTCTTCGGCGAGGACGCCTCCCGGGCCCTGGTCACCGCCGAAGAGGCCTCGGTGCCGGAGGTCCTGGAGCGGGCCGGCGCATGGGGTGTCCCGGCTCGGGTGGCCGGCCGGGTGGGGGGGCCGAGCCTCCGGGTCCGCGTGGACGGCCACACCGTTCTGGACCTCGCTCTCTCCCGGATCCGGTCGGTGTGGGAAAGGGGATTGGACGCGGTGGTGGGCGCGGGGAGGTAGGGCCAGAGGCCCAGGGGAGGCCCCATGTGCGGGATCTTCGGCGTCTTCGACCACCCCGAGGCCGCAAGACTCACCGTCTACGGCCTTTACGGCCTCCAGCACCGGGGCCAGGAGTCGGCGGGGGTCGTCACCAGCGACGGCACCTCCCTCTTCGCCATGAAGGGAATGGGGCTCGTCTCCGAGGTCTTCGGAGGGAACGACCTTTCGGGCCTGCCGGGCCGGCTGGCCATCGGCCACGTCCGGTACTCCACATCCGGAAGCAGTCACCTCCGAAACGCCGGCCCCATCGTGGCCAGGACCCAGCACGGCGAGGTGGCCCTCAGCCACAACGGCAACCTCGTGAACGGCCCGGGGCTTCGGGAGGACCTGGAGCGGGGGGGGGCCATCTTCGCCTCCACCACCGACTCGGAGGTGATCCTGCACCTCTTCGCCCGGGCGGGGCAGGAGGATCCCCTGGACGCCCTGGTGGAGAGCCTGCGGGTCCTCAAGGGGGCCTTCAGCCTCCTGGTCCTCTTTCCGGACAGCCTGGTGGCGGTGCGGGATCCCTGGGGCTTCCGGCCGCTGGTCCTGGGCGATCTGGAGGGAAGCCCCGTCTTTGCCTCCGAGACGCCCGCGCTGGACCTCCTGAAGGCCCGCTTCGTGCGGGAGCTTCTCCCCGGGGAGGTGGTGGTGGCCGACCGGACGGGCCTCCGCTCCCTCTTCCCCTTTCCCGCCGTCCCCCAAGTCCCGTGCATCTTCGAGTACGTGTACTTCGCCCGGCCCGACAGCGAACTCTTCGGAAGGGTGGTCTACCCCGTCCGGGTGGAGCTGGGGCGGCGCCTGGCGGAGGAGTGCCCCGCCCCGGCGGACATGGTGGTTCCCGTGCCCGATTCGGGGGTTCCCGCCGCCGTGGGCTTCTCCGAGCGGAGCGGCCTGCCGCTGGTCCAGGCCCTCATCCGGAACCACTACGTGGGAAGGACCTTCATCGCCCCCCGCCAGACCCTGCGGGATTTCTCGGCCCGGCTCAAGCTCAACGCCGTCCCCGGGCTCCTCCGGGGAAAGCGGGTGGTCCTGGTGGATGACTCCCTCGTCCGGGGGACCACCTCCCGGAAGATCGTCCAACTGGTCCGGGACGCCGGAGCGGGGGAGGTCCACCTCCGCCTCTCCAGCCCGCCCATCGTGAACCCCTGCGTCTACGGGATCGACACCCCCGAGCGGCGGGAGCTGCTGGCCGCCAACATGGAGATCGAGGCCATCCGCCAGTTCGTGGGGGCCGACTCCATCGGCTACCTGACCGTCGAGAGCCTTCACGCCGCGGCGGGGCGAGCCGTGGGCCAGGCCTGCCACGCCTGCTTCGGCGGACCCTATCCCGTGGCCTGGAAGCCGCCGCGGGCTTCCCTACGCCACCTTTTCGAGAAGGAACGGCGGGATTGAGGGGGGCATCGTGATCCTCGTCGTCCAGCGCGTTTCCAGGGCCTCGGTGAGGGTGGAGGGGGAGACGGTGGGGGCCATCGGCCCGGGGCTTCTGGTCCTCGCCGCCGTGGAGGCGGGGGATGGGGAGGCCCAAGCCCGGTGGTGCGCGCGGAAGGTGGCCGACCTCCGGATCTTCCCCGACGAGCAGGACCGCATGAACCGCTCCCTCCGGGAAGCGGGGGGGGCCGTCTTGGCGGTGAGCCAGTTCACGCTGGTGGGGGACCTCCGCAAGGGGACCCGCCCCTCCTTCTCCCGAGCGGCCCCGCCGGAGGAAGCCAGGGACCTCTTCGGGCGTTTCGTGGACCTTCTCCGGGAGGAGGGCCTCAAGGTGGCCACCGGAAGGTTCCAGGCCCGCATGGAGGTGGACCTCGTGAACGACGGCCCCGTCACGCTGATCCTCAGAAGGCCGCCCTCGGGAAGCGGCGAAGGAGAAGGCGGTGGCCCTGCCTGAACCCAACGCCGTCGTCGTTCGGCGGCGGGAGGTGGCGCCGGGCCTCCTCGTGATCCGGGTGGCCCCGTCGGGGTGGATTCTCCCCGACTTCACCCCCGGCCAGTTCGCCGTCCTGGGGCTCCCCCCCTCGGCCCCGCGGTGCGAAAACGCCGAGCCGGAGGAGGCGCCGCCCCGGCCGGACCTCCTGTTGCGGCGGGCCTACTCCATCGCCTCCTCCTCCCGGGCCCGGGAGTACCTGGAGTTCTTCGTGGCCCTCGTCCGCTCCGGGACCTTCACGCCCCGGCTCTGGGCCCTTCGGGAGGGCGATCCGCTTTGGCTCTCCCCCCGTGTCACCGGCATGTTCACGCTGGCGGAGGTCCCCGCCGGGACGGACCTGGTCCTCGTGGCCACCGGTACGGGTCTGGCCCCCTACATGAGCATGCTGCGCTCCGGCGTGGCGGCGGGGGCCGGCCGGCGGATCGCGGTCGTTCACGGAGCCCGCCATTCCTGGGACCTCGCCTACCGCGCCGAACTGGTGGCCCTGGAACGGGCCGAGCCCCGTTTCACCTACCTTCCGGTGGTGAGCCGGCCCCTGGAGGAAAGCCCTCCCTGGAGCGCCGCCTCCGGCTACGTCCAGGACGTCTGGTTCAAGGGCCTTCTGGAGGCGCGGCTGGGCCGCCGCCCTTCCCCGCGGGACACCCACGTCTTTCTCTGCGGAAACCCCGCCATGGTGGACGACATGGTGGAACGGCTGGAGGCCGAAGGCTTCCGGGAGCACACGCGGAAGAGCCCCGGCCAGATCCACGTGGAGCGGTACTGGTGACGGACACGGAGGGCCGAAAGGGGTACGGGGCGTGGCTGCCGGACGAGGTGCGGCGGTACCTGGACTACCTCGCGGTGGAGCGGGGCCTCTCGCCGCGGACGGTGGAGGCCTACGGCCGCGACCTCGCCGCCTTCTTCGCCAGGACCCGTCTCCCCCCCACCCAGGTCTCCCGGGAGGAGGTCCGGGCCTTCCTCGCGTCGGAACGGAAGGCGGGCCGCGGCTCGGCCACCACCTCCCGGCGCCTGGTCGCCCTGAGGACCTTTTACCGCTTCCTCCTCCTCGAGGGCGTCGTTCAAGAGGACCCCACCGAAAACGTGGAGAGCCCCCGGGGGATGAAGCGCCTTCCCGGCTATCTCACGGTGGAGGAGGTGGATCGTCTCCTGGGGGCCGCCGGGCCCGATTCCCCCAAGGGCCTCCGCAACCGGGCCATGCTGGAGGTGCTGTACGCCACCGGGCTCCGGGTCTCGGAGTTGGTGGGTCTCCGGATGGACCAGGTCAACGCCGAAGCCGGATTCCTGCTGGTCCAGGGAAAGGGGGGAAAGGAGCGGGTGGTGCCCCTGGGAGAGGTGGCCTCCGACTGGCTGGAACGGTACCGTCGCGAGGCCCGTCCCCACCTCCTCAAGGACCGTTCCACCCAGGCCCTCTTCGTCACCTCCCGGGGGGGGGCCATGACCCGGCAGAACTTTTTCCTGCTGCTCCGCGAACTGGCGAGGAAGGCCGGCATCCCAAAGCGCCTCTCTCCCCACACCCTGCGCCACTCCTTCGCCACCCACCTTCTGGAGAACGGGGCGGACCTCCGCTCCCTCCAGATCCTCCTGGGCCACAGCGACATCTCCACGACCCAGATCTACACGCACGTGGAGCAGGAGCGCCTGAAACGCCTCTACCGGAAGTTCCACCCGAGGGCCTGACGGGAAGGAAAAAGGGGAAGGGCGGCGGACGGAGGCCCGCCCGCCGCCCCGGGGCCGTCCGAAAGGGCTAGCGGAACTGGCTCATGCCCTTAAGGACGTTGAGCCCTCCGAAGAAGAAGATCCACAAGATCTGGATGCAGGAGAGGATCACCGAGATGATTCCCAGGATGATGCCGGCCACGGCAAATCCCTTGCCCTTTTGGGAGCTCTCCCCCCGGTTGATCTTCCCGTTCTCCATGAAACCCACGATGATGGCGGGGATGCCGGCGAGAAACCCGCAGCAGCAGAACCCCAAAATGCCCAGCACCAGCGCGGCGATCGCCATGCCGCTGGCCTTTTCCTGCACGACGGGCTGTGCTTCGTAGACGTCGCTCATTTTCTCTCCTCCCTGCGATGGCGGAAAGGCTCCGGGACCATCGTTCCCTTGACGAAAGTCTAGCCCCCTTCGGCCCGCGGCGCAAGGTAAACCCTGGGACCCTCTGCCCCCCGGCGTACCTTGCCCCCCACGGGAGTGGTTCGCGAAGGGCGGCGGCGCTCGGGGTCCCGGTCCCGCTTCCCCCTCATCGGAGGAGCAGGCCGTTGTCGGGATTCCGGCTCTCCCCCGTGCTGGTGACGAAGATCGCCGGGCGGTCGAGGACGGGGCACTTGGCCTCGCAGATCCCACACCCGATGCAGAGGTCCAGGTCCACGTGGGGCCTTTTCAGGAGGACCTCGGCGCCCTCCCGGTTCCGGCCCGGAACCTCCTCGAACCAGACGGCCTTGGTGGGGGTGGGGCAGACCTCCTCGCAGACGATGCAGGGGGTGCCTTGGGCCCAGGGAAGACACCGGGAGCGGTCCACCGAGGCCAGGCCGATCTTCACCCGGACCTTCTCTTCCCGGGAGAGCCGAGCGATGGCCCCGGTGGGACAGACCTGCCCGCAGAGGGTGCAGTTGTACTCGCAGTATCCGATGCGGGGAACGAGGACCGGCGTCCAGAGTCCCTCCAACCCCGCTTCCAGCAGGGCCGGCTGGAGCCCGTTGGTGGTGCACACTTTCATGCACTCCCCGCACTTGACGCACCGCTCGAGGAACGCCTCTTCGGGGAGGGCCCCCGGGGGCCGGAGGAGGGCCGGGTTGGGACGGCCGCCCCGGGGGGAGGGGGCGACCCTCAGGAGGGGCACGGCGGCGGCGCCGGCGGCGGCGGCCAGGAGGATCCGCCGGCGGGAGAGGTCCACGCCCTCCGGGGCGGGCTTCCCCGAAAAGCCAAAGGAGGCGGCGGAGGCCGGGCAGGAATCGCCGCAGTTGAAGCAGACCATGCATTCCGAAGGCCGCCACCCCTTTCCCTCCCCCGTACTCGCCCCCCCCGGACAGGCGCCGTCGCAGAGGCCGCAGGAGGTGCACCCCTCGCTCACCGTCCGCTTCAGGAAGGCCCACCGCCCCGCGAGGCCCAGCAGGGCACCGAGGGGGCAGAGGTAGCGGCACCAGAACCGCCGTTCCAAAAGGTTGAGGGCCAGCACGCCGAGGAAGAGGGCCCCGATCGCCCCCCCCTGGAAGAACCGGGGCGGCTGGAAGGCGAGGACGGTCCTCTGCAGGAACCCCGACGCGGCTTCGGCCGCCGCCCGCCAGAAGGGTGCCTCGGGGCGGTACATCAGGTCCAGGAGGGCGTTCAGGCCGGTGTTGAGGGCGGGGTACAGGCCCAGGGCCAGGGAGCGGACCGTGAGGGAGAGGGGATCCAGCACGCCGGCCCACTGGAAACCGAAGAGGGCCGCCGCCAAGAGAAAGACGAGGATGAGGTATTTCAGCGGGAACCAGCCCCGCACCCGGGGGCGGGCGGGCCACTTCCGGAGGGAGCCGACGAGGGTGTTCAGTGTGCCGAGGGGACAGACCCAGCCGCAGAAGACCCGGCCCAGCACCGCCGTCGCCAGGAGGGTCAGGAGGGAAAGCCAGAAGGCGCCCACCAGGGCGTGGGAGGCGAGAAGGGCCCCCAGAAAGAGGAGCGGGTCGAAGTCGAGGAAGAGCTTCACGGGGTAGCCGAGGGTGTCGGCCCCCTTCTGCTCCGTCTGAAGGAAGAGGAAGAGGAAGAGCAGGAGAAAGAGGGCCTGGGAGGCCCGCCGGGCCAGGACGAGGGAGGAGCTTCCACCCTTCTTCGTCACGGCGTCCTCAGAGCTCGATGCGCTTCATCGCTACGCGGCCCAGGTCCAGCGTTCCCAGCCCGCGGTCCGCGGCGTTCCGGATGTAGCCGATGTCCGAGGGGACCTTTCCCATGAGGGTGGCCCCCAGCGCGTCCACCGCCACCATGTCCACGCCCGCCGCCACCGTGTCGAGCTTTTTGACGTCCGCCAGGTCCCCCCCTTGGGGGCCGTGGGCGGTGAGGACCCGTACGGCGTCAAGGACGGTGAGGCAGGGCTTGACGGCGGCGGCGAGGTCCGGGAGGGCGCCGTGGATGTTCTGGTGGATCCGGCCCCGGGAGCCCCCCATGATCCCCATCCAGTTCTTGAGGCCGAGGGTGAGCCCCGCGAGGCCGTGGTGCTTGGCGATGGGGACGTTGATGACCTTGTCGGCCTCCAGGATCTCCTCGTAGAGGGGCCAGGACTTGAGGACCTGGCCGTGGAGCGCCGTCTCCTTGAAGCGCCGATCGTCCACGAAGGAGACCTCCGCCCCGGCCCGGCGGGCCAGGGGAGCGATGCCGCTCTGCTCGTAGCAGCGCCGCGGGTCGTTGCAGGGGCGGTCGAAGACCTTGACCTTCCGGGCACCGGCTTCCAGGCACAGGATCACCAGCGTCGCGACGACGAGGGGGTTGGTGTTGGCCGCCTGCTCGGGGGTGCGGTCCCATCCGATGTTGGGCTTCACCACCACCACGTCCCCCCGGGAGACGAAGCGCTTCATGCCGCCGAGGGCCTCCACGGCGGCACGGGTGGCCTTCTCCGGCGTGCCGCCGTGGACGAGGGCCAGGTCCGGCCGAGGGGGGGAGGCCGCCTCGAGGATCCAGGGAAGGGCCGCGGCGCCGCCCAGGCAAGCGGCGGCACCGGCCGAGGTTTTCAAAAACTCCCGCCGGGTCTTCATGGAGGCCTCCTTCGAGAAAGGGGCGGCCGCCGAACCGTCCAGCGGCCAATGTAAGGCGGCGGCTCCCTCGGCGCAACGTGGGTAGGGAAGGGGGCCGGCGGACCCGCCGGAAGCCTCAGCCGGCGAAGGAGGCGGCGGCCTCCTCCACCGTCTCGTAGCAGTCGAAGACGCTGTGGAGGCGGGTCACGGCCAGGATGTCCCGCACCTTGCGGGAAGGGCCGGTGAGGACCAGGCGGGCTCCCCGGTTCCGGGCGGAGGCGAAGGCGGAGACCCGTTCGCCGATGCCCGTCGAGTCCACCGAGGGAACCTCCCGAAGGTCCAGCACGAGGTTCCGGACACCCCGGGCGAGGATCTCCTGGACCGACCGGCGAAGGAGGGCGTCTCCGCAGCCGAGGGCGAGGGGACCGCGGAGGGCCAGGACCTCCACGGGACCGAGGGAATACGGCGTGGGAGGGGTCTCGTGCATGGGGACCTCCTGTGCAAGGGGGAGCGAAAGCCGCTCCATGTATTCGGGATACGGAGGGGGCGGAAGGAAGTTCCCGTTCCCCCCCAAATTCCGCGATGGATTGGTCTTGCCTTCGGTGGTGCGGATGCTTCACGAGGGAAAAGCTTTTTCTCCTGAACGGGGAGGGGCTTCTCCCCCGCGTTCCGCTGGCCAAGCCAGCCGGAACGCTCGGTTGGCCCTTCGGGGTCCCTCCCCGCTCCACGGGCAAAGCCCGTGGAGCCTCACCCCACCCTTGGCGCATTCTTCGCCTTTGGCTCGAATGCCCCCAATCCCTTGGCAGGTGATGGGGCAAATATTGGTATCTATAAGATTTGGAAAGGTTTGCACCGCATATTCGGTTTCAATCGCGGGATTGGGGTCCCCGGGGCCTCTGGTACACTGAACGCGAGGAGACCATGGCGGGAGAGGTTTCGGAGCCCCGGTACACCCTCAGGGAACCCCTGGGCGCCGGCGGCATGGCGGAGGTGGTCAAGGCCTGGGACGGCCAGCTCCAGCGCTGGGTGGCGCTGAAGTTCCTCCACATCCAGCACCCGATCCTCACCGAGCGGCTCCTCCAGGAGGCCCGCCTCCAGGCCCGGGTGGAGCACCCCGGGGTCTGCCGGGTCTACGACGCCGGAACCCTCGACGGCAGGCCCTACATCGCCTTCCAACTGGTGGAGGGCCCCACCCTCGACAGGGCGGCGGAGGACATGAGCCTGGAGGAGAAGGTCCTCGTGATGCGGGCCGTGGCCGAGGCCGTCCACGCCGCCCACCGGACGGGCCTCATCCACCGGGACATCAAGCCCAGCAACATCCTTCTCGAAAAGGACGAGACCGGCTGGCGGCCCTTGGTCACCGACTTCGGCTTGGCGCGGGAGATGGCCGCTCCCCACCTCTCCGCCGCCGGCTCCATCACCGGAACACCCGACACCATGGCCCCGGAGCAGGCCCGGGGGGACCAGAAGGCCGTGGACCGCCGCACCGACGTCTACGCCCTGGGGGCCACCCTCTACCACCTGCTCTGCGGCCAGCCCCCCTTCACGGGGGCCACCGCCATGGACGTCTTGGTGAAGGTGCTGGCCGACGAGCCCCCGCCGCCGAGGAGCCTCAGGCCCTCCATTCCCCGGGACCTGGAGACCATCGTCCTCAAGTGCCTAGAGAAGGACCCCGCCCGGCGGTACGAATCGGCCCGGGCCCTCGCCGAGGACCTGGGCCGTTTCCTGGACGGCGAGCCCATCGCCGCCCGGCCGGCGGGGCCGCTTTACCGCCTGGGAAAGAGGATCCGCCGGAACCGCGCCCTCGCCGCGGTCACCGCAACGGCGCTGGCGGCCCTGCTGGTCGTCGGCGGGCTGGGGGCCTACGCCGCCTGGAAGGCCCGGACCCAGGCGCGGCTGGCCCAGGCCTTCGGCCGGGACCTGGAGCGGGCCGAGTCCATCCTGCGCCTGGGCCGCCTCCTGCCCCTCCACGACACGGGAGGGGAGCGGCGGCTCGCCGAGGGCATTCTCCGGGAGATCGAGGCGCGGACCGCCGAGCTGGGAAGTCTGGCCGAAGGGCCCGGAAACGCCGCCGCCGGGGCGGCCTACCTGGCCCTCGGGAACCCCCAGGAGGCCCGGCTGCGCCTGGAGAGGGCGTGGAAGGCCGGCGCCCGGGACCCCGAAACGGCCCACGCCTTGGGGCGGGCCCTGGGAGAGCTCTACCAGCGGGAGCTCCTCCAGGTCCAGC
>Ga0272448_1008878_pt1 | contig 10362 bp, 11 predicted proteins | sample YNPCB0191_FD_202220 | JGI IMG/M metagenome (GOLD analysis project Ga0272448, IMG submission 202220) | Hot spring sediment microbial communities from Yellowstone National Park, WY, United States - YNP-CB-019-1 | ecosystem: Environmental > Aquatic > Thermal springs > Hot (42-90C) > Sediment... | reverse complement strand
TTAAAGGTAGCTGAGATTCGGCGTTTGAGAGTCATTTGAGAAGTATCAATGGGAAGGGATACGCCCAGCCGGGTTAGCGTGGTGCGATAGGCCCTAAGCAAAAAGATCGCCTCTACGAGATCTCCTGAGGACTGTTTGATGGCAAGGGCTGCGAGCTCGGGGTCATAAAGAGACCCCTCTGTCATCACCCGGTCGACGGCGAGTGGAAGTTGTTGACGAATCTGTTCTACCGTGAGCTCCGGGACCGAAGGATCACCACGCCGGACCTCAGCCAAAAGTTCATGGGCATTAGCGATTGCCTTCTCTCCACCTTTGACAGCCACATACATAGGCTACTCCATTACCTCGATCGTCCTCGGTAAACCAACGATGGTTGACTCTGAAGTAAAAAGGACATCCACCCCACGAGGATACTGGCGGTGATTCCATTCCCAAAACTTCCAGAATTTCTCAGAGAGACCGTGGATGGTCAGCCGGTTTACGGTTTCGACCCCCGGCCCTCGAAAGGATCTTCCGATCCCGGCGGTGAATCCTCCTACCTGAATGATCAGGGTGGCGGACTGTTCGGGAGACTCATCTTCACCTGAATGGAATTGACTGAGAAAGGGAAGATCCTTTTCCATAAAGAGTAAAGCAAAACGTGCACTCGAAGGAAACGGAGTGATAGGACATCCACAATGGAATCGAAGCCATCCCGTAACCTCCTCTCTCCCATCCAGATCCACCCATAAGGGTGTCTCGTAATCGAGCAGCATCAGACAAATGGCTCCGGTCGAGCGATAGAGGGGAACAGGAACCTCCATCTTTATCTCTAAAGGGATTAAACGAGCGGGGTGGGCCATGGCATTCAATACCTGTCGAAAAGTATACTGGCTGTCGAGGATAGGATCAGCGAATCCAGGCAAAAGAGGCATCGCATGGACGGTCGACTTCGCCATACCTACTCTCCTCTGACCATGGTGAAAAACTCCACCCGGGTGCTTGCCGTCTTTTTAGCATCCACCGCTTTTTTCTTTTGAATCTTTCTTCTAATGCGCCGAATAACAAATTCCATGAGGAAAAGATGGTGAGAAGGATCTTGTAAGAGGGCATCAAATAAAGCGGCCAGTTCTGCATGACGGTGATCGCGACCTAAGACATAGGCCATCCCCTGAAAGCCCTCTTTCACCTGAAGGGTGCACCGTGTCACGGTCACCTCCCCCAAATGAAAAGGGAGACCTGTTCCACCCGTTCTCCCGCGGATCATCATTACACCTGTCTCTGGGGGTCGTACGAAGGAGTAGGTCGGTTTAACCTTGAGAAGATTCCAAATCTCCTCCAGTTCTTCCACCTTTGCCTTGGCAAGAACCCCCATCCATTCCTGTCTGGTCTTTTGATCCATCATTCTGGCTCCTCACAGAGGGATACTCTTCTTGGAGCGATCTCCCTTCTCTTTCATTATAAGGAAGTCCAGGCTGGTATCTCGTCATCCTTGGGATAGGCTTCGGCGTTTCCTGGAGCATATCGTTCACAAAAGGAGGCTGCATCGAGCCGGCGAAAATCTTCAAGGGCCTTCAAAAGTTGATCGTGGGTCCAGTGCCACCATTGGATTTCCATGAGCAACGCTTCCACCTCCTCGCTCACCCGTCTTCGGATCACCCTTGCCGGATTTCCCGCAACAATGGTATAAGGCTTGACCTCTTTGGTGACGACCGAACCTGCGCCGATGACTGCCCCCGTCCCGACCTTGACCCCAGGGAGAAGGATCGCACCATGACCGATCCAAACGTCGTGTCCGATCACCACCCCTTTGTTCCTTCGCCATTGAAAGATCTCCTCTTCGTCCTCCCCAAATTCATAGAATCGGCTTCGATAGGTGAAATGATGAGAGGTTACTCTCCAGATCGGATGGTTCGGAGGGTTAATGCGGACATGGCTCGCAATCGAGCAAAATTTTCCAATCTCTGCGTAAATGACTTCGACGTCGTTCATGAGATAGCTATAATCCCCCAATTGGGTTTCTGTGATCAGAGTGCGCGCCCCAATCCTTGTCCAATGTCCTAACCGGGAATGAACGACCGTGGCGCTCCCATCGATTTCGGGATCCCCTTTCCTTCGGTACGTCGAAGTCTCTATTCCAATCATTGGAGCACCTCCTGCCCAATCACTCTCTTCCGAAAATAGTCGGAGATCCGTTCTGCGCTCCATATCACCGCTAATGTCACCATGGTGATGGCCAGTGCATCGGCATAACGAAAGAGGCTCATGGCCATCTGGAGGTCGACGCCAATCCCTCCTCCGCCGACGACCCCAAGGAAAAGGGCGAATCTCAGATTAATATCGAACCGATATAGGGTATTCGCAATAAAGGATGGAATGACCTGAGGAAGGAGAGCGTAACGGATGATCTGAAGTTTCGTGGCGCCCGTGGATTCAAGAGATTCCAGTGGTTTGGGATCGACATTCTCTATGGCCTCTGCAAATAATTTACCCAACATCCCTGTGGTTCCCAGGGCGATGACAATCATGCCAGCAAAGGGGCCAAGTCCAATCACCACTATGAGCAGAAGAACATAGATGAGGGGAGGAACAGATCGCTCGGCCGCCAAAGCCCTTTTCACCGTCTCTCCGATGAGCTTGGACGGGGTGAGATTGTTGGCTCCGAGAAGCCCACATAAAAGTGCACCTGTGCATCCGATCAATGTTCCTAAAAAAGCCATGGCCAACGTTTCCAAAATGGACCATAGGATCTTCCCTTTCGAAAAAACTTCCCAATTGGGAGGGATCATCTCTGAGACAAGACTGAAAAAATGGGGAATTCCTTCCCAAAAAAGTTTGGGGCTCATGTTCAATTGGATCATGCTCCCAATAAGGGCAAGCATGAAGAGACTACTTGGGAAGAGGTAACTCTCGAACCAGCGTTTATATATTTTGGTCTCTATAGGGTGGTTCATTGCCATGGATTCATCCTTCGATCATTTTAAGAGTTCATTGCCAATGATGGCTTTTCTTGAAATTTCGGATAACTTTTCACAGAGGGTGACTAAGATGAGAATGGTGATGATGACGGCCATGGCTTCTTGATATTTAAGCAATCGAAGGGCGGTCACCAGATTGTATCCTATGCCGCCGGCTCCGACGACACCCAAGAAGACGGACATCCGAATATTGACCTCGAAACGGTATAGGGTATGGGCAATCAGGGCGGGAATAACCTGGGGGAGAAGGGCATAACGAATCATTTGAACCTTGGTGGCTCCGATGGCCGCCATGGATTCTAAGGGTTTGGGGTCTACCTCTTCAATCGAATCGGCAAATAGTTTTCCAAGCATTCCAATGGACCCCAGGGCAAGGGCCATGACCCCTGGAAATGGCCCAAGCCCGACGATGGCCACAAAGAAAAGGACGACGATCAAATCTGGCAAAGCCCTTTCAGCAGAGAGCAAGGTTCTGGTGGTCTGCCGTAGCAAACGCCTCGAATGGATATTATGGGCCGCCATCAAGCCAATCAAAAAAGAGACGAAAGCTCCGATCGCTGTTCCTACAAAAGCAATTTGAACCGTTTCAAGGGCAGGTCTAACCAGATCGGGAAAGGTGCCCCAAGCGGGCGGGAACATTCGGATGATCAGCTCGGTGGCTCGTGGGATGCCTCTAACCAGAGCCATCAGATCTACTCTGCAGAGGAGGCTGCTTCCCACGATGAGCGGAGATAAAATTCCCGAAAACAACAGAAGGTTCTTGTACCGTTTCATCATTGCAACGTCCAATGGTTGAGTCCCTAAGAGGAATAGAAGTTGCCACCCCCATAGATCGCTCTGAGATCCTCTTCCGAGAGGTGAGGGCTTCCATCGTAAACGATGGCCCCATTTTTCATGCCAATGGCCCGTGTGCAGTATTGAGCCACAAGATTGGGGGAATGAAAAACACCGATGATGGCCATATCTTGGGTGAGCGGTTTGAGAAAATCGAGAACAATTTCAGTATTCTTAGGGTCGAGATTGGATACCGGTTCATCCGCTAAGAGGAGGTGGGGCTTCTGAAAGATCGTTCTGGCAATGGCAACTCGTTGCATTTCGCCTCCGCTCAAGGTCTCGGCTCGACGATGGGCGAGTGATTGAATACCCACTCTATTTAAGGATTGTAGGGCTTCGGAAACTTCTTCATCGGTGAAGCCATAGAAAACACTCCGGGCGGTGCTGATCCACCCCAACTTCCCCAACAGAACATTTTCGAGAACGCTCAACCTCTTCACCAGGATCGATCCTTGAAAGATCATCCCGATCTTTCGCCTGATGGCTCGCAGTTCTTTCCCCTTCTTTCCGTTAATCCTCTGTGGCTCTCCATCGCCGTTCAAGACGACTTCTCCAACATCCGGTTTCGTTAACCCATTGATGCAACGAAGAAGCACCGTTTTTCCGACTCCGCTTTCTCCAAGAACTCCAATGAACTCCCCCTTTTTTACTTCGAAACTGATGTCCTTAAAGAGCAACCTGCCATCCGGTAATTTTTTAGAAATGTTTCTTATGGCTAACATGGCTTGACTTCCTCCTTTCAAACCCATCCTTGTCCCTCCTTGCCTACGGGGTGGCAAGTGGATAGCAAAAAGGTACGGGATAAAAATGCCAATAACGTTTTCCTAAATTTTGCCCAAGCTCTTTGCGATTTGACGGATGTAGTCGTAGTCCTTGTCGGTGACCTTTACATAGCTCTTGTTTTTCTCCCACCTTCCCTCAAACTGTTTGAAGGCCTCTGGCGCTTTGTGGGGCATGTCCAGAAAGGCCTGCTGAATCTTTCGAATAAGCGACTCTTCTAAATCCCCCCGGACGGCAATGGGCGATCGGGGAATAGGATCGGACTTCCAAAGCACAATCACTTCCTCCCGGGTGACCATGCCTTTATCGACGACGCGCTGAAATCCTCCTTCCCACGTTGCCCCCAAATCGACCTTACGTGCCTTGACAGCGAGCACTGAGGCGTCATGTCCTCCTGCAAAAATGACTTCTTTAAAATGCTTGTCCACCGAAATCCCCATGGATTCCAAGCCTCCCCTTGGAATCAAATGACCCGATGTGGATGCCGGATCCACAAAGGAGATCGTCAGCTTATTCTCTCTTACCTTGACATCCTCCATGTTTTTTAAGCCACTCTCTTTATGGGTAATTAAAATGCTATGGTAAGTGGCCAGTTTTCCATCTCCCTCACTTCCTCCGACGATCGCTTTGGCATGGGCCCTTTTGGCTGCCAAGACATAGGAGAAAGGGCCAAAATAGGCCAAATCGATCTTTTTCGCTCGCATAGCCTCCACAACGGCAGTATAGTCGGTCGCCTTAAACTCCTCGATCTTCATTCCCAATTCTTTTTCGAGATACTGTTTGGCCGGTGCGAAAGCACGGATCATCTCTTCGATATCCTCCGCAGGAATGAGCGCCAACCGGAGAACTTTCGGTGAGGTTTGGCCCGATGATTTTCCTCCGAAAAAAATGGTGATGCCGATCAATAGAGCGAACAAACCAACCGTGATCAACAGATTTCTCCTCTTTCTCTGAATCTTTCTTCTCGAAACCATATGCTCCTCCTTTGAAATAAGAATTTTAACTCTTGAAGGGAAGATAACCCTTGAATGTGACGAACCAATGAAGGCCAAGTGATATTTTTATGAAGAAAACGGAAATTCCAGATTGGGAAAACGGAGAGCAAAGGGTCTTCACGAGGTAAGAGCATCTCTTAAAACCTCCTCTTCGGACGGTCGGGATCGAAATCAGCGTGGGTGAGTCCTGCACGAAGCTGGAGGGCTTCGTATCCGTAATCTTCGATCAATCTGTCATCCCAGTCGAAATTCCGGACGCGAATCGGAATCTTCTTCTGAAGATCAAAGCTAACGATGCTCCGATAGCAATAGTAGCCATTTCGACGATCTTTTGGAAAGACCATTTCTACAGGCAGTACCCATCGGTCGAAAAGCATCTCCTCCTGTCCCCTTCTGAGTTTCAATTCACCTGATCCCCGTCCCTTCCGGAAATAATCCTCAAAGAGATTGACCAGATGATCCAGGCCCACATCGGTTATCGGATGGCGGCTTCCCCGCATGGCCAAGGCGCTTTGGGGGTGGAGATTCAATGTCACGGTGCCCCCTAACGCAGGCTCCCGGACAAGCATTCGGTTGTCGTTCCATCCAGGCACATAATAAACCTCTCTTCCTTTTCCTGGTCCCTCCATCCACCTCATATAGACCATAAATGGTTTCTTGAATTTGAGCTGGATGGTCTCTCTTGGTTTGAGAACGCCTTTGATCCACTCCTGCTTATGAAACACCGCCATGTAGGATTCGGTTTTGTCAAGAAGCCCCTTTGCCTGACGAAACCACTCTTCCAGGTCGATGTTTTCCTGACTTTCGCAAAGCGGGCAGATCACGATAAACAAAAAACCGATGGGAACGACAAATCGCCATGCCCTTTTCATTGTAAGATGACTCCAGGGGTTTTTAGGTTTACAACGTTATTAAGAATCCTTTTTGATCAGGTTTCATAGTCTTTGTTCACCATGGAGGGGCCATTTCCTTATGGGGCTTTTCATTTCTTTTAAAACCATTTCAATTTCTTGCAGGAGGCCGGTGTGTTCTTCTCCATCCGGTGGAACCATTTAGATCTCCCCCCTTTCTCAACCGTTCTCGTTTACCAGGCAACGCTGGCACGAACCCAATCCATGAGCCGGTACCTCCATGTCCAAATACCTTTTTCAGGACAGGGACACAAAACGGTATTCTCTCTGATCAGATATCGTTTGCCCCGCCACACCACCGTGTCATTGGCAATGGACAGAAACCATATCAACCCGATGAGAAGGTCCTTCATGGGGGAGAGAAGGTAACCAAGGGGATGGATGTGTGCACCGATCTTCTTTCCCACATAATAATCGCCCACTCCTTTGATGAAACCTACCGAAGCGATCAGGATCAATGCCCGCCTCGATGGGCCCTCCACAATCCATGAGGTGAACGAGACTAAGACCGGATTGGTGACCAGTTCAAGGATGTATTTGTATCCCAAAATTTTCCAACGCATCTTGCCCCATCTCACATGTCGGTTCAAAAACTTCTTGAACCCCCAATACTCGTTCACATTGTTGACCATGAAGCTCGAAAGGATCACCTTTTGCCCTCTCTTCCTGATCCTCTCCCCGATGAAATGGTCTTCTGCAAGGACATCCTTGACGGCACGAAACCCTCCGATTGCCTCAAGATCGTCTCTTCGCAGGAGCATCGACTTGCCGATGACGCAAGGAATGTCAAGGAATCTCTTCAGGAAACAGACGTTTCCGAGAATGAAGGAATTGAGGTGGAGATTCTCGAAGAGAGACCCGATCGTTCTGGCCCCCATTCCTCGGATGAGATTGGTCACCAAACCGGTTTGGGGGTCTTTCATGGGCCGAATGATCTGCTTCAGGTAGTCGGGAGGGACCATCACATTGCTATCACTGATCAGGAGATAGGGATACTGAGCCCGCTGATAGGCCGGATGCAGCCGATTTACTTTTGGATTCAATCCAGCGTCGTATCCCTCTACAATTAACGAAATGCGCCGGTTTGGAAATTTGTTTTTTATGGTTTGGGCTACCCGGTAGGCTGGATCATTATGGTCCTTAAAGGAGCATAAGAGCTCATAAAAGGGGTAGTCTTGAAGACAGAAACTTTCAAGGTTTCCGAAGAGATGATCATCCAGGCCATGGAGAGGCTTCAGGATGGAAATCGGGGGACGAAACTCGGTTTCGTCTTCCGTTCCTGTCGGTTCTCTCCCGCGCCTCGTGAAAGATCGGATGGCTAAAATCTGCAGGCCAAAAACAACCAATCCTGAAATCGTGACGACGGTGACGACCCAGAAAATGTCCATGGAATTCCTGCTCCCCGATTTAAGACGGAACGCCGTTTCTAAAAAGGGTAATGGCAACCCCCCGGTTGTATCGGATGCATTGCTTGACGGCCTCGGTCTCCTTCTTACAGTTGAGCAACGTTTTCCAGGAGTAAAGATGCCTCACCCTGTGAAAATCACTGCCCGCAATGTATGGATATTTCTTAAGACTGATCACATTGAAGACATCATCCCGGTTGGCAATTTCCCAGGCATCGATGTATCGAGCATACTTTTTGCGATGATTCCAGAGATAAAGCGTGTCCAACGCCGTCAGCTCAGAGGAATGATGAGGATGGCAGGCGATGATGAGGGCGTTTTGTTTTTTCGCCTCAAGGAAAATCTTCTCGAAATCCCACGAGGCGGAGACAAAGGTTTTGATGTCAATGAGAAGCACATGGGCCGATTGTTTTGAGGAAAGAGAGCTTTTGGTGATCTCGACCCCAGGAAGGACAAGCATTTCATATCTCTCCCATGCTCGCTTTCCCTCTCCCACAACATCTTCAAGATACCTATTGAAATTATCCTCTTGTATGGAAAACCTAAAGCGATTGGCAAGTTTCCCAAGGGCTGTTTCTCCATTGACCACATGGTCGGTGATAGCGATGACATCGAATCCAGCCTGTCCGAAGAGGTCGACGGTCCTTCGTAATTCTACGGATCCATCCGAATAGCTCGTATGAATATGAAAATCGCATAGCAACATTATTAATCTTATAGGTGTTTATTGTTACAGAATGATTCGAAAAATGTAGAATTTGTGTTAAGAGAAAGGAATTTTTCGTATAAATCATGGGGGATCGGGAGTGATGGAATCGTATATCTGCACCTGAAAACTGCAATTTGGGGTTAAAAGGCCTAAATCCGAGATGGGTGGGTGCAACGTTGAGCAAAGGCGGGGGATTGAAAAAAAGGCTCACCCACAGGGCGAGCCCTTTCTTCCCATCATATTTTTAGGTCTGATTCTAATCTTTCCCTTTTGATCCGGGCTCTAACCGAAGAGGGGAGTCCATCGGAACACCAGCAGCTTCCATCATCATGTGGAAGAGCTGGGTGTTATCCAGTATCCGGGTGCCTGGATACCATTTTCCTTCATATTTTTTGAAGTTGTTGATATTCGCCCCTGCAGCATACATACGCGTCAGCTCATTGGTGTGATTTTTGGATCCATAGGTCACTTCACCGCCGGGGTAAGCATAGGGTGGCCCATTCTGAGTCGGCAAATCCCCTGCTCCCAGCTTAACCTGGTTTCGCATATAGCTGTTGCTGTGATCGGAATGAACGATGAGAAGCGTGTTGCTCCAGTCTATATCGTCGTTCGGCTGATTGATGAAATCGATCACCGCCTGGACTCCGTCATGGAGGTCTTTCATGGTGCCCACCATCCGACGGAAGTCATTGCCGTGATTGGCCCAATCGATGTCGCCCTGTTCAGCGATAAGGAAAAAACCATCCGGATCCTGGCTCAGTACTTTAAGAGCTGCCAAGGTGGCTTCTGCAAACGTGGGATTTTCTCTCGTCGCCTGGGTCACTAATGGGGTTCCAGGAAGATCATGAGGCGTCAATGACTCGAAATGGCCGCCACTTCCCCCAAAGAGACCAAATAGTTTTTTACCATTGGTAGCAGCCTTTTGAGCTGCCTGAAGGATAGCGATTCCGCCATCCACGTTGAGAGCCCGAGTGACCACAAGGTAACTGTTGTCAGCGCACACGGCATCATACGCATCTTTAGAAATGTAGGTTGAGCTTTTCGTGTTTGAACAGCTTGAACCAGCCGGGTAGCCGGCGCCGATAACGACTTCGGGTTTCACCTCCTTCAGAATCTCTTCTGAAATGGCATGATACTTGTCTCTGCTCTTATTATGACTGACATGGGCAGCGGGCGTGGCGTGACTGAAGGGCACGGTGCTCACGACGCCGATTGCATACCCTTTCCGTTCTCGAAGCCATTCGGCGATCGTCTTCAGAGTGCCATCATTGTTACGATTGCCTCCACTATCAGGATCCCCAGGCAGCCAGGCGATATTGCCATCATCCGTTTTGTAGCCGGTGGCCCAAGCGGTGGCGGCTGAGGCTGAGTCAGTCGCTTTCGCAATGTGGTAGGCTTTTGCGCCGGGAAGTTCAGGACCCAGTGGATAGGGCTCCTTTCCTCCGATCGCAGGATCATAGCCACACTTTGGGTTGATGGCGTCCGGACGATAAGGTCCGCCGCACCAATGGTTATAGGTGGTGACATCCCAGGTGGCTACATTTGCCTGGTAAGGCAGTTTATGGAAAGACAGCTCGAAGTCACCGCCATAAAGATATCGACTGGCGGCAATCTCGTGTTCGATGTTCATCCCGTCGCCAATTATCAGGATGATGTATTTTGCCTCTTTTGACTTTGATTCCTTTGACTTAGCATCGTTTGCCTGGGCTGTGAACAAAGCGAGGCTCAGCACCACCCACATGACCAATAAAAACGATAGGCCTTCTTTCA
>Ga0272448_1008875_pt1 | contig 10363 bp, 8 predicted proteins | sample YNPCB0191_FD_202220 | JGI IMG/M metagenome (GOLD analysis project Ga0272448, IMG submission 202220) | Hot spring sediment microbial communities from Yellowstone National Park, WY, United States - YNP-CB-019-1 | ecosystem: Environmental > Aquatic > Thermal springs > Hot (42-90C) > Sediment... | reverse complement strand
TTAAACATCAAACGCTATCAGAGGTGGATTAATGATATTTGGGTTTAGCGAGGTTTATTTTGCATTAGGTGTCGGTGTATTGGCTCTGCTCTATTCGCTCGTTCTTGTTTTTCAGGTAAGCCGTTTTCCGAAAGGAAACGAGAAGATGCAGGCAATCGCAAAGGCAATCGAGGAAGGTGCGAACGCTTATCTGTTAAGGCAGTACAAGACATTGCTTCCTATTGTCTTAATCTTGGGAGCAGCAATTTACTATTTTGTCAATACTGATACAGCGATCGCGTTTATCATCGGCGTGATCTCATCTGCATTGGCAGGTTATATCGGTATGCAGGCGGCAGTACGAGGAAACGTGCGAGTTGCAGATGTTGCAAGCAAGGGATTGGCAGCAGCCTTGTCGCTCGCTTTCAAGGGCGGTGCGGTTACAGGTATGGCTCTTGTCGGTCTTGGCTTGATCGGTTTGAGCGGTCTTTATTTGTCGTTCAACGGAAACCTCGCGCCTTTGATCGGTTATGGTTTTGGCGCTTCCCTCATATCGCTTTTTGCGAGAGTTGGCGGCGGCATCTACACGAAAGCCGCTGATGTCGGCGCTGATTTGGTCGGAAAGGTCGAGAAGGGAATCCCAGAAGACGATCCGAGAAACCCAGCAGTGATTGCTGACAATGTAGGCGACAATGTTGGCGATTGCGCGGGTATGGCTGCGGACGTTTTCGAATCTTTCGTGGTTACCATAATCGCTGCGATGTTGCTCGGTTCTACGATTGATTTGGTTCTTTTGCCTCTCGCGATAAGCGCGTTCGGTGTTCTGGGCGGTATAATCGGTTCATTCTTTGTTCGTTTATGGGGAAACAGCAGAATCATGTTCGCGTTCTATGTTGGTCTTGCAGTAACTGCGATAGTTATGCTCGTCCTTGCATATCTGTACGCGCAGCAAACATACTTCTACATCACGCTCATCGGCGTTCTCGTTACGGTATTGCTTTTCTTGATAACCGAGTACTACACTGATTACAGGTTCGGCCCGGTGAAGAAAATCGCAAATGCTTCAAGCACTGGTGCGGGCACAAATCTCATAACAGGTATGGCAGTCGGTATGGAATCAACGCTTGCACCGGCATTGGTCATCATATTCGCCATAATCCTATCTTATAAATTGGGCGGGCTCTACGGAGTTGCTCTCGCAGCAGCCGCAATGCTCTCGCTGAGCGGCATAGTAATCGCGATAGATTCCTATGGTCCGATTACTGACAACGCAGGTGGCATAGCAGAGATGTCTGGTTTGTCTGACAAGGTTAGGAAGGTTACCGATGCGTTGGATGCAGTGGGCAACACCACGAAGGCAACCACAAAAGGTTTTGCGATAGGCGGTGCAGCATTGGGCGCATTGGCTTTGTTCTCAGCATTTGCCGAAAGCGCGCATCTTTCTGTGGTCGACCTTCTCACCGCGCCGGTAGTCGTTGGCTTGTTCATAGGCGCGTTATTGCCGTTCATATTCTCTTCCATCCTTATGCTTGCTGTTGGAAGAGCGGCTTATGAAATAGTCGGCGAGGTCAGAAGGCAATTCAAGGAGATAAAAGGACTGATGGAAGGAAAGGCAAAGGCTGATTATGCGAAATGCGTTGACATAAGCACTGCCACAGCGTTGAAGGAACTGGCGCTTCCCGGCTTGATCGCTGTTCTCTCTCCGCTCATAGTTGGTTATCTGTTCGGCGTTGCTGCATTGGCAGGCCTGCTTGCAGGAGCGATAGCGAGCGGTTTCTTGCTTGCGTTGTTTATGTGCACGACAGGCGCTGCTTGGGATAATGCAAAGAAATACATAGAAGCAGGCAACCTCGGCGGCAAGGGAAGCGACACGCACAAGGCCGCGGTAGTCGGCGACACAGTTGGCGATCCATTCAAGGACACTGCTGGCCCTGCTCTTAACGCTCTCATAAAAGTGCTGAACACTGTTTCCATCGTGTTCGCTTCGATGTTGCTGGCCTCAAGCCTTGGCCTGATTTAGCCTGGTCAAGCATTCTTTTATTATTTTTTCTATTTCTTGTTTTTTCTTTTGAAGTTTGTTCTTGTCCTTGTACTCCATCGTAAGCCTTATTATGCTCTCAGTGCCTGATGGTCTTACCAAGAACCAACCGTCTTCTTCATCGACCCGAACGCCATCGATATCGCTGAATTCCGGATACTCTTTCGTTATCTCTTTTTCTATGATCTTCATCGCTTCGAACTTGTTTTTTGTCTCGTATCTCTCCCGCGCTATCGGATAGTGGTTGTATTTTTTTCTCAATTCGAGTAAATCTTTTTTTGAAGCGAGTTCGGCGAATTTCGCCGCGGTCATTATGCCATCAGGTGCGTACACTCCGCGGCTGAATATGTACTCTCCGCAAGGTTCTCCTGCAAAATAAGCGCCCTTTTCTATTTCCAACGCAAGATAAGTGCTTCCGACAGGCGTTATCCTTATCTTTCCTCCATTCTTCTCGACGGTTTCTCTTATGAGCAGGGAAGCCTCCACTGTTGCCGCTATGTTCTTGTTGCTTGTTTTCGAAAGCTCCTCTTCAATCATCATCGCCAACTGCACATCCATCGGTATCTGCTCGCCATTCTTGTCTATTATTATGCATCTGTCAGCATCAGCGTCGTGCGCTATTCCAATATCCGCCTTCATAGCGCGAACAGCGGCCGAAAGCGCGGTAAGGTTCTCTGCCTTTGGTTCTGATGGTCGGAAAAATTCCTCCAATGAAGTGTTTATGCTTATCACCTTGCAGCCAAGCGAATGAAGAAGGTAGGGAGTTATCACTGCCCCTGCGCCGTTGCAATCGACAACGACCTTCAGCCCTCTTTCTACCTTTACCTCTCTCGCGATGAGTTCCATATGCTCTCTTATCACGCTCTCGTCTGTTTCCACCCTTCCGATCGCGTGATTGCCTTTCGTTTTTTCTCTTTTCGCTTTTTCTCTCATCAGGTATCGCTGATAAACAGCATTTCCCTCGTCCGGCGTCAGCTCCCTTCCGTTTTTCATCAGTTTTATTCCATTATGGTCGATCGGATTGTGCGAGGCGGTTATCATTATGCCGTTCCCGTATTTTTTCGAGGCGAGCGCAACGGTTGGAGTAGGCGCTATGCCCAAATCAAAAACATCGCCTCCGCTCTCGACAACTCCCTCGATTGCTGCCTTCTTGAGGGATTTTCCTGATTGCCTTATGTCCCTCGCAATAGCAACCTTGCTTTCGCCGATTGCAAACGCGCTCGATATGCCTTTGATCAGCTCTTCTGTTATTTCTTTTCCGTACGGTCCTCTTATGCCAGCTATTCCGAACATCACATAACACCAGGAGGCATGCCTTTCAGCATCTTTTCCATCTTTGTCCTGAATCCCCTGTCTTTTTGGAATTTTTCCATCATCTTTTCAACTTTTTCAAACTGCGACAGAAATTCGCGAACATCATTTTCGCTGCAACCGCTTCCCTTCGCGATCCTCGCGAGCCTGCCCTTGCTGCTTCTTATGAGTTTTGGATCTTTTTTCTCAGCCTTTGTCATTGAGTTTATCATTGCCTCGTATTTCTTCAATTTTTCTTCGCTTTGCTGCAAGACGTCTTTCGGTATGTTATTCACTCCAAGCATGGAAAAGACATTGCCAAGCGGTCCCAATTTCTTTGCAGCCTTTAACTGCTCGTAAAATGTTTCTATCGTCAGTCCTTCGCTTTCTATTTTCTTCAAGTCCTCCTCTTTCGCTACCTGCTTTATCTTCTCCATCAATGTTTCCAAGTCAGGCATCCCTAGAAGACGGCCGACAAATTTTTCAGACTTGTAAATCTCTAAATCGTCTATCTTCTCGCCAACGCCGATGAACGCTATCTTCGCACCTGTTGCAGCAACAGCACTCAGTGCTCCGCCACCTTTTCCGCTTCCGTCCATCCTCGTTGCTATCACGCCGCTTATCGGCACTATGGAATTAAATTCCGCTGCCTGTTTTCCGGCAACCTGCCCGATATCGCCGGTTATCACCAGAAAAACTTCTTCAGGTTTTAAAACCTCGTATATCGCTTTCAACTCTGCTGCTAGTTGATCGTCAAATGCGTTTCTTCCTGCGGAATCAACGATTATCACGTCCTCCTTCGCGTCTTTCAGCGCTTCCCTCACTATTGCTGCTGCGTCTGCCTTTGTGGTGTAAAACCTCGCGCCGACTTTTTCTGCCAACTGCCTCAATTGTTCCTGCGCAGCTGGCCTGTCAACATCAGCACCAACAAGAAGAACGCTTAGGCCCCTGTTCTTGTAGAACTTCGCCAATTTTGCCGCTGTCGTTGTTTTTCCGCTGCCGTACAAACCGCATAGCAATATTTTGTGCTTGTCTATTCTTGGTGTATAACTATCGCCCATCAACCTGACTAATTCTTCATACACTACTTTTACAACGTGTTCCTTTAAGGTGAGCGCCTCTTTCTTTTCGCTTCTCAACGCTCTTTCCTCTATCCTCTTCGAGAGTTCGAAAACGAGTTTTACATTCACGTCTGAAGCCAAAAGAACTTTTTGCAAATCTTTTATGAGAGTTTTTACCGCTGCCTCATCAACGTAAGCCTTTCCAGTGAGTTTGGCTATCGCTTCTCTTAACTTGTCTCCCAACATTAAAACCACACATTATTTTACGCGTTATTTTGCGCATTATTTCTTTTCGGTTATCTTCTTCTCGTTTGTTGCGCTTTCTCCCGCCTTTATCTTTCTCTCTTCGATATCCTCTTTCACGAGTTTTTTGAACATCGGCTCCCATTTTTCCATCGCATCGACAAAATCGACCTCGCCATTTTCGTTTTCCAACGATGCCAATAACTTGTTAGCCGCGGTATTCACTTTTAGCACGAAATCTATCTCAAGAAGTAATTTGTCGTCTAATAATCTGCTCGTTTTCATTATGTCGTAATACATCTTTCCTTTAAAGAACGCTTGAAGCATGTACTGCTCTGGCGGTATTCCGCTCTCCTCTGCCCTTCTAACAAGCGCTGGCGGTATGAATGCTATATCAAGGTCCTTCTGTATCTTTTTCATATCAAGCTTGTCAAAGTTTGCCGAACTCGCTTCTGGGTTTCGCAAGAACTTGCACTCCCAATTGCATTCTTCTATCGATGGACCTCTCCTGAACCTGAAGATCTCCACAAATTTTTTCTGTTCTATGTCGCTTTCGTACTCGAAACCGAGAACACGGTAAATCCTTCCCTTTCTTCCGAATCTCACTTTTTTCAGGAAAGAATACCTGTCAGTCGCGTACATACTTGCTGCCGGAATTCCGAATACCAATTCCAATCTGTCTTGGACATCTCTAAGCGATTCTGCGTGCAGGTTGTAGAGAAGGAAGACGCCCGGCTGCGTGTTTAACAAGTTTATTATACCTTGCACTGCCGAACGTGATCGAACCTCGTTTATTATTATCGCAGCATCACCCATTCTCAGCAATGCGTTTGCCATTGAAACCAAGTCAAGCTCGCTCGTTCTGCCGGTTTCCACTTCGCTGCTTTGCACTCTTGCTGCACCGATGTGGAATCCTCTTTTTCTAAAAGCCCGTACTGGAATTTCTTCTATATCCTGTATTGGCAGTACCCTTCTTCTTGTACCGATGGCGGTTATCTTTGCAGCAGTGAACATAGTCTTGCCGACGCCTTTTAATCCAAGCACCGCTTCGCTGCAACCAAGGCTCACCAAAACGTCGTCATAACCAGCCAAGAACGGACTCATCGAGTGGTAATTCAAATATTGCGCATAAGTGAACGGCTGTTCCTTCATTATACGCAAAGCGCCTTGCAATTCTTCGAAAGTTGCAGGCGGCCTTTGCAGGTGGCATCGCATGCTCAATCGCTTGATCACTCCGTCAAATATCGGCGCGCTTTCGTCAAACTTTCGCAGACCGCCTGTGGTTTTTACAACATTTTTGAATGCTCTTTCAAGCAGTTCCCTATTGTACCTGTAAAGCGTGTGGCATATCCCGAATTTTGCGTGCTCGACATACAATGGCGAGTTTTCGCTGTCTATGTAGATATCAGTTATGTTGTTTTTGTCTAATGAGATGTTCTCGATGTGCGCTCCCAATCCGACCACCCACGCTGCGCACTCGTGGCCCATGGCAAGCGCCTGTTCAGGCGTTATCTTTATTCCTTCCATCATCGCCTTGTCTATGAAATATTGTCTGTACTCACGCGTTTTTAACTGCATCAGTATCTCCCATCTCACGTCTTCAAAAGATTCCTTCATCTGCTCGTTTATCGTTTCTCTCAACAATTTGCTCAAGTCCTGCGGCAACTGTTCGATCAGCGGATTTCGTTGTACGTAAAGATAAGCTTCCGCGCCCGGCACCTCGTATATCTGCACCTCTATTCCATAAGGTAGCTTATAACTTGCGTCTGGATCGCTGAGCGGTTTTGCGTTTTTAGGTATGTCCAAAACGAGCGACGCGACGAAGTACAAACTTCTTAAACCTGCCAATGAGAGAAAAGCCGAACGAAGGTCGCCTGTTTTTTTGACAAGGTCGTAAAGCTTCAACACACGATATCTCTTTAATATTCCGCCTACCCACGCTTCGAATGCCGCCCTTCCTTTCTCGAATACTGATCTCTCCGGTGTCGGTTCTTCATAATCCGCGAGTTGCTGCTCGGCGATTATCGGATTCAAGAAAACATATTCGTAAAATCGCTTCAATATGTTTTTTCTGTTTACATACTGCGGATCTTCTTTCATTCCATATATGTCGTCGCGGAGCATCAAGGTTTCTAGTTGTCTTATAAAAGCCGCGTATTCTGTAAGTACTGATGTTTTTTCTTCGTCAAGTTCTACTACGATCTCTTCTTCGTATCTTATCCTCTTTATCGGTTGCGTAGTTGTTGACAAATCTTTCAGATGGAAATTTATGAATTCTGGCGATGCAAATTCATACGGGCATTTTGACAAATCGACAACCGCTCTATTACCTTCCAGATATAAATTGCACATGATAAACCTTCGCCGTAATTACTTAAAAATCTTCCTGTAGAAAAGTTAGAATTGTTTTATTGCTGCCCGTACTCGCTCCGCTCGGGCTCGTAGTCAGTTTGAACGACGATTCGTTCAAAACCTACAAGCCCTCACTTCGTTCGGGCTCGTAGTTGTGAGACATGCGCTTGCTGTCTCAGCACTTAGCTTACTTCGTAAGCTCAGTTTGTGAGACATGCGCTTGCTGTCTCAGCCTAAAAGCCCTCGCTCCGCTCGGGCTCGTAGTCTAACGGTAAGACGCTGCTTTCGCAAGGCAGAGACTCGGGGTTCGAATCCCCGCGAGTCCATATGTCAGTCCAAGTGTCAGCCCAAGGGGGGCTCCGCCCCCCTTAGTCCGACACCGCCCAAACCCCCCGACTTTTGCAGGAGGTTTTTAGTCCGACACATAGGAAACGCAGCAGCGTTTCCTTGCCACCTGAACGAATTGTCGTTCAGATGGGCCGCCCAAACCCCCCGATGATTACGACGAGCTTTTTTTTATTCGTAAAAATAGTATTCTGTCTCGCCAGTGTTTAAGTCGTGATAACCGATAAATAGCGCGAGTTTTTTTGCGTCTTCGATATTCTCCAATATTTTCTTCATCGTTCCGCGAGCATTTTTGAGATAATGCACTTCTTTTATCTCGTCAACGCTTCTTGCTTTGTATTTTACCTCCAGTTGTATCGGTAGTACCATCAGCTGCAGTTCGCGCTCATCGTTACCAAGACAGGCAGCGTTTACAGCACCGCAATTGCTGTGAGCCAATACTGCAATAAAATCGAGTTTTGAATTTTCCAAGTAATGCCTTATCGTTAAAAGCGCTGTTTTTGAAAACAGATTGCCTGCGTTATTTATCACTACCGTATCGTTCGAATCGTTGTTGAATATCGCGTTATCAAGAACCCTGCTATCGCTGCAGCTTATTGCGATCCCCCGCACATCCTCGATTTTTTTGTATCCACCTTCGTAAAAATAACCGTGCGGTACCAAGGTTTTTAATTGAGCAATAATCTCTTTTTTTACTTCTCCGGCGATATACACATTCTCTATTTTTAGATGCTTTGTTGCGTAATAAATAGAAGCCTTTGCTATCTCATCTATATCGTTCCATACGCTTACTGCGAAAGTCGTGCCGGGAATTTCTCTATCTCTTTTTAGATGAAGCGCTTTCTCCGGTGAACCCACTACGAGATTTTTCGGCTTTTGCACCTTTGCTATCCCTTCTATCTTTCCTGTATACTTCCATTCTCTGAATTTGTTTTTGTACCTTTCCGCTCTTTCCTTCAACTGTTTGTAAATCATTTCCTTCATACACCCACCTTTGTTATACAGCTATTATAGTTATACAGCTATTATAACTTTTCTACTATAAATAGATTTCGTTTTCAGTTGGGGGATTTTAGCGTTTAAGAGAAGACCCGCAGAAAATCTCTTATACAGAGAAAATTTAAGGCGAAGGCCCTATATCCTATTCACATTTGCTTAATTATTGGCTTTTTTTACCAATGTGTAAATTCCGCCAAAAGTTTTCATCATAAAACCAGATTGCTCGTAAAGAAGTACTGCTGGATTAGTGGCCTTTACTTTTAGGTAAATCTTCTTGGCACTTAGGTATGTAATTTCGTCTATTTTGTTCATTAATGCTGTTCCATAACCCTTGTTTTGATAGCGTGGATCAACTCCTACGCCTTTGACATACATGTATTTTTCGTATTCAACCAGATGCAAAAAACCAATGATCCTGTTTTCTGCTTCAGCAATAAAAAATATGTCGTCTTCGTTTATTTCTAAATCAGCATTTGGAAAAAGTTTTTTTATCAATGGCAGCACGCGTTCTATCTCGCTTGGTTTTAATTCCCTGACATTGCATATCATAGATGTATAAATTCAACAAACAGTTTTTTATTGTTTGTTTTCAGCATTACGCATTTATGATCCTTTGCCGGCGGCACTTTCACGAAATATGTATCTCCGTTTTTGCAAAATCCTATCCTCTCGTGCACGTGCCCGAAGATACAAGCAAGCGGTTTTTTGTTTTTTACCAATCTTAGCAATGCATCGCTTCCGATATGCTCTCCCTTGTTTGTTTTGTCAAAGAATCCTTTTGGCGGGGTATGCAATAGCAATATCGTTTTTTCGTCTATGGGCAAGCCATCGGCCTCTCTTTCTATCTCATCCTCTCTCTTCTCGCCATAAGTATGAAAAATAGTCGGAGGAGAAAATCCGAACCCAACGATGTTCAATCCGTCCGCTTCTATTCTTTTTTTGTGCAGGAACCCTTTTTGTTTTTCGTAAAAATCATTTACCGCGCGTGTCTCGCCATTGCCCGGAACGAAATAGAAGTTTTTGAACGAGGAAATCACTTCTTCGGCAAATGCAACTGAATAACAAAGGTCGCCACAGCTCAATACCAGATCAGGTTTTTGCCTTTCGTAAAATTCTTTTAATCTCTCGAGTGCGCTTTCTTCCTCGTGAAGGTCGGAAAAAACAAGCGCTTTCATCCGCTCACTTTTTTTTCTTTGTTTTCACTTCTTCTATTCTTTTCATTAGGTCTTCTTTCAATTTATCCGCTATGTAATTTTTTGTGAAAGCGTCTGCTTTTGCCGCTATCGCGATCTTGTTTGCCAGCGCTCTCGCGATCTTTCCTCTTATCTCTTTTGGCATGTTGTTTATGTCAGGATATTGAAATATTATGCCGTGTTTCGGCGGTGCGATCTTCCTGTTTCTCAGATGCTTGAAAAGCGCTTTTTCCGCTCCCAAAACCTGGACCGTGCTCGCTGGCATTTTTGCCAATTTTTCGAGCGAACCAGTATGCGCTATCAATTTTGCTGCGATCTCTGGGCCTGCGATTTCTGAAATGTTTGGCGCCACTTCTTTTGCAATCTCTTCCTCGTACTTTTGGTATTCATCTCGCAATTCGTAAAGCGCCAATATCCTCTCGCCGAGTTTTTTTAACTCCATTATATCCTTCTCGTTTAATTTCGCGCCAAGAGTTCTTTTAGCCAAGTTGTTTATCTCGTCTGCCTTTTTTTGTCCTACGAGTTTTGCCAAGCCCGCAGTGTCTATTTTTTCACGATCCAAAAATACCGCTACTTGGACGTATTTTTGCCTGTCTTCCAATTTCAATTCTGGGAAATAAACTTGATACCAACTTTCAAATCGTTCTGTTAACTGATTTATCGTTTTGTCCAACTCCTCGATCGAGCGTGCAACTCCATTTAGCACCATATCCCTGCTTTTCAAAGCTTCCTTGACTGTTTCCCTGGCCTTTTGCATAAACCTAGTCCTAATTTCTCTTTTGTCCCGTATCATAAAGGTATTTAAAAATATACCAATTAAAAAACATTGCGAATAATTGAATTAAACCGCATAAGGGACGCCT
>Ga0272448_1008874_pt1 | contig 10363 bp, 4 predicted proteins | sample YNPCB0191_FD_202220 | JGI IMG/M metagenome (GOLD analysis project Ga0272448, IMG submission 202220) | Hot spring sediment microbial communities from Yellowstone National Park, WY, United States - YNP-CB-019-1 | ecosystem: Environmental > Aquatic > Thermal springs > Hot (42-90C) > Sediment... | reverse complement strand
CGTAGAGATTAACAAACCCTTTAATGCCCGTATACTTGCAGTGCCAGTGATTAAAAAACTCCATAGGGCTTATGGCCTTACGGAGTCCAATATGTATCTGGCGTTATGCAGCGCTTTTTCACAAGCAAAAACTGGGTATTCACCCAGTTTTTGCTTGATTATTTTTTATTGTCTTTTAGGGGTAAATCCCGTTCCTACCGGAATAAGTTTACCAATAATTACATTTTCTTTCAAGCCGCGCAATTTATCCTCCTTTCCTTCAAGAGCCGCTTTAATTAAAACCCTTGATGTTTGTTGAAAGGAAGCGGCTGATAAAAATGACTCTGAATTTAAAGCAACCTCTGAAATGCCTAAAAGCACCTGCGTGCCCGTTGGTGGCTTTTTCTTATTGTTCTTAAGATTTTCTACTTCTTCATTAAAAGCCGCCCTTTCTACCACCTCTCCCCTTATCCAACCAGAATCACCCTCGTCTTTAATTTTTATTCGGGAAAACATTTTTTGAATAATTATTTCAATATGCTTATCATTAATATCAACCCCTTGCGAACAGTAAATTCTCTGAACCTCTTTTAAAATATATCTTTGTGTTTCTTCAAGTCCGGAAGTTTTATAAAGTTTTCTTAAATCTAAACTTCCTTCACACAATGGTTGACCCTCTTTAATCTCTTGTCCTTTTTGTACCAAAATACCAACCTTCCCCGGAATCTTATACTCTATAACATCCTTGGAAGAACCCTTAGTAGGTTGAATTTTAACAATCCTCTTTTCTTCATCAACTTCAAGAATTTTTCCCCCTGTCAAAGAAATCACCGCCTCCCCCTTTGGAGATCTAGCCTCAAAAATTTCTTCTACTCTGGGTAAACCTTGTGTAATATCTCCACCCCCAGCAATTCCTCCTAAGTGGTGTGTTCTTAGTGTTAATTGTGTTCCCGGTTCTCCGATTGCCTGGGCAGCCACAATACCAACTGCCTCTCCTAATTTTACCAATTGATTTCTGCCCAAATCCCAACCATAACATTTTTGACAAACACCCCTTAACGATTTACAGGTTAAGGGAGAGGCAATAGTAACTTTTTCAATTGATTTTGTTTCAGCAATTATCTTAGCGGTTTTCCAGTCAATTATTTTTCCCTTTTCCACAAGAACTTCTTTGTTGTGCGTTATGGTTTCTAAAGCGGTTCTGCCAACTATCTTAAAAACAAAATCTTGCTCAATAGCCTCTGCCTCTTTCTTATAAACTGGAAAACCTGTTTTATCTCCACAATCCTCTTCGGTAACAATCACATCGTGGGCAACATCAACCAATCTTCTTGTTAGATAACCAGCGGATGAAGTTCGCAGGGCTGTATCAGCAGTGCCCTTTCTAGCCCCGTGAGTAGAGATAAAGTATTCCAACACATTAAATCCTTCGGCAAAAGAAGATTTAACAGGCAGTTCAATAATTTCTCCTGCGGGGTTGTTCACCAATCCCTTCATACCAGCCATTTGAACTGGCTGCGCCCAAGTTGCCCTTGCTCCAGCTGAAATAATAGAAACAACTGAACCTTCGGGTGGAAGGGTAGATTTTAATAAATTTTCCAATTTTGTTTTAACTGTCTGCCAGACTAAAATTTTCTGGGATTTCTTTTCTTCTAAAGATAAAAGGCCTTTTTCATAATGACTATTAATTTTTCTAACTTCCTCTTCTGCTTCCTTAATTAGTTTTTCTTTTTCTTTAGGAACAATTAAATCGTCTATTCCCCAACTCACTCCCGATAGCGTACAATGCTCAAAGCCTAAATCTTTTATCTTATCAACCGTTTCTACTACCTCTTCATTGGGATAGCGCCCAATAAGCTCTCTAATTAACCCTTTTAGACCCTTATTGTCTATTATCTTGTTTACATAAGGATAATCAACGGGCAAAATAGAATTGAAAATTAGTCTTCCAACAGATGTCTCAATTATTTCTAATTTTTCTTTGCTGTCAACAGATTTTTTGGGGTTGGGAATTTTTATTTTTTCATTTAACCCCAAAAAACCATACTCATAAGCAGTAATGGCTTCGAAAAAAGATGAGTAAAATTTAATATTTTTTTCATCCGCCACATCTTTTTGTTTTGTTAAAAAATAACAACCCAAAGCAATGTCCCTAAATGGTCCTATTACTGGCATACCGGTAGCCGGTCTTAAAAGATTTAGGGTCGAAAGCATTATTTCTTTTGCTTCTTTCTGGGCTTCTTCTGATAACGGTAAATAAACAGCCATTTGGTCGCCGTCAAAATCTGCGTTAAAAGCCTCGCAAACCAGCGGATGAAGTTTTATGGTTTCACCTTCTATTAAAAGTGGCTTGAATGCCTGAATTCCTAACCTGTGTAGGGTTGGCGCCCTATTTAGAAGAACCAGTTTGTCTTTGGTAATTTCTTCTAAAATCGCCCAAACTTCTGGAATTTTTTCTTCAATCAATTTGGCCGCTCCTCTTATATTATAAGCCAGTTCTTTGTCTAAAATTCTTTTAATTACAAACGGCTTAAATATCTCCAGTGCCATTGTTTTGGGCAAACCACATTGAAAGAAACGAAGTTCTGGACCAACGGCAATAACGGATCTACCCGAATAATCAACACGCTTGCCCAAAAGATTCTGCCTAAATCTTCCCTGTTTTCCTGCCAGCATGGCGGCTAGGGACTTTAATAATCTTTTACCGCCCGTGGTTGCCGTCGTAGTAACCCCCTTTCTCATTTCGTTATCAATCAGAGCATCAACGGCTTCTTGCAACATTCTTTTTTCGTTTCTAATAATTACCGGCGGGGCTTTAATTTCCTGTAAATATTTTAATCTATTATTTCTATTTATTACTCTTCGGTACAGATCATTTAAATCAGAAGAGGCATATCTTCCTCCATCTAATTGAACCATTGGCCTTAAATCTGGGGGCAAAACAGGCAAAACCTCTAAAAACATCCATTCTGGTCTTATGTTTGCTTTTAGCATTCCCTGAAAAAGCTTTAATCTTCTTAAAATCTTTTTTCGCACTGCCGGTGGCGCACTTTTCATTTCTTCGGTAAGGTTTTCAATTTCTTTTTTTAAATCAATTTTAGAAAATATCTCTTTTATAACCTCGGCACCGGTGCCTGCTTCAAAAATCTCTCCATATTTTAATGATAAATTATGATAAGTAACCTCGGATAAAATCCTAAGGGGTTTTATATCTAAAACCTCTTGTTTAGCTTTTTCTTTCGCTTGTCTTAATTCGTTTTTGGCAGATTCTGTCTTTTCTTTTTTAACTTTGCTTTTGTATTCCTGTTCAATGGCTTCTAAAATTCTATTTCTCGCCTCTTCATCAACTTTGGTAATAATATATGAAGAGAAGTAAATAACTTTTTCTAGTTGTTGAGAGCTTTTGTTCAAAACCAAACCCATTCTTGAAGGAACGCCCCTTAAAAACCAGATATGAGAAACAGGGGTGTTTAATTTAATATGCCCCATCCTTTCTCTTCTTACAGAAGACTTGGTAACTTCAACCCCACATCTGTCGCAAACAACCCCTTTATATCTTATCCTTTTGTATTTTCCGCAAGCGCATTCATAATCTTTCTCCGGCCCAAAAATCCTTTCGTCAAAAAGACCGTCTCTTTCTGGCCTTTGGGTTCTGTAATTAATTGTTTCTGGTTTTGTTACCTCGCCGTGAGACCAAGACAATATTTCTTCGGGAGAAGCCAATTTTATTCTTATTGATTCTAAATCTAATACGCGCATGTTTGGGTTACTTTAATTGTCTTTTTTTATTTTTTTTCTTTTGAATTATCCTTTTCGTTTTCACCATAATTTATCCTTGGCCTTTCTTTAACCTCTACTGCCATGCCAAGTGATTTTAACTCGGCAACAAGTAAATTAAATGAAGCAGGGATGTTCGGATTTTTAATAGGCTCGCCTTTTAAAATTGCCTCGTAAGCCGCTGCGCGTCCCTGAACGTCATCAGATTTTATAGTTAACATTTCTTGCAGAGTATGAGCGGCGCCATAACCTTCTAATGCCCAGACCTCCATTTCTCCGAATCTTTGGCCGCCAAATTGGGCCTTTCCTCCCAGCGGCTGTTGAGTAATTAAAGAATACGGGCCGATTGATCTCGCATGGACCTTATCGTCCACCATGTGAATTAACTTCATTATATACATATAGCCAACCGTAACTGGTCGTGGAAACGGCAAGCCTGTCCTGCCATCATAAACTGTAGTTTGTCCAGATTCTGGCAAACCGGCTCTTTTTAGTTCCTCTTTGACATCCTTCACATCGGCTCCTAATAAAGCTGGGGAAATAGCAATATAATTTAACTTGTGAGCAGCCCATCCCAAATGGGTTTCCAAAATCTGGCCAAGATTCATACGAGATGGCACAGATAGAGGAGAAATAACCAAATCAATTGGCGTTCCATCGGCTAAAAACGGCATTTCTGCTTCTGGCAAAATTTTACAAACAACGCCCTTGTTTCCATGGCGACCAACTAATTTGTCTCCAACTTTCACCTTTCTAATTTCAGCTACCTCAACACAAATTCTTTTTATAATTCCCGGCTCTAATTTATGTCCTAATTCTCTAGAAAATACTTTTACTGAAATAACTTTTCCCCTTTTTCCGTGTTCCATCCTTAAAGAAGTGTCTTTTACATCTTTTGCTTTTTCTCCAAAAATTGCTCTTAAAAGCCTTTCTTCGGGGGTTAATTCCGCTTCTCCTTTGGGAGAAATTTTACCAACCAAAATATCGTTTGGCCCCACCTCTGCTCCTATTCTTACAATCCCTTCCTCATCTAAATCTTTTAATTTTTCTTCCCCAACATTTGGAATATCGGCGGTTGTTATTTCTGGCCCCAATTTCGTCTCTCTTACATCACAAGTAAAATCTTCTATATGAATTGAAGTAAATTCATCATCTTTTAAGAGTCTTTCCGAAATGGTAATTGAGTCTTCAAAACCGCCACCCCTAAGGGGCAAGAAGCAAACTAAGATATTTTTACCCAACGCTAACCTTCCTTGTGAAATTGCAGCGCCGTCAACCAAAACATCTCCTTTTTTAATCTTTTCTCCTTTCGTGACTATTGGTCTTTGATGAAAACATGAATACTGATTTGTCCTAACAAAAGTTTGAAGTTCGTAGGTTTCTTCTTTTTCAATATTTTCTTTGGAATTATCAGTTTCGTATTTTATTTTAATGTGTTGGGCATCTACTTCTTTTATCACGCCATTTGCTTTTGCTAATATAATTTGTCCAGAATCTCTGGCAACATTTCTTTCTGTACCAGTTCCTACCAACGGCGGCTCTGGTTTTATTAATGGAACTGCCTGACGCTGCATATTGGAACCCATTAATGCTCTAGAAGCGTCATCGTGATTTAAGAATGGGATTAAAGAGGTTGAAACAGAAATAAATTGTTTGGAAGAAACATCTATATAATCTATTTTTTCAATTTCTACTTCAGCCGGTTCTCCCCTTACCCTTGCTTCCACTTTGTTTGGTTCAATTTCCGGCAAAATTTTTAAAGAATCTGTAAGGGGAACTGAAGCCGGGGCTATATTATATCTCTCTTCTTCTTGGGCGGTTAAATAATCTACTTGGTTGGTCACTTTTCCGTTTTTTACTTTAAAATATGGCGCTTCTATAAATCCATACTGATTTATTCTGGCAAAATTAGCCAAGTGCCCAACCAATCCAACATTGGGTCCTTCGGGTGTTTGAATGGGACAAATCCTTCCGTAATGAGACGGCTGCACGTCCCTTACTTCAAATCCAGCCCTTTCTCTAGTCAAACCGCCAGGACCCGTGGTTGTTAATCTTCTTTTGTGCTCCAACTCTGCTAACGGATTTTCATTGTCCATAAATTGAGAGAACTGAGAAGAAGTAAAAAATTCTTTAATAACAGCGATTAGGGGCCTTGGATTTATTAACTGAACGGGGGTAATGGTAGATGGTTCTAGTGTAGACATTCTGTCTTTTATAATTCTCTCCATTCTCATCAAACCCACCCTTAATCTATTCTGTAAAAGCTCGGCTAATGTCCTAACCCTTCTGTTTCCTAAATGATCAACCTGATCTGGTTTTGCTAGGGGATCATTATTTAGCCTTATAATTTCTTTTATCACCTCTATCACATCTTCCAGTTTAAGAGTTCTATCTTCTTTCTTAATTTCCCATCCCTCACGCAAGGATGGCTTATTAAAATCTCTGGGAGCCAAAGATGGCAACCTCAACCAAGTCTTCCATCTGCCGACTTTTGACAGGTCATATCTATCAAAATTGAAAAACATGTTAAAAATAAGATCTTGGGCTGTATCCGGAGTAACCAAATCGCCCGGCCTTAAGCGCCTATAAATTTCAACTAATGCTTCTTTTTGGTCCTTACAAAAATCTCTTTTTAGCGTTTCTTTTATATACCTTACTTCACCGCTATCAATATCTTTAAAGGTTTGTTCAACTTTATCCACCCCATCAAGACCCAAAGCCATCAGAAGTGTGGTCGCCGGGACTTTTCTCTTTCTGTTTATCTTAACAGCAATAAATCCAGATTCCTCTGTTTCAAACTCCAACCATGCTCCTCTATTAGGAATTATTTTAGCGCCAAAATAATTTTTTCCCTTCACGCTTCGGCTGGTAAAAAATGCTCCGGGCGACCTTATCAATTGCGATACCACAACCCTTTCTACCCCGTTTACAATAAACGTTCCTCTTTCTGTCATAACTGGAAAATCAGCTAAATAAACCTCCTGCTCTTTAACCTCTTTTGTTTTGAGATTGATTAATTTAACTCTCGCCCTTAAAGGGGCCTCCAAAGAATCGTTGTTTTTTTTGGCCTCTAAACCATTTTTATAATTTGATTTAGAAAGATTGTAGTCTTCCAACCAAAGCTCAAATTCCTTACCGGTGTAATCTTTAATTGGAGAAATTTCTTCAAAAAGTTCTTTTAATCTAACTTTCCAAAAATCCTCCCACGCTTCTTTTTGCATTGTCAGAAGGTAGGGGGTTGGATAAGAAAGTTTTGATTTTGAAAAATTTTTTACTTTGCTGATTTTTTCCGCCATCTAAATTTTAGGGGGATGGTTCTTACCCTCTAATTAAAATTATAAAAACAAAAAATTTCGGTAATTAAAAATAACCGAAAAAAATAATTTATTTTTTTCTTAGATCAAAATAGCCACTTCTTTTTCTTTAATGAATTCTTTTCCAACACAATACACAATATAAATATATAATATTCCTTTTTAAAGGGGGTGTCAAGGGGTCATACAAAAAATGGTTAAGAAGACCTCGTGTCATTCTTAACCATATAATTCGGGCTCATCTCCAAACAACCAATAAGGTGCGTTCATTCTGGATAATAACACTATTGGGATGCGAACACCATGAATAATAGCATTCCCTACCCTCAACCTCAAAAAGAATTGTTTCTCCGTTAAGTAGGAGTTTATTATCCTTTCTGCCAATTAATCCTAAGGGGTGGGCCCTCCATTCGTCAAAAGACACCCCTTGGCAAAGAATGCGCTTACCGTTGTATAGAAAGGTGTCTCCCACTTGTACAATGAAATTACTACCCCACGAGTCCCAATCGTCAAAAGAACCGCTGAAGAGCACAGCCCCGTCTCTTTTTCTGATAAGCCTATTGTTTTTTTGGCTTATCAGGCTCTCAGGGCGTCCCCATATTTCCTTCTCCCACCTATCTCCAGCCAACACCGCCACCTCTCCATTACTCGCTCTCTTCAACCAACGTTGAAGCTCTGTTGGTGTCCCCACCTCTTTCATAACACGCTCCTTGGTTTTGTCGAAACGTTTTGCGTCCGACGGGTTTACGGTTTTTGTTTAATGAGCCCCTGCGTGCACCTTACACGCCCCTAAATTATATTATATCTATAATTTTCTTTCTTTTGTCAATATTTTTATTTTTCTTTGGTTAAAATAATTTACCCCCTTTAATATTCTCGTTCTTTTATATTATTTCACATTAAAGATCCCTTAATTTTTTACTGGGTTTATTTTTTAGGAATTTTTTGGGATGTGTTATTTTCATTTTTTTTACAGTGCTCTCGCAATAAGAATAAGAATTAAATCTATAATATCAAAACCGATCGTTAATAAGGTGGAAATTATAGACAATTGGTTTTTTCTATTATAAAAAAACTATCTAAAATAACACCACCTCTTCGTAGGTCTCGTAGGGTTATACCTACACAATCCTCTCCCCAATTTTCCCAATCGTATTTACAATCCTTGCAATAAAAACTTGCATCAAAGGCATCGTTGCTTCCCGGATAAAATATTTCTGGGTCATCACAATCGAGCCCACCACAAGAGGAGTTAAAACTGGGGTTAGCAAAACGGGGTGGCTCACCAGGACATCTATCGGGAGCCCAATTTCCACATTTAATATAATCTAATATTGCTGCTTTTTCTATCTCTCTAAAGTCGTTTTTAACCTTTGCGTCTTTTGCTCTTTGTATATATTTATTTACACTAAAAAACACAATAGAAGATAGGACCGCAATTATAGCAATAACTACTATTAGTTCAATAATTGTAAAACCATCAAATTTTTGTTTTTTTATTTTTTTCATTTCTTTTAATTATAACAAATAAAGATAAATACGTCTAAAGGATAAATACATCTAATAATATATCCATTGACAAATAATTTTCTTTTTTTATATAATTAAAATGTCTCAGTAAGACGGGTGATTGCTCTTCTTAAATTTCAAATTAAGGGGGGAGGAAAGTCCGAACACCCATTGTCCTTTGGGACTCTAAAAAAATAGCGGCTAACAGCCGTCCACCGCGAGGTGAGAGGTGCGAACAGAGACGCCAAGACCGAAAGGTTAAGGCACCAAGCAAGTAATTGCTTGGTGAGTCCAATTGCAAAATTGGAGTGAAACGGCTAAATCCTTATTGGGTGCAAGAACAAAGCCCGTATCGTTGGTTTATCAATGAGATGGGTTAAAAGTAGTTCGCTTGACCCTGAGAGTAATCGAATGGGCAGACAGATAATCACCCCTTCGAAAGCTTTGTTATCTCAGATAAAAATAACATTTATCTTGAAAAACAAAGCGACGAAGGACAGAATTCGGCTTATAGTCTTACTGAGACAACAAAAAAACTCGATTAATCGAGTTTTTTTGTTTATAATTTTTTTCTTAAGCAGACTGAAAAATATAAATTATCTATTAATGATGCCTTTTATTTATAATTTATATTTGGGGTTACAAATAAAAATTAAAATATCGATTAAATTCAAATTCACTTACCCAAAATAGACCCAATAATTTTTATAATTAGAGTAGAAATGGTGGTAAAATAATTTATCATCTCTGGTTTTTCTTTAATATATTCCTCTAAGCTATCATAACCCAGCATTTTTACAATATCTGGAATAGTTATTTGAACTCCCTCGCAATCACTATCTCCTTTTTTAGAATTACAAACCAACCAAATAGAATCTTTTGATACAGAAACACACTTTTGAGTAAGTGGGTTACAACCATAAAGACAATCGACGTCACTCTTACAGTCTACATAAATTGGGACATCCAGAGGCATCTGGACACATCTTCTAAAAATATCACAGGCAGACTTTGATGAAGGTCCTTGGAAGAATGGTGAGGAGGAAAAACCTCCGCCGCCATTATGTGGTGGTTGGGGTGGTCGGGGTAATGGGGGTGGTTTGGACCCCCCTCCTAGACGCTTTAAACAATCGGTATTTCTAGTAGTGGGAACAAGACCCTCAAGAAAACGCTGCTGAGGTAAAGGACCCTGATTAAGTAAAGGAGGCAGCCTAAGTAAAGTACGCAGCTGAGGTGAAAGATCCTGAGCCAGCTGAAGTAAAAAACCCGGGTGAGGTAAAATACCCAGCTGAGGTAAAAAAGGTAAAAAAACCAGCTGAGATATAAGACCCTGCTGAGGTGAAAGACCCAGCTGAGGTAAAATACCCTGCTGAGGTGAAGGACCCTGCTGAAGTTGGCTAATCCGCTGAAGAAGAGAACGTGGTAGCTGTATTATTCTACCTGTTGTTAACTCCATAAATGTATTATTAGAGGCAGAATTAAGGGGAAGATTATTGACGGGATTACATTTCGGCCAGGGCCATTTGGAACCTTCTGGTTTAGGAATACAATATCCCTCCAGAGTGCAAACATAATATTTACAACTACCATCATCCACGGTTGCCTCGGGGTTGTAGTTAGAGGCATCTTCATCTGTACAGCCATAAATATCTTCAAAATCTTCAAGGCAACTGGTGATGTCGCCTGGCCCAGCACAAGGAGTGTCTATAGAGTCTACTGGCAAATTAACACAATCACCCATCAAACAACCATAACCATATTCTGTTTCTTTACAGCTTTTAGGA
>Ga0272448_1008873_pt1 | contig 10364 bp, 7 predicted proteins | sample YNPCB0191_FD_202220 | JGI IMG/M metagenome (GOLD analysis project Ga0272448, IMG submission 202220) | Hot spring sediment microbial communities from Yellowstone National Park, WY, United States - YNP-CB-019-1 | ecosystem: Environmental > Aquatic > Thermal springs > Hot (42-90C) > Sediment... | reverse complement strand
GGCGAGGAAACACCGTATATGGAGCCGTACTACGTCATAATGAGACTGCCCAATGGCGCTGCCGAGGAGTTCATACTGATGTTGCCGTACGTTCACGCCGGCGCGAGAAAGAACATGGTGGCGTGGATGTGTGCCAAGTGCGATCAGGCGGATTACGGGCGGCTGGTGCTGTATCAGCTCCCGACCAAGAACGTAAACGGCCCTCAGCAGGTGGCCACATTTGCCAGTCAGGACCCGACCATATCGCCGCAGTTGACGCTGTGGAACAAAGAGGGATCGAAGGTCGAGACCGGCAATCTGCTAGTGGTTCCGGTGGAATCGTCCTTCCTGTATGTCATGCCGGTATATCTGACCTCGAGCACGGCAGGCACGGAGATACCGGAGATCAAGCGGGTAATAGTGGCGTTGGGCGATCGCGTTGCGATGGCTCCGACGCTCAACGATGCGCTCTCGGCTCTCGTCGGCCAGACCGTCGCTGCTCCCGCCCAGACCGGCGTTGCGGCCGGCGCTGCGGCCAAGCCCGGCGTCAAGCCCGGTGCCAAGCCTCCCAGCGTTCCGCAGCCCGCTGTCGTGACCGCGCCGGACGTAGCCGCTTTGGTGCGGCAGGCAAACCAGGAGTACTCGGCTGCCCAAGACGCTCTCAAGGCCGGAGACTGGAGCGCATACGGCAGCCGGATGAAAGCGCTCGAAAAGACGCTCAAAGAACTGCAGAGCAAGGTGAGGTAGCGGGGAGCAGAACGCAGAAAGTTCCTTTCTCGTAAGCAGGGGCGAAGGCCTCCGCATCGCCATAACCACACCAACCGCCTCCATTGAGTCGCCGACAGGAGCCAAATGTGGTTGGCTCGGAAGCGTCGGCGAACGCATGTTCGTCACCATCCGTCCACTTGTTGCCCCTTAGTAAAAAAAGTTACAAAACTTCCGGCAAACCCATTGACACGGGCCGAACTCGACTGTATACTCTCAATACCGCCCTGGTTGGTAGACTATTGGTAACTTATCGGAAAACTGCCGCGAACAGCAGGGGTATGCAATTTCTAGAATGGCATGCCGATAGTTACTAGATAGAAATTGACTGGTGAATCGGGCGGAGGGTAGGCAGCGGTGTATTCCGGCACTTACAGGCATAACCTGGATTCGGCAGGCAGGTTTGTAATGCCGCAGGAGCTTCGCAGCAGCCTCGGCATGGAGTTCTACATCACCAAAGGCCTTGGCTGCTTGTGGGTCTTTACGGAAGATTGGATTCACGACGTCAGGCGCGAGCTCGAGTTCGAGGGCAGCAAACTCGCACAGCTTCTCAGTCCCGACATTTCCCGACTGCATTACCATTTCTTCTCGGGCCTGACCAAAGCTACGACCGATAAACAAAACCGCGTGCAGCTCAGCTTCGAACACCGCCGCTACGCCGGTATTTCAGACGACGTCGTCATCTGCGGATGCGGCAACTACATTTCTCTATGGTCGCCTGAAGCCCTTGAGAAATACGAGGCCAGCAATGGCCAGGTCGATCAACTCATCCAGTCCGGACAGGCGCTCTTGCACGCGGCCGCGCCGGGAGAGGACGATGCCGGAGTTTCACCGGCCGGTCCTTGTCAGTGAGGTCATCGCCCTGCTGGATCCGAAGCAGGGCGGCACATATCTCGATGCTACGCTCGGCGGCGGCGGGCACTCCGAGGAGATTGTCAAACGCATCGGCCCGAGCGGGACATTGATAGGCATTGACAGAGATCGGGAGGCCGTCGAGTACGCACGAAAGCGGCTCGAGGGCTTTGCGGGCAGGAAGTTTTTCGTGGAAGCCAACTTCCGCGACTTAAGATCGATCCTTGACTCTCTGGGCATATCGGAGCTTGACGGCGCGCTGTTCGACTTCGGCGTTTCGTCGCACCAACTGGACTCCGCGCGTGGATTTTCGTTTTCTCGCGAGGAGCCGTTGGACATGCGTATGGGCACGGACGCCCGAAGCGCGGAGCAGATCGTCAATGAGTATGCGGAGTTCGATCTGGCTCGCGTGATCCGCAACTACGGCGAGGAACGCTATGCAAGACGGATCGCGAAGGCCATCGTCGAACAGCGCGCCAACAAGCCCATCCGCACCACGGCCGAGCTCGCCGATATCATCGCCTCGGCGATTCCCAAGGGCGGCCGGAGCCGGGACATCCACCCGGCCACACGCACCTTTCAGGCGATTCGCATAGAGGCAAACGCCGAGCTGGAGGCGATCGAGGCGGCGCTGCCGGCGGCCATCGAGGCGCTCAAGGTCGGAGGCGTCATCGCAGCGATTTCGTTCCATTCGCTCGAGGATAGGATCGTCAAGACGACCTTCCGCCGGTTTGCCGGTAGATGCCAATGCCCGCCGAGGTTGCCGTGTGTGTGTGGCGCTCACAAGTCGATCAAGCTGCTTACGCCAAAGCCGATCACTCCGAGCGCCGAGGAGACGGAAAGCAATCCCCGAGCGCGAAGCGCAAAGCTCCGCGCCGCGGTCAAGGTAGCTTAAGCATATTGTTGTTTCGATACGCATTGGATTCGCTTGCCGGACGTTCGAAAACACCAGATTCCTTGCGGCGCTCGAAACGACGGCAATATGACGAGGGCGAGTCGTACGGTCCGACTTCACAATTCGAACTCGGACCTCGAAACGAGGGTGGATATGGCTGCTGCAGTTGCACGTGTTGAAACCTCTGTTCGGGCCAAGCACGCTCCGGTGGAGCGCAGTAAGCCCGCTCGCCTGCGTCCTAGACGCAGGCTCAAGACCCGGGCCTGGCACGTAGCGCTTGTGATCGTGTTTCTGAGCGCTCTCTGTGGGCCGTTCGTCTATACCACGGGCTACGCGACCCTTGCCACGACGGGATACGCCAGAAACGATTATGAGATTCTGTGCTGGAAGCAGAAGGTCGAAAACCAGCGTTTGAAGGTGCTTATCGACCGGCAATCCAGCTATGGCCGGATAAAGGCCGAGGCAAAGCGACTGGGGATGGTGCGTGCGGACAGATACGATTATGTGGGTCAGAACCAAACAATAGCGAGCAGATAGGTTACTCACGTGGCTGCAGGGCACAGAGGATTGGTCAGAAAACGGACACTTGTGCTCTTTGTCTTGATCGTGTTGCTCCACGTAGCCTTGGGCGCGCGACTCGCCTACGTGCAGATAGTCAAGGCGCCCGAATTCGAGGGCTGGAGCAAACAGATCCGGTTTCGCGAAAAAACCCTATACGCAACCAGGGGGTGCATATACGACCGCGACAAGCGAGTGTTGGCGCTCAGCATCGACGCCGTGACCATCTACGCCTGCCGAAGAGAACTCAGGGACATTCCCACAACCGCTCGACGGGTGGCGGAGATGCTGCATGCCGACCCGAAAACGATCGAAGCCAAGCTTAGGACCAGGAGCAGTTCGATCACCTTGGCCAAGAGAGTTCACCCCCTTATCGGCTACGAGATCAGTCGGGGCTACCCAACGACGGTTCGGAAGCTGGTTAGGGGCAGATGGCGCGATGTGGTCGTGCGGGAGAAGCTGCCAGGCATAGGTGTGGCGCGGGATGTGAAGCGCGTGTATCCCGCCGGAACCATGGCGGGCCAAGTGCTGGGTTTTGTGAGCGCGGCGGAGGACGGCAACGAAGGGTTGGAGCGCGTTCAAAACAAAGCGCTCACGGGCATCGACGGAGTCAAGAAGATCGAGCTGGACGCTCGAAGGCGGGATATTCCCCAGGGCCTGCATTTCATGCGAGCGCCGGTCGACGGCAAGGACGTAGTCCTGACCATAGACTCGACCATCCAGCAGATAGCCGAGGAGGCGCTCGGCAGAATGGCCGAGATGTATCATCCGCGCAATGCGTGCGCGATTGTTCTAGACCCGAAGACCGGCGAGATACTGGCTCTGGCGAACTATCCGTTCTTTGACCCGAACTCGACTGCGAAGACCGATCCGGGGCTGTGGCGCAACCGCGCCGCGGCAGATCTATACGAACCCGGAAGCACATTGAAATTGGTTACTGTGGCGGCCGCGCTGAACGAGGGGATCGACCCGCATGCGATCGTGGCGTGCTGCGCTCGAAGAGAGGAGATCAAGGGCGGCAGGCTTACGTGCTCCGTGCACCCGCCGTTTATGGCCGGCCACGGGCCTGTAGATATGTACAAGATCATTCAGTATTCGTGCAATATCGGTGCCGCCCATCTTGCAATGAGAATGGGCGCCAAGAAGCTCTACAGCTACGAGAAGGCGTTTGGGCTGCTCGACAGAACCGACGCCGGGCTCGGCTGTGAAGCCGTGGGATACATGCTTCCTGCCGACACGTGGCGACCTATCAAGTTGGCCAACATCGGGTTCGGGCAAGGCATCAATGTCACCGCGCTACAGATGGCCGCGGCCTACGCGGCGATCGCGAATGGCGGGGTCTATGTCGAGCCCAAGGTCATCCGGGAGGTGCGGAACCCGGATGGAACCGTGGCGCAAAGGTGGAAACCGGGCAAGTCCAGGCGGGTCATATCGCGCGAGGCCGCGGCAGAGCTTACGAAGATGTTAAGGCTATGCGTCGAGCAAGGCACCGGCAAGCCGGCCGGAATCCCGGGCCGCACGGTCGCAGGCAAAACCGGCAGCGCGCAGATTCCGAAACCCAAAGGCGGATACGAACCGGGCGCGTTCGTGTCGTCGTTCATCGGATTTCTTCCGGCCTCGAAGCCCAGGCTGGTGATAGCGGTGGTTGTCAATCGGCCTCAAGGTTCGCACTGGGGAGCGACGGTTGCCGCGCCGGTTTTCCGCGAAATAGGCGAGAACGCCCTGGCCAATATGAGGGTTCCGCTGGATGCGCCCGCGCAGCCGAAGCCGAGTCCCAGGCCGAGTCCGAAGCCGGCCGGCAATAACAAAGGATTAGCTTGATCCACTCACTCCCTCCAATCGGGGAGAGGGCAGTTGCAGCCTGCTCTCTCCCCCCGGTTTGGAAGTTGGAAGGGAACTCATGAGTGGGCGGCCGCTGCGGATCGCGGAGACTGAGAACCGATGACTGACAAGCGATGACTTTGGTTTGGGGCAGCGGGCAGACGGGAGTTGTGAGGACTTGGGCGAACTCGCAGCTCCCGCCGCCGTCCCATTCGCGTGAAAGTGCTTCGGACGGCCTTTTTGCGCCAAAGCATCTTCACGCCGAGACGAATGCTTTGGCGCCGAAAGCCTGCCGAGGCAAACGTTTCCGATACCGGTGTCTTATTACGCTCCTCGCTTTACTGGATGAGGAGCCGGCGATTCGGCCAGCCGATTGGCCGGTCGTTTGCACGTGGGGTTGTGCCATGAGCCGGGCAAGATGTATGGGCGAATCTTGTGCTGAGCGGCGCAACCCCGTTTTTTTTCGAGGTCAAACGTCAGAGTGCCGAAGTCGGAGAAGCTTCGCCGAACGGCAGCAGACGCGCAACTGATAATGACCTGCAGCGTTATAATATAGGATATGCTGTTCAGTGAAATCATCCAACATGTGACCGGTGCGCGGGTCGTAAATCCCGGCGACGCGGAGATTGCGGGGATCGCGTATGACAGCCGCGAGGTGAAGCCGGGTTTTCTGTTTGTCGCGATGCAGGGCGGCACATTCGACGGCCACTCGTTCATAGATCGGGCGATCGGTGCCGGTGCGGTGGCGATATTGGCTGAGCGGGAGCTCGCGGGCGCGACCGTGCCCTATGTGGTTGTCCCCAACGGCAGGATTGCGATGGGCGAGATCGCGGCGCCATTTTTCGGTTACCCCTCGCGCGGCATCAAGCTGATCGGAGTGACCGGGACGAGCGGCAAGACGACGGTCACGCATCTGATCCAGTCGATCTTCAATGCCAGCGGTCGGCCGGCGGGTCTGATCGGCACGCTGGGTGCGCGGATCGGCGACGAGTTGATCGAGACGAAGCATACGACGCCGGAGTCGGTCGATTTGCAGCGCACGCTTGCGTATATGACGGGTCGCGGCGTTGAGGTGGTTGCAATGGAGGCGAGTTCGCACGGCCTCTATCAGGGCCGCACGCTGGGCTGTGAGTTCGACTGCGGCGTGTTCACCAACATCGCCCGCGACCATCTGGACTTCCACGGTACGGTCGAGGCATATCTCGACGCGAAGCTCATTCTGTTCACGGAGTATCCCGCGATGTCGGCAAAGCGGTTCATCGCTGCAATCAACGCGGATGATCCGTCTGCGGAAGCCGTGAAGGCGGCGACGAAGGGCGACGTCATCACCTTCGGCATCGAGAAGCCCGCCGACCTGACCGCATCGAATATCGAGGTGACGGATCGGTCGGTGTGGTTCGATATGGCCTGTCGGTCAGTGTCAGTGGGCGCGGACGTCATGTCCCCGCCCAACACTGCGAAGATCCGGCTACAGATCGGCGGGTTTTTCAATGTGTACAATGCGCTCGCGGCTGCCGCGGCAGCGATTGGGATGGGACTGGATGTGGAGACGGTCGTCGAAGGCCTGGCTGCGGTACGGAGTGTGCCGGGACGGTTCGAGAGCGTCGATTGCGGCCAAGACTTCGGCGTGATCGTGGACTATGCGCACACGCCGGACGAGTTGCACAACGTCCTTACCACAGCAAAGGGCCTTACGAAGAACCGCTTGATCGCGGTTTTTGGCTGCGGTGGAGATCGAGACCGCGGCAAGCGGCCGATTATGGGCCGGATCGCGGCGCATCTGGCAGATATGGTCGTGGTCACGTCCGATAATCCTCGCTCCGAGGACCCAGAGTCGATCATCGAAATGGTGCTTGAGGGCATTCCTGAGTCGGAGAGGGACCGCGTTATCGTGCGGCCCGACCGCCGCGAGGGAATCGAGGCGGCAATCAGGATGGCGGTTACGGGAGACGTGGTCGTGATCGCGGGCAAGGGCCACGAGGACTACCAGATTTTCGCCGACCGCACGATCCACTTCGACGACAGAGAGGTTGCAAGGGAGGTGCTTGCCAGTGCAGCCGATGCCTGCTAGGGAAGTGGTCGCGGCATGCCGTGGGGAACTGGTGGCCGGCGACGCAAACACGCGCATTACCGGCGTGAGCACCGACACGCGCACGCTGCAGCCCGGCGACCTGTTTGTTGCGCTTACCGGCGAGAACTCCGACGGCCATAAATTCCTTGCCGACGCGCTGGCCAAGGGCGCGGCGGGCGTGGTCGTATCGCGAAAGGTCGAGTCGCAGTGCCTGACGATCCGCGTCGCGGACACACTCACGGCGCTGGGCGACCTGGCGGCATTCTATCGGTCTAAGTTCCAACCCGTGGTCGTCGCTGTGACCGGGAGCGTCGGCAAGACGACGACCAAGGAGATGATAGCGGCCGTCGCGGCAGCCAAGGGGCCGGTGCTGAAAAACGAGGGCAATTTCAATAACGAGATCGGCCTGCCTTTGACTTTGCTGAACCTATCGCGGCGCCATAAGACCGCCGTGGTCGAGATGGCGATGCGCGGCGCGGGCCAGATCGACTATCTCGCCGGGATTGCGAAGCCTCAAATCGGCGTGATAACCAACATTCACATGGTCCACATCGAGCTGCTCGGAACGATCGACGCGATAGCCGACGCCAAAGGCGAGCTGCTCGATCACCTGCCGGCCGACGGGACGGCTGTGCTGAATGCCGACGACGCCTACTTCGAATACCTGAGAAGGCGGGCGAGCTGCAGGGTAGTATCGTTTGGCGAGAGCGCGGGAGCCGACGTGCGCGCGATTTCATCGGGGATCGATTCGAAGGGCTGCTGCCATTTCGAGGTCAGGACGCCGACGGGCGCTTTTGACGTGCATGTTCCGGTTCCCGGCGAGCACAACATCAAGGACGCGCTTGCGGCCATAGCCGTCGGAGAGGAGTTGGGTATTGATCACGAGTCGACTCGTGCCGCGCTGGCCGGGTTCAAAGCTCCCGAGAAGCGATCGAACGTGATTCCCGCGCGGCGGGGCTATGTGGTGATCGACGACACATATAACGCAGGGCCCGCGTCGGTGCGCAGCGCTGTCAGGACGCTGACCATGATGGAGGGTGACAGGAAGATCGCGGTGCTCGGCGATATGCTGGAGCTCGGCGAGCATGCGATTGAGGCGCATCTGGAGATAGGTCGGGCCGTAAAGGATTGCGGCGTCGATCTGCTGATCGTGGTAGGAGAGCTTGCCAAACTGATCGCTCGCGGCGCGATTGACGCGGGGATGCCGATTGCGGCGGTTGCCGAGTTCGAGGACAGCGCGCAGGCGGCGAAGGAAGTGCCGGCGAAGGTGCGGGAGCGGGATGTGGTGCTGGTGAAGGGCTCGCGCGCGATGAAGATGGAGCGGATCGTGGAGGGACTACTTGGATCCTAGAGTTATAGTGCTCGCGCTGCCGTTCGGAGTGGCGTTTGCGGTTTCGATGCTGTTTGCTCCCGGCGTGATCGGCGCGCTCAAACGCAGACGGGTGGGGCAGACGATCAGCGCCGACGGGCCGCAATCGCATCAGTCCAAGGCCGGCACTCCTACCATGGGCGGCCTGATCATCCTTGCGGGGATTCTCGGCGGCGCGCTGTTTTCGGCGTGGATATTCGGCAGACCGGAAAACGCGGGGCTGACGAACCGCTACGACGCGATGCTGAGCGACTTCTTCGCGGTGATCCTGCTCACGCTCGGCTACGCCGCGGTCGGGATCGTGGACGATTACCTGACGATCCATCCCGTCCGGGGCGTTCGCGGGATCGCGAGCAAGCCGAAGGCGGCGGTGCAGATACTGCTGGCGATTGCGTTCGTAGTGTGGCTGGCGGACCACAGGCCCCAGGGATTCGCGCCGACGCTGGATATCGGCGGCGTAACGATACTGGCCGGGTGGCTGTACTACGCGTTTGCGGTCGTGTTCATTGTGGCGATGGCGAACTTCGTCAATATCACGGACGGCCTCGATGGGCTGGTGTCGGGGCTGACGGCGATTGCCGTGGTTGCGTTTCTGCTGATCCTGGTGTTGATGACTCGCGGCATAGAAGCGGTGTCGCTGCTTGCCCTTCTGGCGTCGATTGCGGGGGCGTGCGTCGCGTTTTTATGGTACAACGCGAACCCGGCGAAGGTGTTTATGGGCGATACGGGCGCGCTGGCCATCGGCGTCGCGCTGCCGGCGGCGGCGGTGATTCTCCATCGAGAGGCGCTGATGGTCGTGGTAGGGCTGGTTTTTGTGCTCGATGGTTTATCGACGATCATCCAATGGGCCGTCTTCAAGTTTACGCGGATCACGACAGGCACCGGACGCCGAGTGTTCCTGAAAAGCCCCATACATCACCATTTCGAGCTGTGCGAGTGGCCGGAGCAGACGGTGGTTGTGCGGTTCTGGATCGCGGGCGTGATCGCGGCGGCGATTGCGTTCACCGGCGCGGGGCTCGGTTGGTGGTGATGGACTACTCCGGCAAGCGAATAGCTGTGATAGGGATGGCGCGGACCGGCATGGCGGTTGCGCGGGCGATGAGGGAGCTTGGCGCCCATGTCGTGCTCTACGACAAAAAGAGCGAGCCCGAGCTCGGAGACGCGCTTGCCGAGGCGAACGCGCTAGGCGCGGAGGTCCATCCCGGCACGAACAACGTCGTCCTGGACTCGTTTCAGGGTCCACTCGATCTGCTCGTTCCCAGCCCCGGCGTTCCGGCGACTCTGCCGGTGTTTGCCGAGGCGCAGCGGCACGGCGTGGAGATCGTCAGCGAGATCGAGCTTGCGTATCGGATCGCCAAGGCGCCGATCATCGCGATCACGGGAACGAACGGCAAGACGACGACGACGATTCTCACGGGCCGTATGTTCGAAGCTGACGGGCGGGAGACGTATATCGCGGGCAATGTCGCCGCGGGAGAGATCGAACTGCCGCTGGTGCTGGCCGCGCATCGGGCAAGCGCGGATGCCGTCATCGTCGCCGAGATAAGCACGTTTCAACTGGAGTGGATATCGCACTTCAGGCCAAAGGTGGCCATGCTGCTGAATGTGACGAGCGACCATAGGGATCGTCATGCGACCGTCGAGGAGTACGCGGCGCTGAAGGCCCGCATATTCGAAAACCAGACGGCGGACGATTTCGCGGTTCTCAACGCCGAGAATCCGTTTACGGCCTCGCTTGCGGGAACATGCTTCGGCGAAAAAAACCTCCCGAAGCATCTTCCCGCTGGTGTCCGCGTTATGACGTTCGCTCGCAAGAGCGAAGTGGAGCAGGGCGCGTTTGTGCGCGGCGGCGAGATCGTCGTGCGTTTCGAAGGCAGGGAGGCGGCGGTCTGCAGACGCGCGGACTTGAGGCTTCGAGGCGAACACAATCTCGAAAACGCCCTGGCGGCGTGCTGTGCGGCGACCGCGCTTGGAGTGAGACCCGCAAGCATCGCACGGGCGATTCGGGAAATGGAGCCGGTCGAGCACAGATTGGAGCCTGTCGCGACAATCGA
>Ga0272448_1008870_pt1 | contig 10366 bp, 11 predicted proteins | sample YNPCB0191_FD_202220 | JGI IMG/M metagenome (GOLD analysis project Ga0272448, IMG submission 202220) | Hot spring sediment microbial communities from Yellowstone National Park, WY, United States - YNP-CB-019-1 | ecosystem: Environmental > Aquatic > Thermal springs > Hot (42-90C) > Sediment... | reverse complement strand
TTGTCGGCCAGGACAACGGTGACGACACCGTCGACGGCGACGCGCGCCTGAGTGTTGTTGTCCTTGTCGAATAGCGCGATCGCAGTGCTCGTCGTACTCGGCGTCGGCAGCGGGATGCAGCCGGCTGCAAAGACAGCGGCCAACATGCCCGACAGAGTCATTGCGTTCCTGATGCTCATGTTTGCATCTCCGTATTGGGCGTAGCAGAGCTACCTGACGGCGCACCCGGTATGCGGACTGACCCCGTCGATACCGTTCCGCGAGGGAGGCCCGGGGCCTTCACCCTATGCATATCGGCATCTCGCGACAGGGGACATCAGCAATTTGTGTCATCCATAAGCGGGGTCGGTCGCCGACACATTCCGCGGCACTTTCCCGCCCGGAAGCGGCCGGCAAGCCGTATCTATGCACCTGCTCGCGGTAATCGGGTGCCGGCGGGCTTGTGACATGGCTCGGTCCGACAGGCCCCGTCCGTTGACCGGACCGTCTGGAACGTGGATACTACCGTGCGAGCAGTCGTTCGCGCATAGTTGGCAGGATCGCGAAAGCCGTTGCCGGACACGACATGCGTCGCGGAGCGCGGACGAGATGAAGGCTCGAACCGGGTGAGAATCCGGTTGGGAACGGAGTACGACGGGGGGCGGCTGCCGTCGAACCACGGAAGGAGTTGGCATGAGATCAAGACTGAGGTTTTGCGTGGCGGCGCTGGCGGGACTGCTGGTGGGTCTGCCGCTGGCCGAAAGGGCCATGGCGAGCGATACGGGCGATATCGTGGGCACCTCTATCGGCGCGGCCCTCGACATCGTTGCGGCGGCGCTCGAAGCCAGTTGAGCCGGCTCGCCGGGACGCTGCGCGGAGAGGCGTCCGGCGCCGGGGCAACGGCGAGCGTCCGGTTCAGGCGGCGCCGCCGGGTCTGGTCAGGCGTGCGGCGGGCGAGGCGTCCTCCTGCTGGAGCAGGTGATGGATGAACTCCTCGCCCCAGCGGGCGTGCACCCACAGGTATTGGGCGGGATCAGCCAAGACGAGCCGTTCCAGTGCGCGCAGGTAGTGCGCCGTGATGAAGGCGACCGGGTCATCCGCAGTTCGCCAATCGTGCTCGTGCAGCAGGTCCGAGACGACGATTTCGAACCGGAAGGCGCCGATGCGGCGTATGCCGGCGGCGGCGACGCTGGCGCCGTAGTGCAGGGCCAGCAGGCCCACCGAGCGCATGGCAACGGTGGGCAGCCCGAGGAACGTTTCCGAGACGCCGCGTCGGCCGGCGTGATGGTCGGCGACGATCGCCACCGTGCCCCCGGACTGGAGAGCGTCTGCAAGGCGGGCAGCCGAGCGGTCCGCCGGCAGGAGTTCGCAACCGCTGCGGGCGCGGATGCGCCGGCGATACGCGTCGAACTCCGCGTTGGCATGTGGCCGGTAGACCACCGTGGCCCGTAGTCCGTTGTAACCCAGGAATACCGGCAGCAGGTCGAAGGGCCCGTAATAGGCCGTCAGGAGAATGACCGGATGGCGCATGCGCTGCGCGGCCAAGAGTGTCGCGCGATACGGTTCGGGGATCGTGCCGCCGTAGCGTTGGTAGGTGCCGGGGTGGAGCAGACGATCAGCGAGCATCAGGTCCGCCAGATTCCAGATCCGGTGCCGGAACGCCTCGCGGGCGATTCGCGGCACCTCTTCGGCGGGTACGCGGCCTTCGAGCGCGGCACGGCACTGCGCTTCGCTGCGCTGCCGCACAACCGGCAGCGATGCGTAGAGCACGCGAGCGAGTGCGCCGGTGATACGATAGGCGGCCCCCGGTCCGGCGGCACCCAGCAGGGCGGCGAGCAGTCTGCGATAGACATTGCTCAGTCGGATGACGGTGGACATATCAGTCGGCGGCTCCCGTTTCCGTCCCCACGGGAAGCGAGAAAAAGGCACGGGCGTTTCGGGCCGCCTGCGCGGCCAGTTCGTCGGCGGGAACGCCGCGCAGTGCCGCGACGAACCTCGCGATATGCGCTACGTGTGCGGGTTCATTCGGCCGGAGGTGGCGGACGGGCTCGGGCGACAGGTACGGCGAGTCGGTTTCGAGCAGGAGGCGATCGGCCGGACAGGCGGCGGCGATTGCCTGCAACTCCGTCGATTTCCGGAATGTCACTACGCCGCTGAACGAGACTCGCCAGCCGTGCTCACCGATCTGAGCCGCCTCGTCGGACGTGCCGGTGAAGCAGTGGAAGACCACGGGCCGGTTTACGAAACCGGCCTGCCGAAGGATGGCGACGGTATCCTCGTGCGCCTCGCGGCTGTGGACGATGATCGGCCGGGGCGTCTCCCGGGCGGCCTCGAGCTGGCGCGCGAAGAGGTCGCGTTGGATGGCGCGGGGACTGTAGTCATAGTGGTAGTCAAGACCGATTTCCCCGACGGCTACACAGAGGGGCTCGCTCCAGATCCGCCGAAGTTCCTCGATATCGCCCGGGCCGGCCTTGGCGGTCTCGTGCGGGTGGACCCCGGCAGCCATTCGCAGCTCCGCCCGTCGTCTCGTCAGAGCCAGTGCTGCCCGGGCGTCGGCGGCGTCGGTGGCCACGGTGATCATCTGCCGAACGCCCACGGCCAGGGCGCGATCGATCACCGCATCGACCGCCCCGGCGAAGGCTTCGGAGGTCAGGTGGCAATGTGTGTCGATCAGTTCCATCGGACGAAGCCCGGGATCCCGCCAGCTCACAGGCGGGCAACGCGCCTGCTCCGCAGGGCGCCGGCCCCCGCTACGGTCGCTCAGAACGCGTCGCGAATGTGGCGGATTTCGGTGTTGCCGTTATCCGACCATACGATGCCGACCACGTCAAAGCGGCAGGGATACCGCCGCGCCGTCGGCGTGCTCGCCAGATAGTACCTGGCGACGCGCATCAATTGTCGTTGTTTCGCCGGGTTGACCGCGCGTTCCACGTCGGCGGCCTCTTCGCTGCGACGGGTCTTTACCTCGACGAAGACGATCGAGCGGTCGTCCAGGCTGATCAGATCAAGTTCGCCGGCGGGGCAGCGGTAATTGCGCACGACGGTTCGGTAGCCGAGCTTCTCGAGAAACTTGCGGGCGAGTTTTTCGCCCCGGCGGCCCAGGTTGGCTCGGTCGTCGGCCAACGGCAAGCCTCCGTACGTCGCGGGCAGAGACGCCGGCGGCGCCGCCGTGCCCCGCCCGGACCCCGCCCTCATGAGCCGGCGGCGACGGGTTCCGTCGCAGTGCCCGTATGCGTTTCGGCTCCCTGGGCATCGAGGCCCGTTCGGCCGCGCCGTTCGCGGAGACGGCGCTGTTTGCCGACCCGGTCACGGAGGAAGTAGAGCTTCGCGCGGCGAACCTTGCCGCTGCGAATCACCTTGATCCCGGCGACGCTCGGCGAGTGTATCGGAAAGACGCGTTCCACTCCTTCGTTGTTCACGATGCGCCGAACCGTGAACATCTCACTCATGCCCCGGCCACGGCGGCCGATGACAACGCCCGTGTAGGGCTGCAGCCGCTCCTTGTCGCCTTCGACGATCCGGACGGACACCGTGACGGTGTCACCGATGCGAAAACCGGGCACCTTGCTCTTGCGGCACGCGGCCTCAGCGGCCTCGATCAGCTTGTGTGACATCGTTCGACTCCTTCATGAACTCGCGGGCCCAGTGCCGTCGGCTTCGTCGGCCGGTGCGGGCCGTAGCTTACTTCTCCATCAGGTCCGGGCGCCTCGATCGCGTGATCGCGTCCTGCTGTCCGCGACGCCATTCGGCGATCCTGCCGTGATCGCCGGACAGCAGCACCTCCGGCACGCTCATTCCGCGGAACTCCCGCGGCCGGGTGTACTGGGGGTACTCCAGTCTGTTGGCCCGGAACGATTCGCTGGCGGCCGAGTTCTCGTCGCCGAGCGCTCCGGGCAGCAGTCGCACCACCGCGTCGATCAGCACGGCGGCGGCCGGCTCTCCGCCCGAAAGAACATAATCCCCGATCGAGATTTCGCGGGGCGCCAGCCCGTCGATGATCCGCTGGTCGAATCCCTCGTAGTGTCCGCAGACGATGAGCAGTCGCGATTCGCGTGCGAGCGATTCGACGATCGCCTGGGTCAACCGCTCTCCCTGTGGTGTGAGGAGGATTCGTGTCGCCGGCCGCGGATCAAGGGCCTCGACGTGCTCAACGGCGTCGAAGACCGGCCCGCACATGAGCACCATCCCGGGGCCGCCGCCGAAGGGCTTGTCGTCTACGCTCTGGTGCCGGTCGGTGGCGAAATCCCGGATCTGTGTGCACACGATGTCCACGATGCCGGCCCGGCGGGCGCGGCCGATGATGCTGGCCGAAAAGAACGGCTCGAGCATCTCCGGGAACAACGTGAGCACGTCGATACGCATGGTCGTCGGTTCAGGCGATGCGGTGTCACCGCCATCTACGCCGTGGCCTCCGCCTTCGCAGGTTTGACGGCAATCCCGCCGCGACGAAGCAGCTCGCTTACCGTCTGACTCGGAAGGGCCCCGGCCCGAAGCCAGTGCTCGATACGTTCCTTCTTGAGCACCAGTTGCCGGGCCGGATCCTTGCAGCCGGGATCGTAGACACCGAGTTCCTCGATCGCCCGGCTGTCGCGAGCGTCGCGGCCGTCAAACGCCCCCAGGCGGAAACAAGCCCGGTTCCGTCGGCCTGTCCTCTTCAATCGCAATCTGACCGCCACAGTTCACTCCTCATGGTTGGCCCGCCGCTTTGATCGCGACGGCGAGCCCATCATTATACCGCAAACGGCATCGCTCGCAACCGCTGTATGCTTATCGCTTTACTCTGCGGTGCCTGGAGCCTTTGCTGACTGCTCAGGGCAGGAAGGCGCACAGCCCGATCGTCGCGAACCTATGGTGGTCTCCGGTGGCCAAGCGAGACGGAAATCACCGGCCGCACATTGCCGTAACTACAGCATCCACAGTTGGTTACGGTCGCAAAGCCAGTGCCTTCGACCGGCTGTATGAATCGCTGGGGCGGCGGCACCTCCCGCTCAACTGACTTTGCTGCCCGGCTCGATCTCGGCGTCGGGTTGGAGGAGGATGATACGGCTGTGGTCCGGCGTACTAGCCGCCAGGAGCATGCCCTGGCTCTCCATTCCCCGCATTGTTCGTGGGGCGAGGTTGGCGACGACGACAATCAGGCGTCCGACCAGCGAAGCCGGGTCGTAGTGCCCCTTGATTCCGGCACAGAGCTGCCGCTGCTCGGTTCCCAGGTCTACCTTGAGTACCAGGAGCTTGTCGGCGTTCGGGTGAGCGACGCATTCCAGCACGCGCGCGACGCGCAGGTCGATCCTGGAAAACTCGTCGAACGAAATGGTGGTCGGCACCTCGGCCATCGCTGAATCCTCCGCGAAACCGGTTTCAAGAGTGTACGTTACCTGCGGCGCGGCGTAAAGCCCCGCGGACACGCGGCGTTTCACCGGGGGCGGATGGCCCGCTTCCATATAGAACGGGAGGCGACCGGCCGCCGATTCGTTTACGCCCGGTCCCACTGTTCGCGCAGCAGCCGCACGGCATTCGGAATGGCCACGGTCCGGTCGCCCGAGCAGCCGCACTCGAAGCTCACGTAGTCCTGGTAGCCGATTGCCTTGAGGCCCTTGAAGCCGCGGACATAGTTGTCGGCCTCGCCGTCCTCACCGGGCGTTCGGCGTTTCCGGCGGCTGGCCATGTGGACGTGGTGCAGATACTCGCCGGCCGTGAGGAACGCCCCCATGTCGTCCGTTTCCTCCCACGTCATGTGCCAGAAGTCGCCCATCATCGCGATCCCGGGGTGATTGACATCCTTGCAGATCGAGGCGGCGTCGGCGAGCGTGCGGAGGAAGTAGCACTCGTCGCGGTTGAGCGGCTCGAGCAGGATGCGCGTGCCGGCCTTGGCCGCGTGCTCGCCGAGCTCCAGCAGGAGCGGCTTGGGGTCGTGCTCCCGGCGGCGGTCCCACCGGTCGAAGCCGGTGAGCAGCTCGCGTGCCTCCTTGTGCGGAAGCGACTTCTGCGCGTTGAACGCGGGCACGATGATCAGTCCCGTGGCGCCGACCTCGCCGGCCGCCGTGAGGATCTCCTTCATGGAAGCCATCGCCTGCTTGCGGATCTCGGGATCGTCTGCGATGAGCCAGCCCTTGAAGCCCGCGCAGATCGCGCTCATTCTGATGGGGCGGCCCTTGAGCGCGTCGTTGAGTTCCTTGACGCGCGCGGGCAGGTTTCCGCCGCCCACCTCAAAGCCCTCGAAGCCCCACTTTTCCATCGTATCGAGCTTCTCGCCGAGGCTGTTGCCGGGGATGTACCCCTCCTGGGCCGAGAGCTTGAGCACGGCCTTCTTCTTCGGGGCATCCGCCGCCTTCGGCTCCTGTGCTGCGGCGGGCCTGCCGCCGACCGCTCCGACGCCCGCTGCCGCCGCCGCTGCGAGAAAATCACGCCTGCGCAACGCCATATCCGGTCTCCTTTTCATAACGATGCCGTGCCTCGACGGCCTCGCGCTCACGAATGTCGCGCCTCATTCTCCGGGTTCAGGGCAGCGGCGTCAACGCGCCTTGAAGTTCGCCGCGGAATCGGCGAATAATAGCCCGCCGGCAGCCGGCCGTGTGCTGGTATGACCACGGCCGCCGGCGAAAGGCGGTGCCTCGATGGCGTTTCGTCGGGTCATTATCGGTTCCCCCGGCGGTTTCCTGTGGCAAGTGGAGATCCTCGCCGGAATCGTACTGGTCGTGGCCGGCATCCTGATCGCGGTGTTTCCGGAGATCCTGGTCGCCCTGATCTCCGGGTTGATCGTACTCGGCGGGCTGAGCCTGATCGGTGCAGGGCTGCGGACCCGCAGTCTGTTTCGTTATCGGGCAACCGACGAGTACGACATCATCGATTCGTGAATGACGGGGACGACCAGGCAGCGCCCTCGACGGCGAGTCGTCTTGGCTCGGCGCGGGTCTTATGACCCCGGCTTGTCGAGGACGCGAATCCGGACGTCCCGGATGAGGATCTTCATATCCTTAAATTGGTCGCCGGGGTGGATCTGGAAGCCGATCTTGCCGCGCTGGTACGTCGAGTCGTGTACGTCGGCCGTCTTCTTGCCGTTGAGCCACAACTGGAGGTGGTCGCCGACGGCCGAAATCCGCGCGTGGTTCCACCCGTCGTGGTTCTCGAGTGACTTGTCGAGCTGCCTCGCAAGGAACATCTTGCCGTCGCAGTACAGGGTGCCCGAGTAGGCCACCGGATTCGGCCACTCGAGGATGTCGAACTGGTAGCCCTTGTGGTCGTTCCAGCGGAACCAGATGCCGCTGTTGGCGGGCCAGACGACCTTGTACGTCACCTCCAGCTCGAAGTCGCCGTAGTCCTTCTCGGTCACGAGATCGCCAGCGCGCCGCTGCGCATCCTGCGTGCCCACGATCGCGCCGTCCTCCACCTTCCACACGGCGTTGCCGACGGCCTGCCAGCCGGTCAGCGTCTTGCCGTCGAAGAGCGACTGCGTTGCGCAGCCGCCGGATGCCAGCAGACATGCCCAAAACAGGCCTGCCCAAATCGGTAATCGCCGGGTCATGTGAACTCCTTTCAGAAGAAGGCACTTGGCTGCGCAGACAATGCCGCCGCATCGTTCGGACGAGGGCCGTCGCGTCCGTCCCGCACGGACGAAAGCCCGCGGGCTACCGGGGTACGCGGGCGCCCCCGCCGGCTCCGATGTCCGCCGGCGGCACCAATGGGAGTGTACCGCCGAAGCGCGTCATCCAGCAACGGCGCCCCGGGCCGGAAGGCCGGTATCCCTGCTCGGACAACCGTACGGGGCGGACGGCCGTCGGCTCGCGCCGCATCCCGCATCCGGCCCCAGGATTGTCCGGTCTGCCTTCGCTCATTCCTGCGGGCAGGCAGCCTTCGGCGGACGATTCGGCCCGTTGAAACAGCTCTGGAGCATGCTGAAGTCCGCCAAGTCCACATCCAAGTCACCGTCGAAATCGGCATTGCCGGCGCACCCCGGCTTCGCAGGCCGGTTCGGCCCGTTGAAACAGCCCTGGAACGTCGCGAAGTCCGTCAGGTCCACATCGCCATCCTCGTCGAAGTCCGCAGGATAGACCGCAACGGTCAGCGCCGCTTCGGCCGACGCGACACTGCCGCAGTCGGAGGTCACAAGGCAGCGGTAGTTGCCCGCGTCCGCACGCCGCACGGGGTTCAACGAGAGGGTATCCGTCGTCGCGCCGGGAATGTCCTCGCCGTCCTTCTGCCACTGGTATGTCAGAGATCCCGTACCCGCGGCGACGATCGTGAACACCGCGGTGGAGCCCGCGGGGGCGTTCTGCGGCTCCGGCTGCTGTGTGATCGTGGTCGCCGTCTGAAGAACGAGCGTTGCCGGGTCCGAGGCGACGCTCCCGCAGCCGCCGGTTACGACGCAACGGTAGTCCGCCACATCGCTCTCGTCGGCGCCGGCGACGGTCAGCGTCGGACCCGTGGCGCCGGAATAGTGGCCGCCGTCGGCGAGATCCACTCCGTCCTTCTGCCACCGATAGGCCGGCGAGGGCTCGCCGGTGACGCTTACGGTGAACGTTGCCGTACCCCCGGCGCAGACGTGCTGCGTTACGGGTTGTTGCGAGATGGCCGGTGCGTCGGCGAAGCTCAGCGCCGCCGCCGCCGAGGTCAGGCTCCCGCAGGCTCCCGTAATCACACAGCGGTAACTCGCTGCGTCGCCGGTGTCGGCGTTCACGATGGTCAGCGTGTTCGTGGTTGCACCGGAGTAGTGTGTATCATCCGACAGGTTGCTGCCATCCGCCTGCCACTGATAGGAGAGGCCCCCGCCGCTCGCGGCGACCGAGAACTGCACCGTTGCCCCGATGCAGACGGTCTGCGGCGCGGGATGCTGCGAGATCGACGGCGGCGTCCCCGCGACCACGGGATAATCGTACGTCCCGTTCGGGGCGTTGGCGCCGTTGAAGCCCTGCACGTGGAGATACCAGGTGCCCGCGGCAGTCGGTTGCGTGGCAATCGCCCCGCTCGACCACATCGGCTCGGCGCCGGTAAAGCCGTGCGTCGGGTTCTGGTTCCACGCATATCGGTAGTACTGGACCTTCCCGGGGCCGAAGCCGCCGACGGCGGTCCAGATGACGTTGTCGCCGACGCAGACGGAGGCGTTGTCGGGCGTGACGCTGCCGGCGTCAGGCGGAACCGACAGGGTGTACGCCGATGCCGTGAGCGAGAACGCACTGTTCAGGGTGCCGTTCCAGGCCCGAACCTTGCGGGTGTAGGATGTGTTTGGAGCCAGGCCGGTCTCGACCCAGGAGGTTGCGCTGCGGTTCAGCCAGCCGGGGGCGGGGTACTGGGGCGAGAGGATGGCGCCCGCCCCGTCGGCCACGTCCCAGCCGAAGAAGTTGTTGTCGCGGGGGCTGAAACTCCACTGGATGCTCGTGGAGGAAAGGGCCGTCGGCGTGTTCAGGATGGGCCAGTCCGGCGGCAGGGCGCTGAACGCGATGTCGTCCCAGTAGCACTCGTTCGCCGACGAAACCCCCAGGCCGAGCGTGATGCGTCCGATGCCATAGGTGCCGAAGTCGGTGGTGAGGTTTTGAGTCGTCGTGGTGGTGCCGGCGCCGTCAGTAACCGTTGCGACGAAGCTGCCGCTCGGCGAAGCCCCCGGAGCCCCGGGTGTCACGTTCGTCTCGAAGTAGATCCACGCGCCGTTGCAGTCGGTGGCGGCGTTGCGCGTCGCATAGGCGGTATAGGTCACGCCGCCGCCTCCCACCGTGCGCCAGTAATAACTCCCGTTGCCCACGTTTGAGGCAAGGCAATTGTCGATGATCATCGCGGTGCCGGCGCCGTCGAGCGCCCGCAGGGAGAGCGATTGGCGATAGGCCCAGCCGCAAACGCTCTGCTTCCAGCCGCCCTTGCCGTCGTAGAAGTAGCCCGAGACCTTCCCCTGCGCAAACGGACGGGCGAAGAGGTGATACATCTGGTCGGTCTCGGTGGCGGCGCAATAGGCGGCGCCTCCGCCGGTGTACGTCCCGTGATTCAAGGTCGTGCTGTAGGCGAAGCCGCCGACCTGTTGCGTCCAGTTGTTCAGGTTGCCATTGAACCCGTCGGTGAACACCGTGTTCCACTGGGGCGGCGAAGGCGGCGTCCGCGCGCTCGCCGGATCGCTCCAGGCGGAGTAGTTTGGCACGGCGTCCTTCGCCCGCACCCTGTAGGTCAGCGTACTGTCGGGCGTCGCGCCGCTGTCCGTGTAGGTAGTGCCCGTGCTGGAACCGATGACCGAGCCGTCGCGCTGGATGTCATACCCGGCGACGGCGACGTTGTCCGTGGAGGCCGTCCAGCTCAGTTGGACCGTCGTCGGCCCCGTCGCGTTCGCGGTCAGTCCGGTGGGCGTCGTCGGGGCCTGCGTATCCGAAGGCGTGAGCGAAAAGTCCTTCGTCGTAGTCTGGCCGCCCGT
>Ga0272448_1008868_pt1 | contig 10367 bp, 7 predicted proteins | sample YNPCB0191_FD_202220 | JGI IMG/M metagenome (GOLD analysis project Ga0272448, IMG submission 202220) | Hot spring sediment microbial communities from Yellowstone National Park, WY, United States - YNP-CB-019-1 | ecosystem: Environmental > Aquatic > Thermal springs > Hot (42-90C) > Sediment... | reverse complement strand
CAAGCTCGTCCCTCGCGTAATGTATTGACACCTTTCCGGTGAATGTGACCTCCCCCCTGGGATCAAACTCGGTCATCTCCGCTATGACGGTATCCCCTTCCCTTATGCCTCTGGTTTCAACCGGCGCAACCGTTGCAAGGGACCTCTGGATTGCCTCCAACTGCTCAATTATATCCACATCGGATACGGTTATGACCCTTTTCTCAACAGTTATCCGAGAGAGGTCAGGAAGCCGAACCTCCGGCACGGTCTCAAACTCTACCCTGACGCGGAGGGAGCCATCCTCCTGCCTCTTTATTTCCGTGACATTTATGTGGCCAAGGGGCCTCGCACCCGCCAGCTCCTGTTTGACCTTCTCGTTTATGGCGTTCTCAATGGCCTCTTGCTGAACAAGATCGCCAAACCTTGCCTTCACGACGCTTGGCGGCACATTGCCGGGCCTGAAGCCCGGAACCTTGACCCTTTTTGAAAGGATCTTTATCACCCTTTCCTCTGCCGCGGAGAGCTCTTCTTTTGTTATCAGGAGCTCGCGGCTAGTCGTCGCGCTTTCCTCGCCTGGCACGATTATCTCTGGCATAGGAGAATTCCTCTGTTGAGAGAGTTATTATAAACGAAAGCCTCGGCCCGCTTCAAGAATACGCGCTAGCTCATAATTATAGCTACCCAAAGCCCTCCGTCTTATACGCAAGGCGATGAAACTGAAGTCCAGGAAACACTCTATAAGGCTACTATCAGGCAGAAAGAAGCAAAGGGGAAAGGGAAGAGGAGCTCCTCAATTACCCCTCCTTCGCACACCTAAAGGCCTCTCCGAGCTGGATCATCCCCCTCAAGGAACTGCACGGCCACAGGTTTGATCCAAAGGTAAAGGAACTCATGGCCTTCGCTTCTCGCTCAACCGTAGAGAGGATACTATCGCGAAGGAGGCCTTACGAGAAAGGCAAGCCCCTGAGGCTGAGATACAAGCACAACCCCTTAACGAGCGAGATACCATGAGGTATGCCGCGGCCCCTTCTCTCTATCAATCCCAACGGATTGTCTGAAAAAGGCCGTGAGCCTCTCGGGAGGCGCGGACGAGCCGCACCTCGTCTAGCTCAAAATTAACCCCTGAGAAGAAGATGCCCTTCTTCAGAACCAAACACCCGGATCGTGGAATCATCAATTAGGTTGTCTTCCTTACACGACAAGGGATAAAGAGCTCTACGGTAGCTTTATATCAGCTTTCATTCCTGGATTTTGGGTAGATTTGTATTTTGAGCTCGCGCGGAATACTCAAATACGGCCTAGAGGGGTTAAGGATAACGCGCGCCCACCTCAAACTGCAATCTGTATAGCCTCCTGTATAGAGGGCACCTCTCCATAAGCTCCGAGTGCGAACCCACATCAACGAGCCTTCCCTCGTTCAGAACGGCTATCCTGTCAGCGGAAAGGACGGTCGCGAGCCTGTGCGCGATTATCACGGATGTCCTGCCCGTGAGCACCCTTTCAAAGGCTGATTTCACCGCCTCTTCTGACTCTGAGTCAAGGGATGAAGTAGCCTCATCAAGGATCACGAGCTCCGGGTTCTTAAGAAGGGCCCTGGCTAGGGCTATACGTTGGCGCTGGCCCCCGGATAGCCTCGCGCCGCGCTCTCCAAGCTCAGTATCGTATCCTTGGGGCAACCCCTGGATGAAGTCGTGCGCGAAAGCGTCCTTTGCGGCTCGTATTACAGATGCAACATCAGCATCGGGCTTCGCGTAGGCTATGTTCTGGAAGACAGAGCCTGAGAAAAGGAATGTCTCCTGTGGAACAAGGGAAACCTTCCTCCTGTAAGACTCTATGGAGAACTCGGAAAGCGGAACGCCATCCACGAGTATCTCGCCCTTCTCTGGGGTGCCGAAACCCGCAAGAAGGTCAGCTAGGGTTGATTTGCCTGCGCCAGAAGGCCCCACGAGCGCCAGGCGTTCTCCCTTTCTTATGAAGAGGTTTATGTCCTTGAGGACTGGGAGGCCCGGGTCGTAGGAGAACCAGAGCTCCCTGATCTCAATCCCCTCTTTGATGCCCGTAAATTCCCTCCCTGCCCTCTGCTCCTCAGGCACCGCAAGGACAGCACCGATCCTCGCCATGGAGGCGAGCCCCTGCTGAATAGGGGCGTTTGCCTGGAAAAGCATCTTCAGGGGGCGCATCAGGGAAAGCGCTGAAACCAGAAAAACCATGAACTGGTCAGGCGAAAGGCTCTTCTCCAGGAATATGAGGTTCGCGCTGTAAAGAAGCATTCCGGCCGCCACTATAGCGGTGAGGAACTCCGTGAGGGGCGGCCCGAGGTTCGCCATCCACGACAGGCGTAGCATGGAGGAGAAGTATGCCCTATTGTGCCTTGCGAAACGCCTTGCCTCCTCGTCCTCCTGGGTGTTTATCTTAACCACCTTTATCCCTGAGAGGACCTCGTAGAGATACCTGCTCATATCGCCCATCCTCTCCTGAGCCCGACCCGAGCGCTTCCTGAGCTTGCGGCCCACATAAGCTATGAGTATTATTGAGATCGGCACCAGAAAGAGTGAGAGGAGAAGGAGTTTCCAGCTCGCCAAAGAGGCTATAGCCAGGTAGATAACCCCTTTGAGCCCCTCCTGAACCACCACGAAGAACCCGTCCGTCAGGGCGCGCTTTATCTGCTCCGCGTCGGAGGAAAACCTCGCCATGATGTCCCCCGAGGAAAGCCTGGAGAGAGCCGAAAGGCTCACGCGCATGAGCTTGCGGAAGAGCTCGTCCCTGATGTCCCTCGTTACCCCCTCCTGAACGGCCGCGGCCCAGGCCCGGTGCAGATAGGTAAAGAGGGATTTTAACCCGTAAAGTGCGATCATAAAGAGCGCCAGCCGGGCCACGGCGAGCATGGGGCTAACCCCGAGGATGTGCGTTTTTATAAGGTTTCCGAGCCAAGCAAGACGGGGGTCCGAGAGGAACGGCGGAAGCCCTTCCTGGCCGAAGAGGACCCGCAGGAGGGGCGAGAGGGTTCCGACCGCGACGCCCTCAGCGAGCGAGGCCAAAAGGGCCATGAGAAACGAGGCCGCGAAAAGGAACCAGTGCCTGGCCGCAAAGCCCAGGAGAAGGGAAAGGGGGCTTTTTTCGCCGGATTTCAAAGCTAAGATTCAAAGTATAATGCAAAAAGCGATAGCGTGTACTCTGTCTGTTCCGTCCCCGTGGACTTTTTGTAAAGGGCCTCGGCCTCTCTCTTCTTGCCGGCGGCCTTTAAGGCGTATCCTGTTTCTGTATAGTATAGTATGCCCGGTCAAAAGAAAGTCCTTTTTCGGCCTTCTCACCCTTTCCGATGAGCGCCGAGAGCGTGTCCTTTGCCCCGCTTATAAGGGCTACACCTATTGCGAGGTTCGCTATCTCCATTTTGTCCTCCAAACCCCTTTTTCACCCCACATAAGAAGCCAGTCCCCCTCCACCCTCAAGAGCCTGTTCGCCATCTGGTAGCCCTGCGGGGCCTCAAGCGTAGCGAGCAGACTGCACTTTGGAACCGAATAAAGGAAGACCTTGAGCGCTCCAGCCAGGGGAACATAAACGCACAGAAAGACCGTATCGCCGGAGAAGGCCGAGGAATAGACCTGCCTGAGAACGAGAGCTCCGTCGGTGGTCACGGCGGCCTTCTCCAGCTCCACGGGAATCTTAGCGGAATTCAGGTAGCGGCCGCTACCGTATAGCATGCCCTTTGGATGGAACGGGTTGACAGCGAAGAGAAGGAGGGTATCCGGACTCACTGATAACCCAACCGGCGCGCATACTCCTGGGTAGAGCTCGGCAATTGACCTATCAGCTGGCAGGCCGAAAGCGCCTTCTTTGTTGCCATGAAGAGAGAAAATCTGGAAAACTGTCCCGTCCGAAGGATCGTAGCCAACCACGAGGATGCGGTCTCCGTAATGGGCAAGGGATTTCGCCACATGTTGCACGAGCGCGCCCCTAGTCTCAAAGGCCTGGCAAGGCGTCCCGTCGGGCCCGAGAAGGAGTACAGAACCCTCAAGCGCTACAAGGATATGTTCTCCCCGCCAGCTGAGACTGTAAGGCCCTCCTAAATCCTTATGGATGGGAAACTCCCAGAGGATATTGCCAAGGCTGTCAAAAGCAATCACCCGCCGGTTCAGGGAATCCGCGCCGTAGAAGACGCCAGGGCCAGGCTCAATGTCATTCAGCGTGCATGGTATTTTAGCTACAGGTTCCCAGATGTTCAGGACCTGGGAGATAAGGCAAAGGATCATGGCAGGGATATTTTAAGGCAAGGATAAGGGCACAGGCTACAAGGATTTCCCTACTGATCTCTGGCTTTCAGGACCTCAAGGAATGCCTCCGGCGGCACATCCACCTTCCCCACGCGCTTCATCCTGCGCTTGCCCTCCTTTTGCTTTTCAAGGAGCTTGCGTTTCCGGGTTATATCCCCGCCATAACACTTTGCGGTAACATCCTTGCGGAGGGGGGCTATTCGCTCCCTGGCTATTATCCTGCCGCCTATAGCGGCCTGAATGACAACCTCAAAGAGGTGCCTGGGTATCTGAGCCCTGAGCTTCTCGCATATTGATCTTCCCATCCTGTATGCCCTATTCCTGTGGACTACGGCCGAAAAGGCGTCAATTCTCTCTCCTGCAACGAGGATGTCAAGCCGCACCAGGTCCGATGGCCTCCAGCCAATGAACTCGTAGTCCATGGAGGCGTAGCCCCGGGAAACGCTTTTGAGCTTATCAAAGAAATCGTAAATGACCTCAGAAAGGGGTATGTCGTATTCAAGCATGGCGAGGCCGGGATCGAGGAAGGAAAAGCTCCTTTGCTCGCCACGCCTGGATTGCGCTAGCTCCATTATCGGGCCCAGGTGCTCCGACGGGGTTACTATGTTCAGGCGGACATAGGGTTCCTCAGCAACCGCTGGGTCATCGGGGAAATCCGAAGGCCTTTCTATCTCAACGATCTCGCCCCTCTTTGTCTTAACCCTGTAGTGGACAGTAGGGGTTGTTACCACTATATCCAGGCCGAACTCCCGTTCCAGGCGCTCAGTTGTTATATCAAGGTGGAGCATCCCCAGGAATCCGCAACGGTAGCCAGGACCGAGGGCCGGAGAGTGCTCGCCGATGTAGGAGAGCGCCGCGTCCTGGAGCTTCAATTTTCCGAGTGCTTTGGTGAGCTCGGGAAAATCCGCGGGCGCGACCGGATACAGCCCAGCGTAGACCATCGGCTTGGCCTCCCGGTAGCCCGGAAGGGGCTCGGTGTCAGGCTTGCTGGCGTCAATCACCGTGTCTCCAACCCTCGCTTCGGATATATCCCTTATCGCGGCGACAAAGTAACCCACATCTCCGGGGCCGAGGGAATCTGTCCTCTGCATGTTCGGCCTGAAAAAACCCACCTCCGTGACCTCGTATTCCCTTCCGGTTGAAGCAAAAGCTATCCTCATGCCGGGCCTTATCTCGCCATCAAAAACCCTGATGTAAGGTATGACCCCCCTGTAATCGTCATATACCGCGTCAAATATGAGGGCCCTCAGGGGGCTTTCGGCCGATCCGCCCGGAGGCGGAACCCTCTTTATTATGGTTTCAAGGAGCTCCCGAACCCCCCTTCCTTCCTTCGCCGATATCAGAAGAGGCTCCGAGGGCCCCATGAGCTCCCTGAGTTGGGCCGCTACCCTCGCTGGGTCAGCGGTGGGCAGGTCTATCTTGTTGATCACCGGAATTATCTCAAGGTTAGCCTCAAGCGCCATGTAAAGGTTGGAAACAGTCTGCGCCTCAACCCCTTGAGAGGCGTCCACGAGTAGCACGGCGCCCTCAACGGCCGCGAGCGAGCGAGATACCTCGTAAGCAAAGTCAACATGGCCGGGGGTATCTATGAGGTTAAGGATGTAGCCGCTGTATTCCATTCTCACGGCCTTCATCTTTATGGTTATTCCGCGCTCCCTCTCAAGCTCCATGGAGTCAAGGGTCTGCTCGGTTATCTCCTCCGGCCTCAGGGTCCCGGTTATCTCAAGAAATCTGTCCGCGAGGGTGCTTTTCCCGTGGTCAATGTGGGCTATGATTGAGAAATTCCGGATCCGGCTCACCCTCATATTATCCCGCATGAGAATTCCCGGCCGCCACTTGGAAAAAACCTCCTGCCCTCTTGCCTGACCATGGGAAATCAGTTATAATATAGGCCTACCCCTAGGATTCTAGGAGGTGAAAGAAATGAAGCTGGTATTACAACTGCCTTACTCTGGCGTGGAAAGAGAGGTTACGGTTGAAAAGGTTCCATTCACCATAGGCTCGGCCCCGACCTCAGATCTGGTGATCGCTACCCTGGCCCCCGAACATATGGTAATAGAGAGAAAGGGCGAGAGCTATTTCCTAGCGGTAAAGCACCCCGGCATCAAGGTCAACGATAAGCCCCTTATGGGCGAGGTGCTCCTCTTTGAGGGCGACAAGATTGTTTTCCTGGGTGGCAGGCTCCTGGTAAAAGAGATACCGGTTGCCCTGGAGGAGGGCTCTCAGGCCACGCAGTTCTTGCCGATGGAGGAGCTCCCCTACTTCAAGGTGCTATCAGGTCCGGTGATGGGCGCAGTCTACGAGGTGAGCGGCCCCGGAACGCTTGGCCGGGGCGAGGATGCGGATTACAGGGTGGACGATCCTTACATATCCAGGAGACACCTGCAGATCCACATCATCAACGAGAAGGTTGAGGTTGAGGATATTGGCGGGAAGAACCCTGTCCTCATCAACGGGAAACCCCTCCTCGGAAGGGCACGGTTGGCCTCAGGGGATGAGCTCGTCATAGGAAAGACAAGGCTTCTTTTCATAGATCCAGCCGAAAAATCAGAGAGCGAGGTCTTCGCTTCCCGCGGCGGCAAAAGGGTTCCAATAGCGGTCTGGGCATCAATAGGCGCGGTTGCAATAATCCTGGTCGGCATAGGGGTATTCCTGTTCTTCCAGCAAAGGGCTCAGGCCTACACCAACGCCATATCCGGCGGCAAGTCCGCCTTCTCCTCAGCGCAGTTCATAACCGAGACAGAGGGCAGGGTGAGGGAATACAGTAGGGCAGAGGCATCCTTCAAGAAGGCCCTTTCCATAAAAAAGAACGATCCGGAGGCAACAGAATGGCTAACGAGGAGCCAGAAATACCTTCAGGGATGGAGATCGGTTGCAAGGGCAGAGACCTTGGTGACCCAGGGTAACCTGTCCGAGGCCCTCGCCACGCTTGAGGCGGTTATGGCGGAGCCGGAGTTCAGGGATGAGAGGTATATAGCCTACCTCTACGACGACATCATGAGAACCCTGTTCATCGCGGACGCCTACAACGACGCCAAGCGGCTGTATCTTGAGGGAAAGGACAAGGAGGCGCTGAGCGTTCTCTCCATGGCCCTCGCGAGGGCGCCGGATCACCCCCAGCTCCTCGCCCTTGAACAAGCCATAAAATCCGCAAAAAGGGAAACCCCGGCACAGCGTCAGGAGAAGCTGACCGCCATCGCCCAGAAGAGCAAGACCGCACCGGGATCAGTGCCGAGCTATACCGAGCTTGGGGTGAAGAAGCCCGAAGTAAAGATGACGGAACCCACGATAAACATAAGCAAGACAACGGGCCTCGGAACCGGCTCTTCTGGCCTGGGCAAACCCTCTGTTGACCTTTCTGCTCAACTTCCGAGCGTAGAAAAACTCAACCTGGAATCCGGCGGTCCCAAGTTGCCCGGAGTGGGCGAGCCCACCATATCCCTTGATACGAAGCTGGACAAGGTCGGGGAGCTGAAAAAGGCCTACGAGGAAGAACACAATGTTGACAAGGCCTACAGGATAGCCCAGCAGATCCTGAACAATGACCCCCAGAACACAAAGGCAAAGTTTTACGCCAGGCTTTGTGAGCTGGAGCGCAAGGCCAGGGCTTACGAGGAAAAGGGAGACAAGGAAAAAGCCCTTGAATACTGGAAACAGCTTCTGAACCTTGACCCGAACAATAAGTGGGCCAAGGAAGGGATCAAGAGGAACTCCTAGCTGGTTATCGGCAACAGGCGCCCCGCGCGGCTATTTGATCCGGCGCGACCTTTTGCCTCAAAATTATCCCCCTATGAAAGCTGACGACATTAAAAAGGTTGGAGTTGTAGGCGGGGGGACCATGGGGAACGGTATAGCCCATGTCTTCGCGCTCAAGGGTTACGATGTGGTTCTGGTTGACATCTCAAAGGATGTGCTTGACAAAGCCATCGCGACCATAGCCGGGAACCTTGACAGACAGGTCAAGAAGGAGGTAATAAAGCCGGAGGATCGCGACGCGGCGCTCGCCAGAATAAAGCCCACGCTTGATCTTTCTGAGCTCAGGGACTGCCAGCTGGTTGTTGAGGCAATAGTGGAGAAGGAGGACGCCAAGACGGAGCTGTTCAAGAAGCTGGACTCAGTCCTCAGCCCGGACGCCATCCTTACATCAAACACATCCTCCATATCCATAAGCAAACTCGCCTCGGTAACGAAGAGGCCTCATAAGGTTGCCGGAATGCACTTCATGAACCCCGTTCCCGTGATGAAGCTGGTTGAGCTGGTCAAAGGCAAAGAAACATCTGACGAGACAATGGCCGTGATAAAGGAGCTCACCGAGCGCCTGGATAAGGTTCCAGCAATAGTTAACGATTCGCCCGGCTTTGTCTCAAACAGGGTTCTCATGCCTATGATAAACGAGGCCGCGCATGTTCTCATGGAGGGCGTGGCGGAGCCGGAGGCAATAGACACGGTGATGAAGGTCGGGATGAACCACCCGATGGGGCCCTTGACCCTTGCCGATCTTATCGGCCTTGATGTGGTCGTGGACATCCTTAACTACATCTACAAAGAAAAAGGAGACCCGAAGTTCAAGCCAGCCCAGATACTCGTGGACAAGGTGAAGGCCGGGGAGCTCGGCAGAAAGACCGGGAAGGGGTTTTACACATACTAGCGGTAAAAGCGTAGACGGACCTCACTTCCTCCTGAGGGCCTTCGCGAGCTCGTTGACCCTCTTTTGCGCGAATTCTTGCATGGCCTCGTATCCCGACTTGCCGCTAGAGGTGTTAAGGAAGCCTATATAATAGTCAATGGCCTCCTCGTAGCGCCCTGCCTTGTCAAGCAAGACCGCAATATCGTAGTAGGACTGGGGATTGTAGGGGTCCTTCGCCAGCTCCTGCTCCTTTTCCTTTATCTCATCCGGAGCCGGTTTTATTCCGCCGGAGCGGGTTCCAGATGATTTGTCCTTGCCGGTTTTGCCCCTGTCTGAGCCGGAGGTTTGTTGGCCTGGCTTGGCCTGGCCAGAAGAGGCCTCGTATCCGGAGCCCCCTTGTCCAGATGAGCCTGAGGACTGGCCCTGGTTTATGGCCTGCGCCTGGGCTTTAGCAAAAGCGGAGAGCGCGCTCGGGTTTTCCGGGTCAAGCTTTAGGACCTGGTTGTAATACTTCACCGCGGAATCCCCAAACCCCATACCCGCGTAGCACGACGCCAGGTTCAGGAGAGGATCTATGTAAAGAGAATCAATACTTATGGCATTCCGAAAGGCCTTTATGGCGCTGGCCGTGTCTCCAATGAGGGTGTAGGCCACGCCCATGTTGTTGTATGCCTCTTTGAAGCTGGGGTAAATGCGTATTGCCTCAAGGTAAAGCTCAATCGCCTCTCGGTATCTCCCTTGAGCGACCATGGAGTTCGCCTTCTGAAAAAGCTCGTAGTCCTTTCCCCCGCCGTAGACGAGCTCCATGGTTTGGGACAGAAGGACGAGTAAAAGGCTACGCACCCTGCTCCTTCGGAATCCACCTTACATTAAGGTCCTTTGCGGCCTTAACCTCATCCAGGCGGCGCACAGGCGTGTTGGTCGGAGCCTGCTTCAGAACCTCCGGGTTCTCCTTTGCCTCCCTGGCTATCTGCTTCATGGCTCCAATGAACGCGTCAAGGGTTTCCTTTGACTCGTTCTCTGTTGGCTCTATCATGAGAGCCTCGTGGACTATGAGGGGAAAATACACGGTTGGAGCGTGGAAGCCGAGGTCAAGTAGCCTCTTGGCAACATCAAGGGTCTTTATGCCGTAATCCCTGAGAAGGTTTGTCGCCGCGAAGACTACCTCGTGGGTGCACACTCCTGGGTAATGCAGGTCATAGACCCCTTGGAGGCCAACCCTTATGTAGTTCGCGTTTATGACAGCGTCCTCTGACATGCGCTTCAGCCCCTCAGCGCCAGCCATCCTTATGAATGTGTAGGCCTTGATGAAGACATTGAAGTTTCCGTAGAAGGAGTGGACCTTGCCTATGGACTTGGGGAAATCCCAGCTCAGGTAAAACCTGTCGCCATCCTTGATGACGCGTGGAACCGGAAGGTATGGCTCCAGGTCCTTCACCACGCCAACCGGCCCGGAACCGGGCCCGCCTCCTCCGTGGGGGGTTGAG
>Ga0272448_1008866_pt1 | contig 10371 bp, 4 predicted proteins | sample YNPCB0191_FD_202220 | JGI IMG/M metagenome (GOLD analysis project Ga0272448, IMG submission 202220) | Hot spring sediment microbial communities from Yellowstone National Park, WY, United States - YNP-CB-019-1 | ecosystem: Environmental > Aquatic > Thermal springs > Hot (42-90C) > Sediment... | reverse complement strand
GCCTGCTGGTAGTCCTCCAGAGCGAGTTCCGGCATTTCGAGGACAAGCAAGTGCTCTGCTCGTCTGGTGAGGATCGGCACCGATGTCTTGAGAGCAGCCTTGGCCTCCGTTAGGACTGCCATCTCGCCGTCGAAGTCTTTGTCCTTCTGGGCGAAGGCAACCTTCGTCAACCACGCCTTCTCGATTCGGGGATCAAGCTTGAGCACCGTGTCGAGCTCCTCGCGCGCTTCCTTTTCCATTCCGCAATCGCCGCATTCGAAGACGAGTTTCAGGTGCTCTTCGGCAATCTTGCCGGCCCCCTCGGAGAGCAGCTTGTAGCTACCCTCTTGGTCAATCTTGAAGTCCCACTTCTCTACTTCGTCGGGGATCTTGTACTGGAACTGGATCCGAGTCTTCCCATCCCGGAACGTGACGTACCCCTGCTTCTCGCTCAGCTCGACGATTTCGCCTTCTCTCGGTTCTCGCCTTCCCTTGAGCCAGATGCGGTCACTTGTCCGGACCTCGAACTCGCACTTGCCGTTCTGATTGAGCTTGGCGGTTTCGAACTTCTGCGGCGGACTGATGTAGAGATCCCTGTGCTGGAGCGCGGAGCCGAGCGGGATGAGCTCCGGGGACGGGTCCGGTGGCAGCATGGCAGGCGGAGGAAGCGCGATGGGTGGCGGCTTGAGTTGCCCTGTCTCGACAAGCGAGACTCCAACCCCCCTGCCCGGCGGCCCCATCGGGTTTGTACGTTTGCTATCGCCCTCCTTCCAGACAGAGTCGAACCTGGCGTGAACCTCGTTGACCCGGAAGACCAGGTTGAGGAGCGACGGTACGTCCATCGTCATCCGCGGATCCTCGTAGGTCTTGGCACCCTCCCAGCCCAATAGCAAAAGGATCACGGAAAGGAGGAAGAAGCCAAAGACCGCGGCCAGAAGGACCCTCTCACGGTGTTGGCTGAGGAGCGCTGTGTTCAATATGTTCTCCTTGGTCGCACCGGCTGTCCTGACGGCCCGGGTTCCTTCCCGGCGGGAGTAACCGGACCGCCCCCGCCTGGCCCGGCCTTGCGGGTGTCCGCAGCCAGTCGGCCTTCCTTGTTGATCCGAAGGGCCGTGACCTCCAGTTCGACATTGACAGTGGAATCGTCCACACGGTCAATTTTCGCGCCGGTCACGGCGAGGAAGCTCTTCCCCGGGCTCTGGAGCGCGTTGATGAATCGGCAGAGAGTCTCGTAGTTCGCGGTGACGGGGACGCGAGCCTTGTACTCGATGAGGAAGGCGTTTTGGTCCTGTACTTCGACCGGCACCCCTCCGACGGCGAGTCGCACGGAGTGGTCAATCTTGCCGACCGAGTAGAGGTTCTGCTGCATCGCAGTTTCGATGATGACGCGGTTCATGGCCAGACGATAGAGAAGCTCCTCGACCTGAGCGTCCGGCGGCGCGGCGGCAGTACCGCCCGGGTCAAGGATCTCTGGAATGTTCAGTCCTTTCAGCCGCGCCTTCTGCACCACGTCCTGCTGGATGCGGGTGAGAGTTTCGAGGTACTTCAGTCCGGTGAATTCGTTCTCCTGTTTCGGGAAATCATCAGGAAGCTCGAAGTTGAACTCGTTCCTCTTCTTGTCGAGCTTCCCTCCGGCCTCCGAGCACCGGGCGGACAGGTCTGCCTGGAGTTTCTTGATCGGAGTCCCGCGGTTCGAGAAGTAGACCCGAATATCCTTCTCCAACCCTTTGAGCTCCGCCTCCCTGGATCGCCTCATCGCTCCGAGGACGACACTCGAAAAGAATAGGTACGCCAGCGCGAGCGAGACAATAACAATCAAGGCAGTGAAGAAGCTCTTGTTATCCTTCCACATTTCTTGCTACGAAAAGAACCCCGTTGACGTAGACGAAGTCGTCCGGTTTTACCTTTCCCTCCTTGAGGGCGCGCTGGGCAGCCTGACGATTGGCGAAGGATCGGTAACGATAGAGGCGCAGTTCGAACTGGTAGGTATTGCCAGTCGCATCGGCGACAGTGGACACGCGTTCGCAGACCGTGCAAAGGTTCTCTTTTTGGAGAAGGGCTATGAACTCCTCGATGGCCTTGCTGGGCGGGCGGGATGTGGCCACAGCCAGCTTTTGAGCCGTGCCGCGGATAACGATGTGCGGTGCCTGCTGAGGCATCGCCGCGCGAAGCTCGATCGCACTGCACGTGATGTCGTCGGGCGTAACTCGCCGCAATCCCGCGAGGACCTCCTGGAGCCAGGCGCCCAGGTCCGTTTTCTCCTTGAGCACCGCCAGGCGGTTTAGGCAATCGTCGTACTCTTTTCGGAGCTGCTCGGCCTTTTTCTGTTCGTCCTTGGCCGCGGCGACGGCCTTTGCTGCCGCAGCCTGGTTCGAGACCAAAACGCCGTAATTGTGCAGGCTCAGTGCAGCAAGGACGCCGATGCCAGCGGCAAAGAGTGGTATCGCGGCGTAGCAGTAGACCTTCCGTTGCCAGAACTCACGACTCTTCCGCACGCGTGGCGGCGTAACCTCGAGGGCGGTCTCCTCGTACCCTAAGAGCGCGAGTCCGAGCGGCACGGCGAACGGCGTCGGCAGACTCAGTATGTCCTGCTCCCCTCCGCTGGATCCAGAGACCTTCACCAGAGAGAACGGATCAAGGTACTCGACGGGCTTGTGAAGCGACCGATGGAAGAACTCGTCCAGCCCCTTGAGCCTTGCTCCCCCACCCGAGAGGTAGATCCGGCCGATATCCATGTCCGTCAACTTCGTCTGGGCCTTGCAGAACATGACGGACGAGTTGATCGCAGCGCTCAGACGGTGAGCAACAGTCGTGAGCGCCTGCGTCATCTCACGATCCTTCGGATCTTCGCTCCGCATCTCGTCGTCTGTCTTGATCGCACCCTGGCGCCGTTTGATCTCCTCGGCTGCTCCGAGCTCGACCCCGCGAACCTCCATCACGGCCCTGGAAAACTCCCTGCCGCCCGGTGCCACGCTCCGCGCGAAGACCAGGTTCCCGTTCCACACGATCACCATCTCCGTCTTCTCCGCGCCCACGTCCAGCAGGAGCGAGTACTCGTCCGTCGGCTCCGTGCAGCGGCGGAACACCTCGTAAAGGGCATAGCCCTCGGGGGAGATGCGCTTGATTGACACTTTCGCCAGGCGGAGCTTTGCGACGATGTCCTCGAGGAATCGGTTCCTCGCTATTCCAGCGAGTACCGTAAACTCGCTGAGCTCCTTGCGCGGCAGATTCAGCAGCTTATACCCGAACGATACATCTTCCTGCGAGCCCGTGACTTCACCCACTTCGAACGCAAGCGCCTGCTCGAGCTTCGCAGGCGGCATAGGCGGAGTGGAGAAAAAGCGGAGCATCAGGTCCTTGCCCGCTATCCCGAGAGTGCCGTTGCGGATCGAGATGCGGCTCTGGGCGAGCATCTGGCCGAGCTGCCGAAACGACTGCTCAGTCATCTCCCCGTCGGCACCAAGGCTCTGCCGGCCATAAGCCGCCAAACCAAGCAGCTCGAGCACGGTTCCCGTCTTGCGAAGCTGACAGACCTTGACGCTGTGGCTTCCCAGGACGACACCAGAGCTGACGCCTCGCACGAGCACGGTTTATTTCCATAGGTGATTATAGTAGCCCGCCCCCGCTTGATCAACCGAGCTGAGGAGTTGCCCATCCGCGACGGGCCGTTGCTGCTGCGTGGATGCGGCGACCGAACGAAGTAGGATATGGAGAAGGCACGGATGCACCCAAGCGACAGTCATCCCCCGGGCCGCGCACACTCCGGCCATTCGCGGCATACGCGTCAGGCAGGCTGGTCTCCCCCCGGGAACTCATTCCTGCAGAGCCGGGTCCACACCACTCCATACCCCGCCACCGAAACTGACGATGTAGACGGTCCGCGGGTCGTCGGGCGCCCAGTAGATACGCTGGCAGTTCATGAACGGCGGGGCTTTTGGCTGCCTCAGTTCCGACCATGTCTTGCCCGCATCGCGGCTGAGGAAGATACCGTGAGTGTTCGTGAAGAAATAGACTGTATTCGGATCTTTCGGGTTCAGGGAGACCGAAAACCCCTCGATGTATCCGCACCAGTTGCGATCGTAGGGCACGTTCATATTTTGCCAGGTCTGACCGCCGTCGGTGGTCTTGTAGACGCCGCCCGTGTGGCCCAGGCCGTCCATGGCTGCGACATAGATCGTGCCGCTGTCGTCCGGATGAATGGCAAAGTCCACCGGCCGGAAGATGTCGTCAGGTGAGATGCGCTTCCAGGTCTCTGCTCCGTCGCTCGACTTGAACAGGCCGCCCGGGAGGTCTCGGTCGAGGCCGCGTCCCTTCCGCCTCCCAGCGACCGTGCAGAAGAGCGTTCCGTCCTTCCAGCGGCGGATCGAGTAGACCTGCCGATTCTGCTCGGGGACGATCCCCTCGGTCTTCCTGACCCAGGAGTTCCCGCCATCGGAGGACTTGAAGACGCCGTGGCCGTACAGGCCGGCGTAGAGGACGCGACGGTCCCTGGGACTCGTGGGGTCGAGGACGAGCGAGGTGGCGGGTGCGATCGGGAGGCCGTTCATAATCGGTGCCCAGGTCTTGCCGAAGTCGTTCGACCGGCAAACGCCCCCCGGAGCCGCCGGTCCCTGGATGTAGCGCCAGTGCGGGATGTCGTGCTGGTTCGAGCAGGCCGCATAGAGGAGACCTGGAACGTCGGGATCGCAGGCCAGGTCGTACACGGTGTTCTTCCAGGGTATTCCGACTGTCCCGTCAATCCAGGTCTTCCCCCCGTCCTCGCTCCGCATGAGGCCGATGTCTGTGTAGCAGATGTAGTGCCGGTTCTTCTCGTGCGGATCGAAGACGTAGCGCCAGCAGGACGTATCCTCGATGCCGATCGAGGCCCAGCGCTTCCGCTTGCCAGGCTGGGGATCGACGAGTTTGGAGTAGGCCTGATACCAGCTTTTGCCGCCGTCCATCGTGATGAAAACCTCGCCGTCGTTGGTGTAGAAGGCCTGGTCGGGGTTGCCGGCGTTGACCGTGAACGTTTGGGCGACACCACCCCAGCCGCGCGAGCGGTCATAGTAGAGCCAGCCGACCTCTGTGTTGCACTCCTTCCAGCGCGGCTCGTTGAAAAAGCACGCTCGCCAAGCCTTGCCCGCATTGTCGCTCCGATAGACCGTATAACCGAAAGGTGGATCGTAGCCGGTGCCGCGGTTGGTCACATAGACCGTGTCGGGATGCGTCTCGGCCATGCCGAGGTAGATGTACTGATCAATGTCGGACTCGCCCCACTCGTGCTGGCCGAGGGCCACGTTGATCCCCTCCCCCATCGCCGATTCCCAGGTCTCGCCGAGGTCGGTAGAACGATAGACTCCGCCGGCGAACTTGCCCTCGACCTTCTTGCTCGGAATCGTACAGTACAGGACTACACGCCTCGTCTTGGGATCGGAGCCGCCGCAGAAGGACCGGATCTCCCGCCAGGGCAGCCCGTTGGAGCACTCCTTCCAGGTATGACCCCCGTCGTCGCTCCGGTAGACGCCACCCTTGTTGGCTGCGAAGCAGCGACGCTTGTCAAGAGGACTTGTCTGGTCAATGCAAATGCCGATGACCCCACCAGGCGCTCCCGGGGCGGCCGCCCACCCTGTCCCCGGCCCCTCGCTCGTTACGTACAACCCCTTCTCACCGGAGAGGATCATATGAGCCGGCCAGCCCCGGTCCACGGCGAGCGTGATCAGCGCGTCGCTCCGCCAAGGTGCCTCACCCGCGTCAATCCTCTCCCATGTCAGACCTCGATCGAGCGAAACCCTGAGCGCCTCGCCACCCCAGGAGATCGCATAGATCCGATTCGGGTCCTTCGGATCGAAGACCGGCGGACGGCTGTGCATGATCATCCGCCAGTCGAGCATCCGCCAGGACCTCCCACCGTCTTCGGAGCGGTAGAAGCCACCCATGTCGGAAGAGACGAACACGAGGTCGGGATCATGGGGCGACCCGGCAGCGTGGAAGAAGGCTCCGCCCCCGCCGATGCCGATGCTCTGCCAGACCGGCCCCGGCACCTTTTCTGCACCATTCACCCGGTTCAAAACCATGCTTGCGACAAGCAGCCCGACCGACAGAGAACGAACCGTCTCGACCAATCCGACATTCCTCCTCGCTTCGCCATTGGCGAATCTGTCAAACCTGCGGGTCACTTTCCGAACCACTTCTCCGGCAGCCACGGTTTCAGCACCTGGATGAAGTCCTCCAGCATGGGCTCGATGTCGTACATATCCGCGACGTGCGGATCGAGGAAGAGCGCCTGCCGGGCGGGCTCGCGGTCGCACGCGACAGCAGCCCGGATCGAGAGATCGTGAATCGTCACCCAGGTCGAGACGAGGGAGTGCACGGCCGTCGGGAGCGTGATCGGCCTGCCCGTCACCTTCCGACCGGCCACCATCACGAGCACCTCCACGCAGGCGTCCCGCGGCAACCCCTTGATATTCTCGTCCGCATTGATTACATTCAGCACGCGTGTGAACGGCTCACCGGTGAAGCACGACCACAGCAGCTCGTGGGCGTGCTCGCTCGTGAGCAGGTGCATATCACCGACCGGCTCGGGGCCGTACGCCCAGTAGCGCAGGATTTCGGGCGGTTCCTTTCGGCCCAAGGGCTCCCGACCGGGTACGATCCGCCTCAGCTCCCGGCTGAGACCGAGCTCCTCGACCCGGCGCAGCGTGAAGAAAAACCGGTAGAACTCGGCGAGATGCGCACCTCCGCAGGACGGCCACGCACCGAGGATCTTGCAGACATCCTGCTGGAGCCTCGCCTCCCGGCTCTCGCCGGTGAGGCCGTCGTGGATACGGCCAGCCGAAGCAAGACTCGCCTGCAAGATATCGCGCGTCCGCTCCTCGCCGCGAATCCACAACTTCGTAACGAACGACTGGTGGTTCACGCCGCCGATCTCCATCGCGACCTCGGACTTCTTGACATCGAAGATCGTAGCGAAGTAACGGAAGAGCTCGTCCGCCGAGTGGCACAACCCCCAGACCGGGATCGAGCTGTACCGCGCGATCGCTCCCGTGACGCAGGACATCGGGTTCGTGAAGTTCAGCAGCACGGCGTTGGGGCAGAGACGCTCCATCGTCCGTGCGATCTCGATCACCACAGGGATCTCGCGGAGATTGCGGGCAAGTGCGGCGGGCCCCAGCGTGTCACCGACGCCGACCGGAATCCCGTACTTCGCACAGACCTCCCACGACCGCATGTCGCTCTCCATGCCGCCCGTGGTAATCGAGAGGAGCGCGGCATCGGCCCCTCGAAGGGCCTCCTCCAGCTCGAGCGTCCGCATGACACGGATGTTCGTCCCAGCCTGGCGAGCCATCTTCTCGCACAGGTCGCCCACAAGCTTCAGCGGAACCTCGTCAATATCGTGGATCACGACCTCGCAGTCCTCGAACCCGCCCACGAGCAAAAGGTCGCGTAGCACGCGATGAACGAACTTGTAGGACGCACCGATGAAGACAATCTTCTTGCGGCCCACCGTGCCCCGATTGCGCCGGTATTCCTCCACCGGCCCGACCCATCCGGCCGAACGCCCGACAGGCTCATTGTTCATGCCTGACCCGACGTTACGCATGTGTCACCGTGCCGAACGACCCCTGAGAACCGAGAACTGGACTTGACGGGCGCCGCCATGCATCTCTCACGCTCCGGGCCATCTCCTTGCGTACCCGTGTTCGACCTTCGTCCCGGCCGACGGTCTCGGCCTTCTCAGTCCACTTTGCCTCACGTCCCAACCTTCGAGGTCGCCCGTCGCAAGGTCTTGTGCGCCTCGCACTTGGGCGGTTGCACCCTCCGGCCTCAGAGAACGGACGTAGACACAGGTGTGTACTCCCGCCAAACAAGCTATTGACTTTTCCAGGATCGCGTGTATAATATAGGTAGCCGCTGAGGAGATAGAAAGACGGGAGAAGGTAGGTCTTGTTCCGGCCGGATGTCGGTACTTCGGGCACACACACCTTATTATAGCACTCTCGTGGTGTGCATTCTCCTTTCTTCAATGGCCGCAACCGCCAATGCCGGCACGATCAAGGTGACTCCATCCAATCTGCAGGGATGGTACGCCTATACGGAGAACACGGCAAGCGAGGATTTCCCGTGCGACCGGCCTTGTTCGGGTACGGGGAGCCTTCACATGCCGACCGGCTCCGGTATCGGCCCCGGCCAGGGCGGCAAAGCCTACTTCGGCCATGCGATGCTCAATAATCTGCCGCTCGTCAATCTGACTCAGCTTACCTACTGCACCTATATCCACTCGGCCCCGCTCTCGCCCTACGTCGCTCCATACATCAACCTCTATGTTGACCTCGATGGCGATGGCATATTCAACCCCGCTACGGACTCGAAGCTTGTCTTCGAGCCGTGCTATTGTGGCGTCGTGGTTCATGGCGAGTGTCAGTGCTGGGCGCCGCTGGAGTGCCTCTGGTGGGATTACTATGGAAACGCCACACTACCGACGCCCCCCGCCGGCTCCAAAACGCTCCAGCAGATCCTCGCCGAGCACCCTAATGCGAGGGTTGCCAATTTCGGTCCTATGCCGGCATTCTGGTTCGTCACCGGTTCCTCTGACGGCCTGCCCTGGGCAGATTTCGACGGGAATGTTGACAATGTGAACCTCAACGGTACATTGTTCGATTTCGAGAGCGACGACTGTCCTCCGAGCGAAGTCAGCGACGATTCGGGCTATTGCCCAGTTCCGGTGGACGGCGGGGAGCCGGCGGATTGCCAATGTCCAACGCAAAACGGGGCCGAGCCACAGCGTTCGCTCGGTCTCGGTCTTCCGCACAGCAAGCTGAACGTGCGAAGCGGTAACCTCTACCTCGACATCCCGCTCTTCGCGACGGAATCCGAGGGGATTCCGCTCGCCTTCAGCCTTCGCTACAACAGCCTCGGCGGCTCGATCAAGACCTCGCTCTCACCCGGCTGGATTCATTCATATCTCGCCACGGCCAGGAAGACGGCAACGGGTTATCTGGTGACGAACTCGAACGGGCGGCAGATCGGCTTCGAGCAGGCAGGTGCGAGATACATTCCGAAAGGCTCGACCGGCCTCGTTGCCGAGATCGTTCGTGAGAGCGAGGGTACATTCCCCGTCAAGCTCACCAGCAAGGACGGTGTGGAGTATCGCTTCAGCGAAGCGGCGAGTGCCGAAGTAGCGTCGCTCACCCGCCACGCGGACCGCAACGGGAACCAATTGACTCTCGCCTACGACGCCGAGCACAATCTCGTCTCGGTCACGGATTCGGGCGGCCGACAGGCGACGCTCGCCTATGCCGATGGCCGGCTTGCGGCGGTGAGCGACCCCGCAGCGAACACCTACACATTCTGTTACGACGCCGACAACCGGCTCTCCTGCATCACCGGCCCGCTTGGCTATGTCTGGAACTTCACCTACAACGCCGCGGGCCTCCTCGAGAGTGTCACCGACCCGCTCCTGAGAACGACTAACTACAAATACGACGCACGGAATCGGCTCTCGTCCGTAGAGCACCCGGACGGTTCGACAACCACCGTCCAGTACGGGCAGGACGAGACGCAGCTCATAAACACGCTCGGCGTGGCCTCGACCGTCAAGTACGATCCTGCACTCAACGCCGTCACGGAATCGGATTCGGGTTGCTCGCACTGCGCATATCAAAGTGCTTACGACGCGAATCGCAACATCATCGCCCAGACCGATCCGCTCGGAAATGTCACCCGGATTGACTACGACGCCCAGGGCAACGTGACCAGACTTATAGACCCTCTCGGAAATGAAACCACCTCCACCTACAACGCTCTGAATCTCGTAACCTCTACGACCGACCCGCTCGGCAACACGACCCGATACAGCTACGACGCGAAGGGGAACCTGCTGACCGTCACCGACCCGCTCGGCAATACGACCGCTTACACCTACGATGCTCATGGTCGCCGACTCACGGCCACCGATCCGCTCGGTGCAACGACAAGCTATGCGTACAATGCCGCCGGCGATCTCCTCTGCGTCACGGATCCCCTCGGCTACACGACGCGCTACGAATACGACGCGATGGGACGGCGTACCGTGACGGTCGATGCCCTCGGCCAGATCACAACATTCGTCTACGACGCACGCGGCAACCTCTTGAGAGAGTGTGGACCTGTTGCGGGGGCGACCTCTCTTGGAAGAGAGGTCCTCTTCCGCACCCCCTCTGAGGGAACTTCGCAGCAAAAGTCTTTGGAAGGTGGCCTGGCGGAGAACCTTTCTGCAGAAAGGTTTCCGCCAGAAACTTGCATCTCCTACACCTACGATGCCGCGGGCAATATGCTCACCCGCACCGACCAGCTCGGTCACACTACAACCTACGCCTACGATTCGCGCGGCAACCTGATCTCCACCACCGATGCCGCCGGTCAGACGACTTCCTA
>Ga0272448_1008864_pt1 | contig 10372 bp, 10 predicted proteins | sample YNPCB0191_FD_202220 | JGI IMG/M metagenome (GOLD analysis project Ga0272448, IMG submission 202220) | Hot spring sediment microbial communities from Yellowstone National Park, WY, United States - YNP-CB-019-1 | ecosystem: Environmental > Aquatic > Thermal springs > Hot (42-90C) > Sediment... | reverse complement strand
ATATCGCCTCTCTCGCCGGCAACCTTTGAACAGTAGGGCGTTCTCTTGCCATTATGAAAAGTAGATCCGTTCATGGATATCACAATGAGGATAGGCGATGGCTTGCCAAAGACATAATGCTTAAATATTTGCTTTTAGAATTGTTGAAAGCGTCTGGAGGACAAATAGGGTGAAAACTGGCTGGAGGACTTGCGTTTATTAAGGATCAGCCATGCAATCCTATAGTCCAAAGACTTGAATTGTCAGAAATTTTGGAGGTAGATGCATAGTGCATACTATTGAAAGAAGTGACCGTCTTTACTGTCAATAATAATTTCTTCCAACCGTCTTCCGAGCTGATCGCCAGCGCTGCGATCAGGGAAGTCCAAAACAAGAAACTAATGAAAGCTTTCAAGAGGGCTCAAAGAATCCCTTTCTTGAGAAAAAAAATAGAAGAATGCAAATTGGAAACATTCAGAGGAATCGATGATCTCGCCAAACTCCCATTCACTACAAAGAAGGAAATCGTGAGCTGCTTCCCATTTGGCGCCTTGGCTGTGCCGCTATCTCAAGTCGTTCGAATTCACACTTCCTCAGGAAGCACCAATAAGCCAATAACGACGTTCTACACGCGTTCAGACCTCAAAATCTGGTCTGAACTGATGGCACGGGGCCTCGCTGCGATTGGGGCGGAGAAAGGGGACGTATTTCAGAACACGACTTCCCAAGGCATGTTCACAGGAGGCCTTGGCCTAATACAGGGGGCCGAGCGCCTTGGGCTGACCGTCGTGCCTCTTGGTTCTGCCCACCCGGAGAAGCAAATTGAAACCATGAAGGACTTTGGCGTTACCATCTTCCACGCCATACCGTCTTTCGCACTGCGGATGATAGAGATCTTTGAATCTCAGGAAGGTCTCCGATCGTCGCTAAGGATAAAGCGCGGAATCCTTGGCGCTGAGCCTTGGACAAAGGAGATGCGTAAGAAGATAGAGGGCGCCTTAGGCATCGAAGCGTTCAATAATTATGGATTTGCTGAGGTAGGGGGGCCTGGCGTTGCGATAGAGTGCAAGTTCAAGTCTGGACTACATGTGTGGGAAGACCACTTCTTGGCCGAGATTGTGGATCCAAAGACTGGCGAGCAGGTTGAAGTTGAGGAGGAAGGCGAGCTGGTGATCACGCCCCTCAGCAGGGAGGCCATGCCTATAATTCGGTACAGGACAGGAGACATAACGCGCTTTTTGGACGGTGACTGCGAGTGCGGCCGCTCCCACAGGAGGGTTGACTGGATAAAGGGCAGAATCGATGACATGATCAAAGTCAGGGGCATCGGCATCTACCCCTCAAATGTGGAGAGGATCGTTGCATCACACAAGGAGTGTAATGGCAACTTCCAGATCGTGCTGACAGGAATCGACGACATTACAGTGAAGGTCGAGGCCAACAATGGCTTATCCAATGATATCGAGGCGCAGAAGAGGCTCCAAGCTGCCATATTCAATGAGATCAAGGAGGCAACACTGCTTAGGACTAATGTAGAAATAGTCCCACAAGGGACAATACCTCGCGCAGAGGGCAAAGCAAAAAGAGTTGTCGACATGAGGGGGCTCTTCTCGTGATTGGCATTCTTGCCCTAGTCGCTGAAACAGCTGTAAACCTTAGCCCCTTGGGTCTAGACTGGTGGATAGTCTTGGGAGGCTGGGTGCCAGGCTTCACCTCTGCAATAATTGCAATAATCATCTGGGCACGTGCAAGGAAAGGGGGGAGAGAATGATGGATGGAATAAACCCTGTATCCTTAGCGATAGTCATAATCTACATGAGCATGCTGGCGTTCATCGGCTGGATCAGCCGCAATAAGGTAAAAAGCTGCTCAGATTGGTATGTGGGCAATTTCCAGATTGGAGGGGTGATCATGGGGGTTGCCTTCTTCGCCACGTACTTTAGCGCCGTACTGATGGTTGGCTTTGCCGGCTCAGCGAGCAAATGGGGCATGAGCGCAACAGTCATAGGCATGTGGCATCCAGTGGCCGCCTTGATAGCGTTTGCCGTTTTGGCTCCAACTTTGGCTAAAATGTTTAGGAGCCTGGGCGCAATGACATTCTCTGAATTCTTGACACTTCGCTTCAAAAGCCAGTTGCTTGGTTCCTTGTCTTCATTGCTGACTGCGATCTTCATAATCCCCTATACTGTATCAGCCTTCCTTGCCATGGGAACCGCCCTGTCGCTGTTGGTTAATATGCCGATATGGGTAGGGATCGTTGCTTCGGGGATAATCATAGCCCTATACGTCTTTACCGGAGGTCTTTTTTCAGCAACACTGGCAGAGTTTCTACAAGGGATAATCATGACGGTCGCTGTCGTTTGCGTTTGGACGGTGAGCTACAGCATTTTGGGTGGCTTTCTACCAGCACATGAAGCTTTGGCATCAATTAGCATCTCGGCCGTCACATTCCCTGCACTTGGCTCTCCACTTTGGACCACGATGATAGGGCTGACTGCAGTGATGGGGTTTGGGATGTTGGCCCAACCCCAGATGGTGCTCAGGTACTCTACAATATGCAGCAAGATGGATGTGAAGAAGGCAATGGTGATCGCTGTTTTTGGCTCTCTCATCTTCCCGTTAGCGGCATATTCCTATGGTCCGCTCTCAAGGGCAATTCTGGCTCTCCCGGAATATGGGATTGATGTTATGACAATTGCAAATGACAATGTGATAATCCCGACTTTCGTGAATCTGGCATTACCCTCTTGGCTGGCCGCCCTCTTCCTGATAGGGATATTAGGGGCCGCGGTCTCAACCATCGACGCTCTGGTTCATCTAATGGCTGGCACAGTTACTAGGGATTTGATCATACCAATATTGAAACCAAAAATCACAGACAAGGGCCAACTGAACACAACAAAGGTGCTATCCCTCGTCCTCAGCCTTGGGTCGTGCATTGTAGCCGCCATCTTCTCGACCGGCCTCATTTACCAACTAGCATCATACACTTGGCGAGTGCTGGCAAGCGCATTCATGGGACCGATCTTAGCAGCGGTCTTCATAAAAGGTGCAAACAAGACTGGAGCACTGACTGGAATGGTCGTTGGGTTCCTTTCATCCCAATTATGGTACTTGTACTCAAATAATATCTGGCTCGCCATCTTCAATGTGGCGAAATGCCCTATCGATCCATTCTTCATAGGGGTCCCGCTGTCCATCATCGCAACTGTGATCGGGAACCGTTTCGGCAAAGCGCCAGAAGACATCGTAAAGCTCCTTTTCAAATAACCTCCATTTTTTTATTTTTTTCTCGTGATACGACAAAAATACTTCTTTTCTTATTTCATATTATTCATATGATTTGACATACCCAAACACTCAGCCTTTGTCGATACTCAGATGGATGCAGTCTTAACCTCATCATTTTTTAAACACTCATTACTTTAAAATAAAAATTTCCCATTATTTGTGTACAAAAGAATACAAAATATGAATTTGTATAAATTGAAATAAAAATAAGATATAACATCATAATACAAAGTATTATATAATGTAATCCACAATAAAAATTCGGTGGTTTATTTGGGTGTAGGCGGAGAAAGTGAGCCGTTATTGGAGGCGCTTAAAAACAGCGTCATAAATGGCATGTCCGACGAATCTGTAAAATATGTCAACGATCTGGTTTCCAAAGGCGTAGCTGCGCAAACCATACTCGATGCAATGGCAAAAGGTGTGCTGCATGTTGGCGAACAACTATCCAACAAACAGGCCTTCCTACCAGAGCTAGTAATTACTTTTGACGCGTTCAGGAAAGGGCTAGCCATAATTGAGCCAGCACTAAAGGCTGCACCGTCACAAGGCAAAAAGCTAAAAGTGGTCTTGGGGACCGTCGAAGGCGACATACACAACATAGGGAAAAACTTAGTCAAGACAATGTTCGAGGCATCATCATTCGAAGTATATGATGTAGGTGTTGATGTCCCGCCAGAGACCTTTGCCAAGAAGGCAGTAGAAGTCGATGCCGATTTGGTAGGGTGCTCGACGCTCGTCTCGCCTGGCCTCATTTCGCTGAGGAAGACGGTTGAGCGGGTAAGGGAGCTTAGGGGCGACAAGACCAAAATCATTATTGGCGGATATGCTACCAGTCCACAGCTTGCAAGTGAGCTTGGGATAATTTATTGTAAGGACGCTTATGATGGAGTAAATAAAATAAGGTCTGTTTTTAAGGAGTGATCTTGAATGGCACTAGAGAAAGAAGAAATGAATCCCTTCGACAGGGTTACTGCTGCATTGAAAGGAGAGCCGACTGATAGAGTACCGATTGGGTGGCTGGGGAGAAGGGAAGTTGGCTTTGGTCTCCCTCAGGTTACAGTAGCTGACGTGGTCCGGGAGAAGAGCGGTTACAAGCTATATAAAGGCATCAAGGCAATGGTCGAGCGGTTCCACCCCGACATGATCGCAGTCATGACTTATACCACTGTTGAAGCAGTGGCGATGGGAACAAAGGATAAATACTTCGCAGATCAGCTTCCCGCTCCGATAGATTATGCAATTAAGTCTCCTGAAGACCTCGAAAAGACCAAAATACCTGACCCGCGCGTGGACGGAGATTTGCCTTGTCTGTACAACGCTCTGAAAAAAGTTTCAAATGATTTTAGCGGCCAAGTTCCAATAGGCGCAGGGACAGTAGGTCCATTCTCTGTAGGCGCTAGGATACGGGGGCTTTGGGACATATCTTTCGATATAATGCGGAGACCGTGGTTCGCCCACGATGTGGTCAAGCATGCAACAGAGGCCTGCATCAACATTATTGAAGGCTTTAGGGAGGCAGGAGCGACAGGGACCTCGTCTGGAGCAGGCAGTGAGACCGTCTTGGGAATTGAACACTTCAGGCAATTCTGCGTACCTTATGAGCGCATGTATCACCGGAAAGCAAAGAAACTAGGCTATCTGAGCATGTCAAGACACATCTGTTCTGGCCCAAGCGCAGACCTAGTAATCGACGAATTTCCAAAGTTTGGATTTGATAATCTGCCAATACTTGTTTGGGGCTATTACAAAGACGCACAAACGATGCAGCAGAAAAAGAAACTATTTACAGAATACACTCCTGTTGTTGCAGTGGGAGGCACACTTCGCGCTTCAGACGAGCTATTCTATGGGACCCCAGCACAGGTAGAAGCAGAATCAGTCAAGCTGCTGGACGTCTGCTCTCCTGGCGGGCGTTACTTCCATATGGCAGACTGTTGCATTCCTCCAACCACACCATTGGAGAACCTTGATGCATTTGTGATCTCTGCAAAGAAGTATAGGCCAAAAGCCTAACCTTTTTTTATTTATTGAAGGTGGAAAAATGGCGGAACCTTGGGAAGAAAACTTGGTTAGAAATGTATCGAAAGCGACGCAAGACCTCTATACGTGCCCGCGTTGTCATTACCGCTTTTCGTTGTTCCAATCCAGAGGTATAGCGTGCATAGGCTGCCGTGAAGCCGTATTAAATTGCCCAAAGGTCCGCTGCCCAAAATGCGACTATGACTTTATGCCTTTCGACAAGAAGAATGATCTTGAGAACGCCATTTTCATGAAGGATTTGTCCTTCTTCATAAAACGAGACATGAAGAGGTTTGGTGAGAGGTTTGGATAAAAAAGAGGAAAAGAAAGAGAATAAAAAAGAAGATGCAGCTTATCTGAAATCATTAGAAAAGGTTTTCCAGGCTTCAAGCAAAGAAAAGCACACAAGGTTCTACGAGTTCGGTGCTTGGAGGCAATCGAAAAGGAAGACCGAGTTCTATGATTACGCCAGGAAATTGGAAAAAGAGATGGGGATTCCGCGGTACAACCCTGACCTTGGCATACCGTTAGGGCAGCGAAAAATAGCGCCCTACAGTATAAGTAAGGAGAACGCTGTTGTCGAAGGCGACGACATGCACATCTGCAACAACGCTGCGATAATGCAGCTCTTCGATGACATCGCCAGGACTGCCATAATGGATCTGACCCCGATCCACGAGATCATGCAGAAGAGGCTCGGCAAGTCGGTGACACCGGAAAGCGTAAATCGTGTCATGGAGGTCTGGAACCATACGATTGGTGGCGCTGCGGCCGTCCAAGAGCATATGTTCGAGATCAACCCCATGCTCACTAAGGATGGCTATGTAAAGCTATTCTCTGGGAACGACAAGATAATGGAGCTCATCGACAAGCGCATCGTTGTCGACATCAATAAACTGTTCCCTCCAGAGAAAGCGTCAATTATCAAAAAAGACTTGGGGGACAGAATGTTCGCACTAGTCCGAATACCGACGATCGCTGTACGAAATTATGGATCGGCAATGACGAAAAGGTGGGCAGCGACGACCTGCCTCTCGGCATTCGCGAATGCTTACGGCATCTCAGGGGAGACCGCAATCAATACCCTCGTCTACACGCTGAGGCACCAAACGGTGATTGGCGTGGGCGACACAATCGCCGTACGTTACGGTAGGGGCGAGAACTGCCCAGGCGGCATACCTTACGGGTATATCTGCGACATCGTACAAACAGACAGGCTTTACCCCGACGATCCGATAAGGTACACTTTGGACGTAGCAGAGATCTCCTCCATCATTCTCGATGCTGGTTGGCTCCAGGAATTTCTGGCAGGAGGGCTTGGAGCCCCTGTCCGTGTCCTCTTCCTCATGAGTAATGACGTATTCGACAGTGTAGTCGAGCACATGGCGGAATACGTATTGAACCGATACGGTGGGTATGGCAAGGCGCCAAAGACACTCGCCACAATCGAAGAGATAGCAAATGAAACGGCTAAGTATTGCCAGGACATATACGAAACTTCGCCCCTAGTGTGCGAGATGCTGTTTGGAGGCTCTTTGAGGTCCAGAACTCTCGCATATTCAGCCGCGATAGCGGGCGGTCTTGCATCAGGACATCCCATGATTGGGGTCGAAGCAGGCCATCTCTCACAGATGATAAGGAAGGAAAGGGCAGGTAGGCTGGGCTTCTTCGCGCAGGACCAATTCCATCACCAGGGACATGCCAATGATTGGACGCTACTTACGGATCAGGCACAGATAATGGAAATGAGGAATGCCAGCTATCCGGACTACAATGTCGTCGCCAACCTTACTACGTTCCCTTCAGCAATAGCTGGCGCATATATAGGCAGAGGAGGCGCCTACGCTTGCAACCCAGTCATTAAAGTAGCTTTTGCGGAAAACCTGATGGGCTTCGACTTTGCGAACCTGCGAAAGACGCTCATCAAGGGAGCAATGAGGGAGTTTATGCCTCAGGGTGAGAGAGATGCCGTCATTCCGTCCCATTAGGAGGTCATGCTGGTGAATAAAAATTTGGACAATGTAGATATATACAGTGATTGTGGCAAGTTGGTCGCCGAGAAAGTCCCTGTCAAAGGGTTAAGCCCCCTCCATAATCAGGCCATAGCAAAGATGCTTTATGAAATAAGGCGAACTGTGGTAATCAACCTGGAAAAAGTCGAGAGGTCTCTGCGCACGGGTGAGCTTGGCGGAGAATTCTGCAAAATGCCCCACTATGCGATTCCTAACATTACTGTGGTTGAGAGATCCGAGAAAATTAAGGATCGCGTGGAATCATTTGTGCGAACCAGGAGAGACGACGATACACGGGTCGAGCTCTTCGACAAAGGGAAACGTCTTCTGATCCAGGTGCCTAAGAATGTAGTCGACGTATCAGCGGACTTTGCGGTCGCAGCTCTGCTTGGGGGATCAGCAACTGTTCAGGCTCTTGTGGACGAGTTCGACATATCCCCCCTTAATGCCCAGGCTTGCTCCACTGCAATCTTTGGCAGGTATCCGAGCACGATTGATCTCAAAGGAGGTGCGATCAGCTCCCCGCTAGGCGTCCCGTTGAGGCTTGAGCACTTGGGATACGGATGGAGGACGGTCTCATCAAATGTCGTAGTCTCTCTAGCTAACAGGAACGCCATGAAATCTGCAGCCCTCTCTGGATGCTTTGAACTGGGATACCTTGTAAACGCCGGTAACTTGGTTGGGCGGTACGAGCGGCTATACCTTCTTGGCTTTGCATACGAGTGCCTCAATGCTAACAACATTGTTTACGATACCGTCCTCAAGATGGGGAAAGATGGCACCACAGGTAAGGTGCTCTGCGAGGTGCTCGAAAAAGCCCTCAACGAAGGGGTCATCAGGGTAAAAGAAACCCTCCCCTCAGGATTTAAAGTCTTTGCTCCTGTGGACTTGGAGCTTTGGAATGCATATGCTGCCAGCGGCATGTTAGCAGCGACCATGGTAAACTGCGGAGCTGCAAGGTGCGCGCACAGCGTCTCCAGCATTATAATCAATTACAACGAGCTGCTCTCCAACGAGAGCGCACTGCCTGACGTTGAGTTTGGCAGGGCGGCTGGCACTGGTTTACTGCTTGACTTCTTGACGCACGCGCTATATGGAGGCGGAGAAGTCGGGCTGATGAGTGGGAACCACCCTAACTTGAAGACCACAAAGCTCTTTGCGATGCCTTGCGTCTGCGCTGCGACTGCGCTTGATGCTGGCACATTGACATACCCCCCTGAGAAGATGACCGCAATCTTCTCGCAGATCTTCAAGAACGTAAAGGAATTCCAAGATCCGATCAAATGCATTGCGGAGAGCGCCCTTAGTGCGCAAATAGGAGATGAGTGATGTGAATAAGGAACCAGTTGAAAAGGTGAAGTATAAGCCTCAACTATGCCCAGGGCGGACGCTTATCGCCGAGAACAGGCGGCGTTACCTGAACTCGGACTATAAGCTGAAGAAGATCCGCTCTCTTTCGGATGAGGAGATCACGAAACTTCTTGGCTTCAGGGCTTTTGGCGAAGCTTACAAGTCAATACACCCTCCGTTGGCCGAGATCGGTGAGCCTGATTGCCCCATAAGGAAGGTTGTTGAACCGACTCCAGGCGCCAAGGCAGGCGATGCAATAAAATTCATACAGTTCACGGACTCGATATACTATGCCCCAATAATGTCTTCAATAAGAGGGAGGATGTATCACATGCGTTACAGGGGATGCGACGTGGGCGCACTTTCAGGAAGGACCCCCCTCGAGATGCGCGAGAGGGACCTAGAAGGCATCGTCAAAGAGCTGTTGGAGACCGAGATATTCGATCCCGCAGTGAATGCTGTCCGCGCGATCACCGTCCATGGGCACTCTCTCCGTCTAGATGAGAACGGCGTCATGTTCGATGCGAAGCGTCGGACACTATACTCTCCAAAGGACAATTGCATATACTATATCAAGAACCAATGGGGAAAAGTGCTCGACACGCCAATTAATTTCGGCCAAAAGGCGAGTGAAGAAGACCTCAAGAAGAGAACTGCGGCTTACAGAAATGACAATGTGCGATTCGAGGAGGACGAGGCCGAGTACTTGAAGGTGATCTTCAACATGTACGAAAATAGGGTAAAAGGCGGGTGGGGGAAAGACCTCCCTCCGCAATAATCCTTTTTTCTCAGCGTCTCGATTAATTTATCAAAGATCCGATCAGTTGGGCTTCATATAGCAAAGATAAACAAACGGTTTATAGCACTGACAATTATAATCACGTTAGCGATAATCGCTATTGGCTTTATCGCTTGGGCAGAATCCACCCCACCACCAATGCCGGAAGCTCTGGCATGTATGCAGTCAAGCGAGGGGGTTACTGTAAACAAGGGCGCATTTTACTCATTCGAGCCCGCAGATGGCTCGACGAAGGCAGGTCTAATATTCTATCCTGGCGGCAGAGTGGACCCAATTTCATACTCCCCTTACGCATTCTCATTGGCCAAAAAAGGCTATCTCGCCGTGATAGTGCCCATGCCACTTAATTTGGCCATATTCGGAATCGAAAAGGCATCTGAAGTCATCAAAGCATACCCAGGAATAGACACTTGGGTTATTGGAGGGCATTCGTTGGGCGGCTCTATGGCCGCTCAGTATGCCTCGAATAACCCTAACAAATTGAAAGGCCTTATACTCTTGGCTTCCTATCCGCCTGCATCAGTGAACCTCTCGAGCCTGCCAATTGAAGTGCTCTCGATCTACGGGACAAACGATGGCTTGACTAGTCTGGATGAGATAAACGCATCCAAAAGCCGACTGCCCCCCGCATCCGTCTTCGTCGAGATTGAAGGTGGGAACCATGGGCAATTCGGCTATTACGGCAAACAAGAAGGAGACAGGGAAGCGACGATCTCACGAGAGCTGCAGCAGTCGATAGTCTTGAACTACACATTAGCTTTATTTGGAGACCTAGGGTGAGTCTAATTATGCGCCTTAGGAAGAAGATCCTCCTCTCAATCCTCATAATCATCGCAGCAATCCTCACAGTCCCAATGATAATACCGATCCCTCCCCTTGAAGGGACGGTTCCCCCCCAGGCACTTGCTGATCTGGACAG
>Ga0272448_1008857_pt1 | contig 10375 bp, 7 predicted proteins | sample YNPCB0191_FD_202220 | JGI IMG/M metagenome (GOLD analysis project Ga0272448, IMG submission 202220) | Hot spring sediment microbial communities from Yellowstone National Park, WY, United States - YNP-CB-019-1 | ecosystem: Environmental > Aquatic > Thermal springs > Hot (42-90C) > Sediment... | reverse complement strand
AATAGGTTGATACTCATACTCAAACTCATTCATATATCACATTTACACAAGTTTACAAAAGTAAAATTTATAGAATTAAGGCGGTAGAATGGTTTTGGATTTTATGATTTTTAGATTGAATATTTTTAATTGTTTGATTTTTGATTGTTTGATTTTTGGGTTCTTTAATGAAGAATCTTTACCTACCCATTTCCCACTTCCCACTTACCCGTTTATTAGTGTTCCCACTTCCCCATTTAAAATTAGTTGACACCCACAATGAGAATATGATAAATTTTGCTTGAGTCTAAAGAAGGAGGAAAATATATCAGAAGAAAAGGATATCAAAAAGGCGGATTAGTAGGATAAAAGTTATGATTATAAAAAATAGTGTAGGAGATTCTGATTTTATGAATACCGACTTAACATTTATTACTAATTACCCAAGTTCAAATCTTTTAGAGAGGTTTAGGGTTTTACTCAAATATACAGGATACTTTGATTGTCTTGTTGGATATTTTTATACAAGCGGATTCTATAGGTTATACAAATCACTTGAAAATGTAGAAGGAATAAGAATTTTAATTGGTATAAAGACGGATAAACAAACTCATGATTCGATAGAAGTGGCTAAAAATCAAACTGAATTTATTTTTTCTCATGCAGAGATAAAAGAGGAGTTCACAAACGAGATTCTAGAAGAGATGGAAAAATCAGATGACAAGTCTTCTGTTGAGGAAAGCATACAGAAATTTATTGAATGGCTTATAAATGGTAAAAGTGACGATACAAATAAAAAACCAAAACTCCAAATAAAAGCTTATCCTTCCCAGAATATACATGCCAAACTCTACATTATGACTTTTAAAAAAGGAGACCGTGATAAAGGTAGAGTAATAACAGGTTCAAGCAATTTCACCCAGTCAGGACTCATTTATAATCTTGAATTTAATGTTGAACTTAAAAACTCAGCTGATTATGATTTTGCTATTAATGCATTTAATGAACTATGGGAAAAGTCTGTAGATGTATCGCAAGAATACATTGAAACTGTAAAAAACAGAACTTGGCTTAATGAGAATATAACTCCTTATGAACTCTACTTAAAATTTTTATATGAGTATTTGAAGGAAAAGATAAATCTTGACCAGGAAGAGATAACCAAAACATATGTCCCACAGGATTTTATGAATCTTGAATATCAACGAGAAGCTGTAAGTGATGCTAAAAATAAATTGGAAGAATATGGAGGTGTATTTTTGGCAGATGTAGTAGGTCTTGGTAAGACATACATTTCTGCCATGCTAGCGCAGCAATTAGACGGCCGTAATTTGGTTATCTGTCCGCCAATCCTTAAAGATTATTGGGAAAATACATTCCAGGATTTTCGTGTTCCGGCAACAGTAGAGTCATTAGGTAAGCTGGACGAAATAATTGAAATAATCAAAAACAAAAAGCAAGGCTATTATAAAAATGTTTTTATAGATGAGGCACATCGGTTTCGTAATGAATCTACTCAGACATATGAAAAATTAAAACAAATCTGTTGGGGTAAAAGAGTGATTCTTATTTCTGCTACACCGCAAAACAATACTCCATTTGATATATTAAGTCAGATAAAACTATTTCAAAAAGGACGAAATAGCACTATCCCTAATGTAAAAAATCTGGACAATTATTTTACTGCACGGCAAAAAAAGTTAGAAGGAATAAATAGATTAACTGACTTCGAAAAATATATTTCAACCATAAAAGAAAACTCAAGGGAAATGAGAGAAAAAGTGCTAAAATACCTAATCGTGCGTAGAACACGAACAGATATTAAAAAGTACTTTTCTAAAGACCTTGCCAAAAAGGGATTAAAGTTTCCCGATGTAGATCCGCCTAAAAAATTATATTATCAATTTGATAAAAAGACTGATACTATTTTTGATGAAACAATAAATAAAATAAAACTATTTAAATATGCCAGATACACACCGCTCTTATACTTAGAAAACCCTGATCCTGAAGAGGAAATTGGCCAGAAAAATTTAAGAAAATTTATGAAGGTCTTACTTGTCAAACGACTTGAAAGTAGTTTTTTCGCATTTAAGAAAACACTTGATAGATTTATAAATTCTTATGAAAAATTTATAGAAATGTTTGATAAAGGAGCAATATATATTAGTAAAAAATATGCAAATAAAATATTTGAACTATTAGATAATGATAATACTGAAGAAATAGAAAAATTAGTGGAAGAAGAAAAGGTACAAGAATATGAAAAAAATGAATTTACTGATGAATTTGAGAATGATTTAAAAAATGACTTGAAAATACTTAGAGAAATAAAGAAATTATGGAAAGATATAACAGCAGATACAGATCCTAAGATCAAAGAGTTTAAACTTAAGTTATCAGCAGAAAAAATATTGAAAGAAAACAAAATAATTGTTTTTACCGAATCAATGGAAACCGCTGAATATCTTGAAGAAAATCTAAAAAGTATTTATAAAGACGCTGTTATATCTTATTCCAGCAAATCAGGTGCTCCAATCAGGGAAAGAATAATTGAAAATTTTGACCCTAAATGCAGAAATCCTAAAGATGATATTAAAATATTAATTTCCACAGATATTCTCTCTGAAGGAGTTAATCTTCATCGTTCTAATGTTATTATAAATTATGATATCCCATGGAACCCTGTTCGCATAATCCAAAGAGTCGGTCGTATCAACAGAGTAGATACAAAGTTTGATAAAATTTATATTTATAATTTCTTTCCTACCATCCATGCAAATGAAGAAATAAAATTAGAAGAAGCTGCTATTGGAAAATTGCAGGCATTTCACGACATTCTTGGCGAAGATGCAGCTTATTTAACCGATGGTGAAGAAGTTTCTTCTTTTGAACTCTTCAAGAGGTTAAATTCTAAAGAAGTTATTGAAAGTGAGGAATCAGAAGAATCAGAACTTAAATACCTTTCTGAAATCAGAAATATCAGGGACAATGCCCCGGATTTATTTGAGAAAATAAAACATCTACCTAAAAAAGCACGAAGCGCTAAAATTTATTCTGTTGATAAAGAATCTGTATTGACCTTTTTCAGAAAAGGTAAATTAAGAAAAATATTTATCAGTAATGATGAATCCACAAAAGAATTGGATTTCTTTCAAGCAGCAGAAATATTGAAATCAAACAAAGATACTAAAAGAGAAAAAATAGGTGAAAAATATTATGATTACTTAGATAAGAATAAAAGTGCTTTTAATTTATCATTAAAAGAAGACATTAAAGAAGTTGAAGAAAGAAAAGGGATAAGCAGTGATGCAAAATTGCAGAAAATAATAAAGGCAATATTAAACGAGAAAGGTTTTACAGAAGATGAAGAAAATTATTTAAAAGAAGTTCAAAAACTCATTGAAGAAGGGACTTTAGCTAAACAAACTACTAAAAATATAATGAACAAAATTGGGAAAGAAAATAATCACCTGAAAATGTATGCAGTAATAAAAAATAATATTTCTGAAACTTTTTTTAAAACTCCAATCTCAGAAGTACCAGGACAGACATCAGGTCCAAGAGAGGTAATACTTTCTGAATATTTAATTAAAGAGGAATAATATATGGACAGACAATCCGCTATCAATTTTATTAGAGAAACATTTGAGAATTCTTTTGAAAAAGAAAAGTATATCGGTTTTGTAAAGAATTTATTCAATAAGATTTCTTTGGAGCCATTTGAATTTCATGGGCAATATATACCAGATACTTTTAAGCCATATATTAATAAATACGAACGTGTTGGCAAATATGCAATCGAAGACAAAAGGATTGATATTCTAATAGTTTACTTAAGCAGAGAAACTTCAATTGAACGTGCCAGGACAATGCAACGAAATTTTGTAGCAGGTTATCTTACCGGTAAATATGGCTCTAATACAAAGAAAGATGCTGCTGTTGTGGCTTTTGTTTCACCCGGACTTGATGATTGGCGATTTTCTTTGGTTAAAATGGAATATAAACTTACCCAAACCAAAACAGGTAGGCCAAAAGGTGAGGAAGAGTTTACACCTGCTCGCAGATATTCATTTCTGGTTGGTAAAAATGAACCTAATCATACTGCTCAACAGCATCTTTTCCCTATCTTACAGGATGATGTAAATAATCCCACATTAGAACAACTTGAGGAGGCGTTCAGTGTAGAAAAAGTTACTGACGAATTTCTTGATAGATATAGAGAACTTTATCTGCAATTAAAGAATTCAATTGATAAAATAGTTAAAAAAGATAAAAATATCCTAAAAGAGTTTGAAAATAAAAACATCAATACAGTCGATTTCTCCAAGAAACTGTTAGGACAGATTGTTTTTCTGTATTTCTTACAAAAGAAGGGCTGGCTTGGTGTTCCAAAAGATAAAAACTGGGGCGAAGGTCACAGAAATTTCTTACGTTCATTATTTGATAAGTGTAGCGAAGAAAATAGAAATTTCTTTAATGATTATCTTGAAGTCTTATTTTATGACACATTAAATAATCCAAGAACAAATCAAGCGGATTCAACCTATTCAGAATATTTTGATTGCAGAATACCATTCTTAAATGGTGGTCTTTTTGAACCAGTAAATAACTACGATTGGAGAAAGACAGATATAATTATTCCCAATGAATTATTCTCTAATAACAAAAAAACAGAAGAAGGTGACATTGGCACAGGCATCCTTGATGTTTTTGACAGATATAATTTTACTGTGCAGGAAGATGAGCCACTTGAAAAAGAGGTTGCTCTTGATCCTGAATTGTTAGGTAAGGTCTTTGAAAACCTAATCGAAGAAAATATACGCAAAGGACAGGGTGCTTATTATACTCCTCGTGAGATTGTTCATTATATGTGTCAGGAGAGTTTAATAAATTATTTATCAACAGAACTTGAATGTAAAGTGAATAAAGAAGATATTGAAATACTTATCAAATACGGAGATATAGCAATTGAACACGATAAACTGGTCATTGCCAAGAAAGAAGAAAAACCGGAATATAATGGAAAATATAAAAAGATAAAAATGCCTGAAAGTGTAAAAGATAACGCTAAACTAATAGATGAAAAATTAGAAAACATCCGTGTTTGTGACCCTGCAGTTGGTTCAGGTGCATTTCCAATAGGAATGATGCTTGAAATTGTAAAAGCAAGAAATATTTTGACAAATTATATATCCGATAAAGAAGGACGGACACCATATAATTTTAAACGCCATTGCATTGAAAATTGTCTTTATGGGGTAGATATTGACTCATCAGCAATAGATATTGCCAAACTCAGGTTCTGGCTTTCTCTAATAGTCGATGAAGAAGATATAACAAAAATAAAACCTTTACCAAACCTGGATTACAAACTTGTATGCGGAAACTCACTTTTAGGAGTGGAAAGGGATTTATTTAATGCCGAAGCATTCAAAAAACTTGAAGAACTTAAACCATTATATTTTAACGAAACCGATACCAGCAAAAAACAGGAACTAAAAAACCAAATTAACGAATTGATTAAACAGATAAAAAATAACGATGAACATTTTGATTTTGAAGTATATTTTTCTGAAGTATTTCATGAAAAAAAGGGGTTTGATGTTGTTATTGGGAATCCTCCATGGGGACAAAAATCAGTAAAATTTACAGAGCAAGAAAAAAAGTATTTTAAAATTGTATATCCTTCTGCAATAATTGGCACACTAGATATTTTTAGATTTTTTATAGAAAAAGCAATAGGTATTACAGCTTCAAATGGGTCATTTGCCAACGTTCTTCCTGATATAATACTTTTAAAAAATTATAGTTCTACGAGAAAATTTATTTTAGAAAATTTATCAATAACAAAAATAGATCATTGGGGAATGGCTTTTAAAAATGTAAATCTTGATAGCTGCACTATTATTGGCAAAAAAACCAAAACCAACGCTAACAATATGATAGTTGCTACAATTCACTCAAAAAATTCCATAATAACTAATCAAATACAGCAAATGCAATTCTTTAAGAATGATGGATATAAATTCAATTTGTATTTAGAGGCTTCTGCAAAAAAACTCTTAGAAAAATTGAGATCTTTCAAAACATTTGGGGATTATTTTGAACCACATGAAGGTATTCATTCCGGAAATATTCGTAACAAGTTATTTACTGATAAGAAATTAGATTCTTTTTCACGGAAATTAATATTTGGAAGAAAAGAAGTTCAAAGATTCAAGATTGAATGGTCTGGGAAATGGGTTAATTATAATCCCAATATAGTTGATAGGAAAAAAGGTGAATATGCTGGATTAGGTAACCCTGAATATTTCGACAATAAGAAGATTGTTGTGAGGAGAACAGGAGATTATATTTTGGCTGCATTAGATGAAAGTGGATATTATTTCAGTAATAACATTTTTGTTTGTCTTCCTAAAGGGAATTCTAACCTTGATATGAAGTATGTTTTAGGAATACTAAATAGCAAATTAGCTACTTGGTTTTATCGAACTATTCAGCCAAGGAAGGGAAAACTATTTGCAGAATTGAAAATTAATATATTGAAACAGATCCCGATTAAAGAAATTTCTAAAGATAAGCAGAAACAAGTTATATCATTAGTAGACAAAATTATATCAATAAAAAAAGACAAAAATGATTCTAATACTGCTCACTTAGAAAAGGAAATCGACAAGATTATATATACAATATATGAATTAGATAAAGATGAAATAAATTTAATAGAAAACGATAACAAATAAGATGGAGGAAAATTTTATGCAAATAAAGGTATTCCATCAAAGGGCAGGTCTTTGTTCTTTAGGCGAAGAATTAAGAAAATCTTTTTCTGATGGAGAATATAAATCATTTCGTTCATTAGTGGCATTTATTTCTTGGGAAGGTTTAGGTTTTATCCACGAGGAAATAGAAAAGTTTTATGATAAAGGAAATAAATTATCTATTATTATAGGCATAAGTGGAGAAGATAATTCAGAGGCTGAAGTGCTGAGATATTTTATTGAAAGGTTTCCAAAAGGTGAATTTTTTGTATTTCATGTGCCAGTAAGTCACTATTTATTCCATCCAAAGGTATATATTTTCACTAAGAGAAACGAGACATTAGTTATAATTGGTTCTAACAATTTGACTCAAGGTGGATTATTTTCTAACAGTGAATGTTATGTGAAACTTATAATAGATAATAATAGGGATAAGAAGATAAAAAATAGTATTGAAGAATTGTGGAATTCGTATAGATTTGGTAAAAAACCTTTTAATATTAAAAATTTAAAAAGAGTTGGTAAAGAATTATTTAATATTTACCAAAATAGAAGAATAAGTAAAATTAATAAAAGACATGATACAGTAATAGATAAATCTTTGCGTAAACTCTTTCCTAGTGTAAAGATACCTATACCAAAATACAAATTTAAAGATGAGAGAAAAAAGAAAAAATATAGAATTGTTAGGGATAGAAAAATTCTGCTTTTGCAGGTTTTAAAAGAAACGGGAGCCGATGGAACTCAAGTTCAAATTCCAATAAAAGTGATAGAAGAATTTTTTAACACAAAAACTTCAGGACATCAAACAATACAAGTTAAATTCAATAATAATAATATTAGACCTGCTGTAATATGTAATTTCCCGAATAATACACATAGAATATCTTTTCCTGAAATAGTTAAATATAAAAGACCATTATTACTGAAATTTATATACAGAGGTAATAAATTGTTTTTAGTGAAGCCTATAAAAGGAAATGATTACAAGAAATTAATAATCAAATGTAAAAATCGCACAAGAAAAATGGCAAAGTTATGGGGGTATATTTATTGAAGCAGGGAAAGGCCAAAGAATACGAGCAACAGATTGACCAGATGGTTTATAAATTATATGGTTTAACCGAAGAGGAAATAGAAATTGTAGGAGAGGGGAAATGACATATACGCAGGAATATTTATTAAAACTTCTCAAAGAATTATGTGCTTTGCCAAATGAGACAGAATGGGTTGAATTTAAATGTAATTATGTTGAGCATCAGAAAATTGGAGAGTATATTTCTGCTCTTTCAAACTCTGCAGCTCTTTCTGAGAAAATGGCCGGTTATCTTATCTGGGGTATTGACGATGCAACACATAACATTGTGGGAACAGATTTTCAACCTAATAAATTTAAAGTTGGTAATGAGGAATTAGAAAATTGGTTATTACGGTTGCTTTCTCCCAAAATAAACTTTAAATTTTATGAATTAGATACAGAGCAAGGAAAAGTTGTTATATTAGAAATAGATCGTGCAGTTCGGTCACCTGTTCAGTTTCAAGGGAAAGAGTATATCCGTATAGGTACATATAAAAAACTTCTTAAAGACTTCCCAGAAAAAGAACGCGAATTATGGCGTATGTTTGATACTGTTCCATTTGAAGAGTTACCAGCAAGAGAAAAAATAAATGCTGATGATGTTCTTCATCTTTTAGACTATCCTTCTTATTTTGAACTTACAAATCAACCATTACCGGACAACAAAAGTGGTATTCTCAATCGTCTTACAGAAGACCGAATGATAATAAAAGATGATGCGGGATTTTTTACTATAACGAATTTAGGAGCAATCCTTTTTGCAAAAAGAATAGATGAGTTTAGAAATTTACAAAGAAAATCTGTTCGTGTAATTGTTTATAAAGATACCTCCAGACTCAATACCATAAAAGAAACAACAGGTAATAAAGGATATGCCAATGGTTTTAAAGGACTTATAGATTATCTTAATACTTTGATTCCAAGCAACGAGGTAATAAGTAAGGTTTTTCGGAAAGATATTCCTATGTATCCGCCAATTGCTGTTCGTGAACTTGTTGCAAATGCAATGATACATCAAGATTTTTTTATAAAAGGGGCAGGCCCTATGATTGAATTATTTTCTGACAGAATGGAAATAACTAATCCAGGGGAACCTCTTATAAGGACTGAGCGATTTCTTGATAGCCCTCCAAAGTCAAAAAATGAAGCTCTTGCCTTTTTTATGAGAAGAATAGGCATTTGTGAAGAACGAGGCAGCGGAATTGATAAAGTAGTTTTTCAAACGGAATTATATCAGTTGCCAGCCCCTTTATTTGAAGTTATAGAAAATAGTACAAAAGTAACTCTTTTTGCCCATCGTTCATTATCAAAGATGGATAAAGATGATAGAATACGGGCTACATATTTGCATGCTTGTTTAAAATATGTACAAAAACAATATATGACTAATTCTTCTTTAAGAGAACGGTTTGGAATATCTAAACAAAATAGTGCTATGGTATCTCGGTTTATTAAAGAATCTCTCGAGAAAAAAGTTATTAAATTAGTTGACCCTGACATTGGACGGAAATATACAAGATATGTACCTTTTTGGGCTTAATTCTTATTTGACGGCTATTTGATTGGGAGTGGATTTATAATGAAAATATGAAGGAAAACAAAGGAAATCTTATTTGATGGTTATTTGATTGATATAAATGCCATTATATCATAGCAGGTCAAAGAATGCGAATGTCAAACTGACTCCCGACAAAGTCGGGACAGGCAGATGGTTTATAAATTATATGGCTTAACCGATGATGAAATAAAAATTGTAGAAGGTAATGAAAGATAAATATGGTAAATATTGTTATTAAACAAGATATCATTGAGAAAAAGATATTTTTAATCAGGGGTCTAAATGTAATGCTGGACAGAGAACTTGCTGAACTATTATTTGGCACTAACAAAATTTTAGATTAGGTTGCAAGAGGTAAAGATTGGATACATCACTTTACAGAATTTATTTCTTAAATATTCAATATGATTAAAAATCGCTCAATTTAAGAATATATTTTTTTAGGTTGTTTTATGCCCCGGTATTCTGATAAGAGTTTCTGGAGTAAGGTTAAGAGGTATGCTAAGGTTATTGGGAAGCCTGTGCTTGAGAAGGCTTTGTGGTTGTACTATGCTATGCAGAGGGAGGACTGTCCCGGCTGGGCTAAGGCGGTGATTGTCGGGGCTCTGGCATATTTTATTCTGCCCATAGATGCCATCCCCGATTATATCCCCGGTGTTGGGTATGTGGATGACCTTGCAACTATAACCACTGCCATTGGTACTGTTGCTCAATATATTGACAGCAATGTAAAAAAACAAGCCAGAGGAAAAGTAAAGGAATTGTTCGGGTAAGATCAACTTCTCAATTCTCAATTATTATGAAAACTTTTTTAGAAAGAAGTTTTCATATTGCGGGGGTGGGCGAAAGCCCATGAATGTTTATTATTATACCCATTTCTCACTTCCGATTTATCCATTTATATTCCGTGAACGGTGTCGGTGGACGGTGTCGGTGAATGATATCGACCTTTATAACATCCATATATGAGAGGGGAATTTTACTTACCCATTTCCC
>Ga0272448_1008856_pt1 | contig 10375 bp, 6 predicted proteins | sample YNPCB0191_FD_202220 | JGI IMG/M metagenome (GOLD analysis project Ga0272448, IMG submission 202220) | Hot spring sediment microbial communities from Yellowstone National Park, WY, United States - YNP-CB-019-1 | ecosystem: Environmental > Aquatic > Thermal springs > Hot (42-90C) > Sediment... | reverse complement strand
CGGTTCACGGCAGAGATCGGAGCGAAGGTGAGGAAGCCCTCTCGGTGGAGGACGAGCGGGAGAAGGAGGAGTAGGAGTGCGAGTAGGAAGAGGGAGAGGATGAGCAGTGCCGGTTTCCGGGGGGAGCTAAGATTCATCCTCGCCGCTTTCCAGCACGCCCTTCCTCGCGAGCTCGTCAAGCTGATCGAGCACGATCTCGGCGCCCCGGGCAACGGCTTTCATCGGTTCCTTGACCGTGTGGACGGTCAGACCGGTCTCTCGTTCGATGACCTTGTCAATACCCCTGAGCTGCGAGCCTCCGCCGCAGAGGGTCATGCCGTTGTCCACGAGATCACCGGAGAGCCCCGGCGGGGTTCGCTCCAGAGTCTGCTTGATCGCGTTGACAATGGCTTGAGCTGGCTCCTTGAGTGCTTCGCGGATTTCCTGGGAATCAATGGTCTCCTTTCGCGGCAGCCCCCGGATGTAGTCCTTGCCCCGGATTTCCATCGTCAACTCCTGCTCGAGCGGGTAGACGGAGCCGATCTGGATCTTGATGGCCTCGGCGGTCCGGTGTCCGACATCCATGTTGTAGGCTTTCCGCATGTGCTGGATGATGGCCTCGTCCATTTCGTCGCCAGCGATCTTGAGGCTCTCATGGGTAACGATGTCACCGAGGGAGAGGACGGCGACCTCTGTAGTGCCCCCGCCGATGTCCACCACCATGGAGGCGCGAGGCTCGGTGATCGGGAGCCCGACGCCGATCCCGGCCGCTTTCGGCTCCTCGATCAGGAAGACCGCCCTCGCTCCCGCCGCCTTGGTGGACTCGATGACCGCACGCTTCTCCACTTGGTTGATCCCGGCCGGCACGGCCATCAGGACTCGCGGCCTGATGAGCCAGCCGCGATTGTGCACCCGTCGGACGAAGTAGCGGATCATCGCCTCGGCGATCGCAAAGTCCGCCACCACCCCGTCCTTCATGGGACGGATCACCTGAATGGACGCAGGAGCCATGTCCATCATGGCCTTTGCAACCGTGCCCACAGCGTTTCCGCCCATGAGCACTTCATTCGTCCCGCGCTTCACCGCCACGACGGACGGCTCCACACACACGATCCCCTTGCCCCGGACACAGACGATTGTGTTGGCGGTGCCCAAGTCAATGGCAATATCATGCGACAGAAGGCCGACGAGTTTGTCCAGGATCAATTGCCCATCCCCCGAAGCCGGCTAACTTCCCACTCTATTGATGTCCACATGGCGCTGCTGGTCATTGTGCTCCGCCAGGAGCGGGCGGTGCACCGGGTGGCGCTCCGCCAGGTGCCGCTCCGGGGGCGGGCGGTGCACCGGGTGCCGCACCGGGAGCGGGCGGTGCACCAGGTGCCGCTCCGCCGGGTGGCGCTCCGCCGGGTGGCGCTCCGCCGGGTGCCGCTCCGGGGGCAGGCGGTGCACCAGGTGCCGCTCCGCCGGGTGCCGCTCCGGGGGCAGGCGGTGCACCAGGTGGCGCTCCGCCAGGTGCCGCTCCGGGGGCAGGCGGTGCACCAGGTGCCGCTCCGCCGGGTGCCGCTCCGGGGGCGGGCGGTGCACCAGGTGGCGCTCCGCCAGGTGCCGCTCCGGGGGCAGGCGGTGCACCAGGTGGCGCTCCGCCAGGTGCCGCTCCGGGGGCAGGCGGTGCACCAGGTGCCGCTCCGCCGGGTGCCGCTCCGGGGGCGGGCGGTGCACCAGGTGGCGCTCCGCCAGGTGCCGCACCGGGAGCGGGCGGTGCACCAGGTGCCGCTCCGCCGGGTGCCGCGGCCGGCGCCCCACCGGGAGCAGCTGCGGGCGCCCCGCCTGGGGCTGCGGCAGGCGTTCCACCAGGGGCGGCTGGTGTGCGTGCTTCGGATGCGGCAGCGGTAGGAGTTGCCTCGGTCGTAGCGGCTCCGCCAACACTCATAGGCTGATATCCCACACCGACCGGCTTCTTATAGTCGAGGTACTTGAGGACGCTCAACGCAAGGCCGCCCGCCAGGGCAAGAGCCGAGAGGAGCATGATGGTAGCATAGGTAACCGGATCCCCCGTCGCCTTGGCCATGATCCCTCCTCAGAAAGCCGCCAGTTTGGTGGTAACCGTATCGCCGACCTGGATGGGACTTTTGGAAATCTCGATGTTCGCTACGGACATTTCCGGGTAAACTTTATCTACGACAATCTTAGCGATGAACTCCGCGCCACGGTACACGATGAACGGATAGCCGGACTGCACCTCGTCCTGGCTGCCGACGTTGATGACGACCAGGCCAGCGCTCTCCCTGACGCCGGTCACGCGGCCGCGGATGGTTTTCTGGACAACGGTCGGACCTGCCCCGGACGACGGCTTGCTGACGTCGAACCCTTCTTGCTTGGCGCGGTCGAGAAGGTCGGTCATCTTCTCGACTTCGGCCATGAGCGCCTTACATTTGTTGGTGAGATCGGTGTTCGCGGCAGTTGCAGCCTGGAGGCGGAAGGTCAGATCGTCGCGCTGCTTGGCAAGCTCTTCCTTCTTCGCTTGGAGTTCCTTGGCGTTCTCCTCGAGGCTGCTGATCAGGGCCTTCTTTTGTTCGATCTCTTTCATCAAGGTGTCAATGTTGCCGGCGATCTTGTCGAAGTTCGTCTGGAGGGTGTTGAGTTGGGTGGTCTTCTCTGCCAAGCTGTCCTTGAGCTTCTTGATGTCGTCCTCGAGAGCCTCATTCTTGTCCTTGAGCTTGTTGGCCTGGTCGGTCGCTGTCTCCAAGTTGCCCTTGAGCATTGTGACCTGCGACTCCAATGCGTTCACCTTGCCGGTCAATTCCTGCTCGATCTTCTTTTTCTCGGCTTCCACGGCGGCGTGCCGGCCCTTCCAGTAGTCAGTAGTGGAGTAAAGCACGGCGGTAACGGCAGCGTAGGCGACGCTCAGGACCAACACAAGGACAGCGAAGACCTTTCCAAGTGTGCTCATAGTTTCTCCGTTCTATTTAGTCACCTCAGTAGTATACTACCTCCCCCAAGACCAGTCAAACACGGTTTCGGGATGCGGCATGGATGGACAGGTACATCGCGCTCCCCCCTGTACCTTCTGGGAGCGCATGGCGGCAAGAGCCACCCAGTGGAAGCAGGAGCAACTCCAGGGGGTGCAGACGCGGATTTGCAGGGGGGACGCCCCGCCGGGCTTGTGTTTTCCAGGGCATCTGTCTCTCCCAGGGTTGCACGGCAAGGCGGGCAACACGGGCTGAAAGACAGGTCTACGGTACCCGGTACGAGTCATCCGCGGATGTGCTGTACCCGGCGTGTGCCTGATGTGACCTGCTGTGTTTTTCTCGGTCCGTCGGGGAGCCCCAAAGGGGCGGAAGATAGATCGCTCGGGACAGCCGTCCCTGAGGAAGTGCCTTCCTGCGGAAGATAACGGAAAGGCTACTTCGTGAGGACGATCGTGAGCCAGAGGAGACCGAGCCCCTGCTTGCTGCGGTTGAGCGCCACGCCGATCCCGATCTTGTCGAAGCGGGAACTGAGGACCTGGTCAACCTCGAGAGCTTGGTCTATGCCATCGGAAAGTAGAGCAACGGAGGCCGTGGCTCGTGCGGTTCGCTCGGTCTGCCGCATCAGGCGGGCAAGCTCATCGTTGGGAAGGACATTCTTTTCCTCCGCGTAGTCGCTTGCCTTTTGAGCGATCCGGGAGAGGGCGGCGTCGAGCCGCAGAGGACCGGCGCCCCGCTTCTCGCGCTCCTCGTTGATGCGTCCGAGCAGTGTCGTGGGCACAGCCGCGAGATTCACCTTCTTCACCGGCTTTGCGAAGAGCTGGGTGAAGTAGAAACCCTTCCCTGGGGCGCAGACGATGCCAACCCCGATGTGGGTGAACTTGGGGCTGAGGATGTTCGCTCGGTGGCCGGGCGAGCTCATGAGGCCGGTCATGGCGCGGCTGACCGAGGAGTTGAGAGCCACGTTCTCGCCACACTCCGTGGTTCCGATCCCGGCTGCGGCGAGGCGATCCTTCGGGAGACCAGTGTTCGGCGAACGATGGTCGAGGTAGCCGAGCCGAGCCATCTCGGCGCTGTGGGCACGGGCTACCGCACACAGTTCCGTCGTAAGCTCCAGAGGGGCCAGATTCTCCTTCCGACGCTCGGCGTTGACAAGCTCCGCCATCTCCCTCTCCATAGCGACCAGCTCCGATCCGTCCTCGTCCGCCGCGTTAAGGAGGGCGCCTCCGGTGACGAGGACGTAGACGAGAACCCATTCCCTCATCACCCATACATTCTACAACTTGCCGCGCGTCGGGCGCCACGACCTGAGGCCGGCCGGGCAATAACCATGCGGAGACTCATACAAGAGCGTTCGGACACCAGGCCCGGAGAACGCTCTTCCGGCCGGGAGCGGCCGACTTGGAAAGCGAGCAGATGCTACTACTTTTGCGAGTATCGGCCATCCGTCCGGACTGACCGAGAACCGGGCGAGCCTCCCCCCCCCCGAACGGAGCGTCCGTGCCCGCAACGTGGGCGCCCGGTCGGAGCAGGCGACGAGGAGAAGTCCCCCCGTTTCACCCCTCGAGCCAGCGTTCCATCCAGTCGTATGCGATCGCTCCTGAAATCTCATGCCCACCCTCGAAGACGTCCTGGGTGATGCGGTCCTGCGCACCAGAGAGAGCGTAGAGCTTCCTGAGCTGGCGGTAGGTCTTCCGTGCGGTCGCTACGGGGAATATGGGATCGCCGACGGCGCTCTCGATCGCGAGCGGCCGCGGAACAATGAGGCTCGCGATGTCCACATGCTCCAGATAGCGGCAGAGGGCAAAGGAGTAACCGCAGCCGCAATGGCACTGATCGAGGAAACTGCTCTTGTAGGAGGAGATGAAACCGCTGCAGCAGACAGCCCTGATCCGCGTATCCACTGCCGAGAGGAGCATCGTCGTCTCGCCGCCAAGACTCAGACCGTAGCAGCCGATCCGGTCGGCTCGGACTTCGGGCAGTACCTGAAGCACGTCCACGGCTCGCATGAGATCCCAGATCATCAACCCCATCTGACTCTCGCCGAGGAGGTTCAAGCTCAGGTACAGGTAGGCATGGTTGGAGCGGGTGTCATTGCCTTTCTCGCCGGCCCGCTCGCCGAAGCCGAGGTGTTCGGGCACGAGGGCCACCATGCCGCGCCGCACAAGTTCCAAAGGATACTGCTTGTAGATGCCCGGGGATTCGTCAACTACTTGGTTCATCCCGCCGCCATGACCGGGCGGGCAGAGGACCGCGGGCACGGGGAGCTTCACGCGCTTCGGGATGAAGAGGTACGCCGGGACGACCACGCCGGGGAGGGTCTGGTAATGAACCTTCTCCCGGATGTAGTGCTCTGTATCGCGTTGTACCTTGCGACAGAGCCGGAGCGGCACTCGCTCGCGGTTCTTCATCGTGAGGAGGCGCAGGAGGCCGCGCCGTGTCCGGCGCTGCCAAAGCCGGAACGCCTCGGCCGTCTTGCCACGAAAGGCCCATTGTCGCGCGTGGTTTTCGTAGATTCGATCCAGATACTTCTCGAAGTCATGCCGTGTATCCATCGGATCTCCTGCAAGAATGTGGAGCCGGGGTTCGGGGCCGGCGAACTCGGTGGCGGTCGTGCTTCTTTTCCGTGGTCTGTGCATCGCGGCTCACAACTGAAGCGGTTTTCTCCAGGCGTCGCGGAGGGCCGAAATTTCTTCGTCAACGACGGTCTCTGCCCGCAGCCCCCGGATGCGAAGCTTCGTCGAGTCGGCGACGACACCGATGCAGCCGAGCGGAACGGTGCGAAGCGCGTCCTCGAAGGCGTTGCGGCGATCCGGTCTGACCTCGACGATGAACCGCGAGTTCGATTCGGAGAAGAGGATCACGTCGTCGCGGTTCGCGTCCTTGGCTGCCGGCACGAGCGAGAGGTCTACCTCGGCGCCCAATCCGCCGGCAAAGGCCATCTCAGCGAGTGCGACGGCGATCCCGCCTTCGGAGCAATCGTGGCAGGCGCGGACAAGTCCTGCTTTTGTCGCAATACCGAGGCTCTCGAAGACCTTCCTTCCCAGAGCCGGCTCCACGCGTGGGACCTCGTTGCCGATCTGGCCGGCGAGCGAGTAGTAGTGCGAGCCGCCGAGCTCCCGCTTCGTCAGGCCGACGGCGTAGATCAGGTTGCCGGGTTCCTTGAAGTCCATCGTCACCGCCCGGCTCGCGTCGTCCATCACGGCGATCGCGGAGATGAGGAGCGAGTGGGGGATCACGATCGGCCCCTGGTCGGTCTGGAACTCGTTATTGAGGCTGTCCTTGCCGGAGATGAACGGGGTGCCGTACGCTGTAGCGATGTCGTAGCAGGCCTTGGCGGCCCGGACGAGAGCGCCGAGGATTTCGGGGCGATCCGTCCTGCCCCAGGAGAAGTTGTCGAGGAGTGCGATGCGTTCGAGCTCGCCGCCCGAGGCGATGACCTGCCGGATCGCCTCGTCAATCGCCGCTGCCGCCATCCAGTAGGGATCGATGTCGCCGTACTTCGGGTTCATCCCACAGGCGACAATGACCCCCTTCGGCGAATCCAGGAGCGGCTTGAATACGCACGCGTCGCCCGGCCCTCCGGCGTCCCGGCCCTGGAGCGGCTTGACGATCACTCCGCCCTGGACCTCGTGATCGTACTGGCGAATCACCCACTCCTTCGAGCAGACGTTCCAGGAGGCGAGGAGTTTCTCGAGATCGTCACCATAGTCGGGCTTCTCCGGCAGCGCCGGCTCCGGATGGGACGGCGGTTTCCAGGTAGCTTTACGCTCTACTCGCGGGAGGCCGCCGTGGAGGAAGCCCATGTCCAAGTCGCAGACGAGATTCGAGCCGTAGTAAAGCTTGAGCCGCCGGTCGCCCGTGAAGCTACCGATGACCGTGGCCTCGACGTCTTCTGCGGCGAAGACGGCGAGGGCGTCCGCTATCTTCCCCGGCGGGACGGACAGGATCATCCGCTCCTGTGCCTCGGAGATCCATATTTCGGTATAGGACAGGCCCTCGTACTTGAGCGGGACCCGTTCGAGATGGACCTCGACGCCGAGGTCTTTGCCCATCTCGCCGACGGCGGAGGAGAGTCCGCCGCCGCCGCAGTCGGTAATGCAGTCGTACAGGCCGAGGTCGCGTGCCTGGAGGATGGTGTCGACGAGCTTTTTCTCCATGATCGGGTTCCCGATCTGGACTGCGCCGCTCGATACTCGCTCGGAGTCGCTCGAAAGCTCCTTCGAGGAGAAGGTTGCCCCGTGGATGCCGTCGCGGCCGGTCCGTCCGCCGACGAGCAGTATGAGGTCGCCGGCCTTCGGCTCCTTACGGCACATGGCCCGCGGGATCAGGCCGACATTGCCGCAATAGACGAGCGGATTGCCGAGGTAGCGTTCGTCGAAGTAGAGGGCGCCGTTCGCCGTCGGGATGCCCATCCGGTTGCCGTAGTCGCGGACGCCGGCGACGACGCCCTTGAGTAGGCGGCGCGGATGCAGCACGCCCGGCGGGAGCTTCTCGTGTGGATAGTCGGGCGGGGCGAAGCAGAAGACGTCCGTGCAGAGCACCGGCTTGGCGCCGAGGCCGGTGCCGAGCGGATCGCGGATCACGCCGCCCGTACCTGTGCCGGCTCCGCCGTACGGCTCGATTGCCGACGGATGGTTGTGTGTCTCGACCTTGAAACAGACACCGTAGCGCTCGTCGAACTCGATGATGCCCGCGTTGTCCTCGAAGACGGAGATACACCAGGGCTTGTCGATCTCGCGGGTCGCACGGACGATGGTCTCCTTGAGGAGATTGGCAATCTTCTCCCCGTCGAAGTCGACCGGCCCGCGGAAAGTCTTGTGGACGCAGTGTTCGGACCAGGTCTGGGCGATGGTCTCCAGCTCGATATCGGTCGGCTCCTTGCCGAGCGAGGCGAAGTGCTGTTGGATCGCCTTCATTTCGCAGAGGCTCAGGGATAGGCCCCCTTCGCGGCTGATCCGCATCAACCCCTCGTCCGTCGCCGCACTCAGGGGGACTCGCAGCAGCTCGAACTGGTACTTGCGCGGCGGAGCGATCCTGCCGAGCTTCGTCCTGTCGAAAAAGACATCCTCGATTACTTCGTTGGCTAGAATCTTCGACGCGATGAGGCGCAGTTGAGCCTCGGAAAGCTCGCCCTCGATCAGGAACTTCCGCGCCGTGCGAACCGTCCGCGCGCTCAGACCGAGGTCGGCCATACCGCGGAGAACCGTCCCCTCCACCGGGTCCATCACACCGGGCTTACGAGCAACGAGTACGACGTGAGTGTTCGGCGCGCTTTCCTCGGGCGGATGAGCGTCAACATAGAACCGCTCGGCAATCGGGTCGGACAGCAGTTCGCGGGCGAGAAGTTCGACCGAGGCCCTGTTCTCCTCAGTCTCGATCGAGTACACCGTCACCACCCGCACCGAAGAGACCTGTTTCACACCGAGGTCCGCGATGTCGGCACGGAGCGTCTTCCCCTCGGCATCGTATTCGGGACGCTTCTTGATTACCTCGATCTGGTAGAGCACTGTTCTCTCCTGTAACTGGTCAATCCGAAGATAAACCGTATCGGGGCCGCAGCCAATTCTCCGCTCTCAACAGTGTCTCTTAATCTTACTCGTAATCCTGATTCGTTTCTTCTCGGTCCAGCCGGGATCGGACTCGACCGCTACCGTCGGTCGCCGCTACGGAACTGTCCCGGCACCTCGGAGGCGGGGCAACAATCATGCCGGCACCATGCGAGAGCGTGCGTGCGACGCCTCTCCGGATGCGACCTGGACGGAGTGAACACAAAACCGTATCATAGTGAGGACCCGGAGGCAAGAGCGAATGAAACTCGAGGCGCTACCAAAGGGGCTCGAGCGAGTCGGTTGTGCATGGGTTGACGAGAAACCACCGGAGGTTCATCCGTCCTTTCTGGGGTTGCCGGTGCTGAGGATGACGGAGACGGAGTCGTTGCCGCAGGTGCCGACGGTGGGGCCGACGAGCTTCGGGCCGAGCACTTCGGGAGGCGGGACGAGCTACTATGTCTTCTGCGTTGGAGTCTTGATCGAGATTGACCTTGCCAGCGGAGACGTGCGTCGCTACGAAGTTCCCTTCGATTCGGGCAGCCCCGTGTTGTACAGCGCTGGAGCGACGTCTGCGTACCTCGCCGAAGACGGGCGGCTCTACTTCGCACTGAGCGGGAAGCCGGTGCGGATAGGCCGTTTCGACCCAGGAACTGGCGAGGTCGCGAAGCTCGGCGAACTCGAAGGCTGGGCCTACGGGAACTGGGCCGAGGATCACCGCGGCACGATCTACGTCCTGGGCTACCCTGCGATGCTCGGCCGAGTTGACATGGCGACCGGAAAGGTCGCGCAAATCGGCCGGTTGACGCCGATGGGGCTCTACCCGTGGGGGTCGCCGATGGCCGCCGATGAGGAGGGCTTTCTCTACGCTGCACCTGGGCCGAGGGGGTTCAAGCTCGTGGCCTACGACCCGTGGCGCGACGAGGTGGAAGTCCTGCACGACGGCCAGGCCGTGATAGTACCCAACCGGGGCCGGCCCTACGCGCGCATCGGGGAACATGTCTGCGAGGGCGGTCCCCACACGCGGCTGTTTGCCCTTGCCGGGGGGCGAGCTATCGCGATAGACTCGCCGCCCGTTCCTGGCGGCTGGCAGGAGTCACTGGCGACGCGGCTCGGCCTGCCCTACGAGCTCGAGTGGGTCGAGCGCGCGGCGACGAGTCGGGTCCGTTTTCGCCACCGCGGCACGGAGGCATGGCACGAGGTCGCCTTCGAGGTCCCCACGAGCGAGCGAATCCTCGAGAACCTCGCCCTCGGCCCCGACGGGTTGCTGTACATCTGGGGCGCCTACTGCATGGCGACGCACGACCCGCGCACCGGGCGGAGCACCTACCGACCCGACCTTTTCGGCTTCAGCATGTACGACTCCGTCTCCATCGGCAGCCGGATGTACTGGGGCGGTTATCCGAGCGGCCGGCTCACGGTCTACGACACGAGCCGGCCCGTCGCGAGGCCGGTGGATCGGGCGAGGCTCAGGGATCCCGCCGCGGCCAATCCCTGCGACATCCGAGCCTACCATCGCTTCGAGAAGGATGGTTCGCCCCTCGGTGTGCATCGAATCTGGCGGATGTGCCTCGGCGCCGACGGGCGGATCTACATGGGCGCGACCGCGAGCCGTTGGCATCGCGGCGGCGCTCTCATCTGGTTCGATCCCGAGACGGGCGAGTCGGACGCACTGCGGGAACCGTTCCGGTTTCTCGGCGTCTCGGCAATTGTCGCCGTCGAGGACGGACGCCGCATCGCCGGTGTCACGTGGACCAGCCCCGATCCACTCTTCCCCGGCCAGGAGCCGCAGGAGGCTGTCCTCTTCATTTTCGAGGTCGAGACGAAACGAATCGTGCACCACGGGGTTCCACTGCCAGGCTGCAAGGTGCTGACCACCGT
>Ga0272448_1008855_pt1 | contig 10377 bp, 8 predicted proteins | sample YNPCB0191_FD_202220 | JGI IMG/M metagenome (GOLD analysis project Ga0272448, IMG submission 202220) | Hot spring sediment microbial communities from Yellowstone National Park, WY, United States - YNP-CB-019-1 | ecosystem: Environmental > Aquatic > Thermal springs > Hot (42-90C) > Sediment... | reverse complement strand
GAGCCCATTTTAATATATTTAATAATATTGGCAAAAGTTTTACGACCCTCAGCGACACAGTCGGCTAAAACCTCTAAGTTTTTTTCTAAAAGAATTATTTGAGCAGTTTCCTTGGCAATATCAGTGGCGTTGTCAACAGAAATGCCAACGTCAGCGGCCTTAAGACTCGGGGCGTCATTAACCCCATCGCCCAAGTAGCCGACCGTATGACCTTTTCGCTTAAGAGCTTTGATGATCTTTTCTTTTTGGAGGGGATTAAGCCGCGAAAAAATATTGGTTTTTTCGATTTTTCGCTCGAGATCGAAATCCGAAAGTCTATCAATTTCTTCGCCCCCAAGAACGCCGTCAATTGGAATTTTTAGTTCCGAACATATTTTACGACAGACGAATTCATTATCGCCAGAAAGAATTTTAAACTTAATACCCAAAGAATTCATTTGCCTGATGGCATTGGCCGCCGTTGGCTTCGGCGGATCTAAAAAAGCAACAAAGCCGGCAAAAGTTAGCTCTTTTTCGTCATCATCGGTGTAATCTTCTTGGCTTCCAATCTCACGAGAAGCGATGGCTAAAACGCGAAAGCCTTCCTGGCTAAATTGCTCATATATTTTTTCTAGGCGCTTTTTCATTTCTTCATCGAGGGATAAAATTTTTCCGTCAAGAAGATAATTTTTCGAGCGTTTAAAAATTTCCTCGGGAGCGCCTTTGCTGATAAGTTTTAGAAAGCCATTTTCCTCAATAATAACCGACATAATCCGGCGGTTAAAATCAAAAGGCAATTCATCGATTTTTTTTATGGCGGTCAGGTCGAAAGTTCTATAATTCAAAATCGCATTATCCAGCAGATTTTCGAGTCCCGATTGATAGTAGCTGTTAAGGAAAGCCAATCTTAAGATCTCGTCATTTTCCTTTCCATTGGCGTCGCAGTGTTTAACCAAAACGATATCATTAATAGTGAGCGTTCCGGTTTTATCAGCGCAGAGAACATCCATGGCTCCAAAATTTTGAATTGACGCCAATTCCTTGATGATGACTTTTTTTCTTGCCATATCAATCGCTCCCTTAGCAAGATTGATGGTGACGATCATCGGCAGCATCTCGGGCGTCAAGCCGATAGCAATGGCTAAAGAAAAAAGCAGGGCCTCGATAATATTGCCTTTAAAAATCGCATTAACAACAAAAATGAAAAAAACGAGTAAAAAAGTAAAACGGATCATTAGCCAAGTAAATCGATTAATGCCTTTTTGGAAGGCGGTTTCATTAACCACTTGGGCGGTTTCTTTAGACAGTTTGCCAAATTCAGTGGCCGCGCCGGTTTTAAGGACGATCGCCTCACCGAAACCGCTGGCCACTGAAGAACCCATAAAGGCGAGATTGGGGTTTTCATAAGACGAGGAAGAATTGACGCTTGATTCTTGGACACTTTTTTTAACCGGGAAAGATTCGCCGGTGAGCGCCGATTGGTTAATATAGAGATCATTACTTTTGGTGATTTTTACGTCAGCCGGGACCATTTTCCCAGCGGTTAGTTCAATTTTGTCCCCGGGAACGATTTCTCTTATGGGTAGCTCGACTGGTTGCCCGTCCCGATAAACACGGGCGGTAATTTTGACCATTGAGCGCAATTTTTCGGCAGCTCGAGAGGCATTATACTCCTGAATAAAAGAGAGAACGACACTGAGAATCGCTATGGCAATAATTATCCAAGCATTGATCTGCTCCCCGAGGGCAAGCGAAATTATCGCCACAAAAATCAAAGTGATAATTAAGGGATTGAAAAATTTTTTAGCAAAATGATAAAAAGCGCTTTTTTTATCACGGCTCGTAATTTCGTTTGGCCCAGATATTAAAAAACGGCGATTGGCTTCAATCTGGCTTAAGCCTTGGTTTATATCCATAACTGCCCCTATTTAATTATACCTATTTAATTATAATTGATTGGTTTTCCCATTTCCAATAAGGGTCAAATATTGCCATCGTTAAAGGTTGATGATAAAATATTATTGAGGAAATTATGCAAGAAGCTGATCACAAAGAAATTGGCCGAAAATTAAAATTGTTTAGTTTTTCCAAAAAAGTCCCTGGAACCTGTTATTGGTGGCCCAAAGGGGCTTTGCTTTTTGATTTGATTGTTAGTGATCTCAAAAAAGAACTTAAAGAGCAAGGCTATTTAGATCTAAAGACGGCGCCCATAATTGATTTGGATACGCTTAAAGCCAGCGGTCATTATGATAATTTTCGCGAAAAGTTATTTTTTACTGGCAACGAAAATGAAATAAAGAAAAATAAGGTTAATTGGTGTCTTAAACCAATGAGTTGTCCGGGGTCAGTCAAAATTTTTAACGAAGAGATGCGTTCCTATAGAGATTTGCCGATAAAATTTTCCGAGATGGGTACAGTTTTTCGCTACGAACAACCAGGCGAAGTCAATGGGCTACTTCGGACTCGAGTAATTACTCAAGATGACGCTCACATTTATTGTCTCACCGATCAGATCGAGCCGGAACTTTTGAAATTAATCGATTTTGTGCAAAAAACTTATAAGCGGTATGGCTTTGACGAAATTCGGGTGGAACTTTCGACTCGGCCCGAAAAGTCAATCGGCTCTGATGAGCAGTGGCAGAAAGCCGAGGCGGGTCTGGTCAAAGCCCTCGAAGACGCTGGAATCAAATACAAAGAAAACAAAGGCGAGGGCGCATTTTACGGTCCGAAAATCGATTTTCATATTAAGGATTCGATGGGGCGCTCCTGGCAGATGGGGACGATTCAGCTGGATTTTGCCACCGCTGAAAGACTAGACGCGAACTACATTGATAAAGATGGTTCAAAAAAGCATCCGGTGATGATTCATCGGGCGATTTTGGGTTCGATTGAGCGTTTTATCGCCGTTTTATTGGAACATACAGCTGGCGCTTTGCCATTTTGGCTTTCTCCGGTACAGATTTCTATTTTGCCCATTGCTAGCCGACATTTAAAATATGCCCAAAAAATAAGAGATAGGATAAAGGATAAAGAATTTAGGTGCGAGATTGATGAAAGGGATGAAACTTTAGAGAAAAAAATAAGAGATGCCGAAATCCAAAAAATCCCTTATGTTTTGGTAGTAGGGGATAGAGAAATCAAGGCGAAAAAAGTTGCCTTAAGGTCGCGGGAAAAGGGCGATGAAGGTGAAATTGCGCTTGAATCTTTTTTGACAGCAATTTCAAGAATGTAACATAATAAAAATAATTCGGAGGGTAAAATGAAAGAAAAAATCAGGGTAATGATAGGGGCATTTCTCCTTCTTGGATTAGTGAGTTATTTTGGCCTATTTGGCCAAACTTTTAATTTATCCAAGGCCCAAGGAAGTTATGACCAAATAGAAACTTATGGGACAATTAATTCGGCCAGTATTAAGATTAGGCCGATTCCAACAGAAGTTACGAAAGCCAATCTTTTCTATCGCAAGCAAGGGACGAGTCAGTGGAAACAAGGGCTTGATCCAGTCATTACGGTTGCTAACCACTTTTTAGAAGATGGGCCGGTAGGAATTGATAAGAATACTGATCCTGAATTATTTAGCACCGGCCATTTATATGTTATTGCTGAAGAAAAAGCGCCGATGATCAGACGCCTTCATGGAAGCATCATGTACTTGGATCCGTCGACCACTTATGAAATAAAGGTCGAATTAAAAAGGAGTGATGGCTCTGTTTATGATACAATTACTTCCCAGGTAGCAACTTGGGCTGACCAGTATCCCTTTGGTCAACCGGGAAGCAGTGGAAGAACATTGTATGTTTCCAATAATGCCGGCGATTATAGCTCTATTAATTCAGCCTTAGATGCGGCTGACCCAGGAGACATTATTGTGGTAAGACCGGGCACATATTCATATAATATTCAAGTAACGCCTGAAAGATCTGGCGAAGATGGGAGGCCAATCACAATTAAAGGTTATGGGGCCAAACTTGAAGACCCTAATGGTTCAGTAAGAGATTGCATTAGATTTTATCCCGGGGCTCATGACGTAATTATTGAAGGTTTTGAAATTGGAGTTTTTAATACCAGTGTTCATGTATATTTTGATGGTGCTAATATCTCTCGGATTATATTGCAGAATAATAAGATTGATCTTACTGGAACGGCTGGACCCTCGATTAGAAAAACAATTGCCGGTGTGACTGAAAATATGAATAAAATTCTCATTCAAAATAATACTGTGCTTTCAACCAATACTGATAATGGTTTTACGATCTATCTAACTCATACTGGGGTAGGGGCAAGAGGAGTGGTGATTAGAAATAACTATTTCAAAGTGGGAAGCTGTCAGGATGTTGCTGGATTCCGAGAAGGACCGAGGGAAGATTTTGATATCTACAATAATTATTTTGAAGGCCAACCTTCTGATGATGGGATTGAATTAGAGGGCGGGATTAATATCAATGTTAGATTTTGGAATAATACAGTGAATAACGTGGCTGGGACCAAGGGAACAATATCGCATACGCCAGTTGTCGTCGGCCCAATCTATGTTTTTAGAAATGTTTTGTATACTTCTCCTCAAGCCTACAAAATTGCCAGCAATGCTGTACAGGATGCTCAATCCACCTGTAATTTACCTAGCGCTTATAGACTTGCAGATTTAGGACCGGTTTTTTGGTATCACAACACCATTTATCATAATCCCGGGGATTTCAGCAATTTTCAATTTTTCCGCTACCCACATGTTTTAGAGCAGACGAACATCATACTTAAAAATAATATTATTTACGGCTCAAAATTATTTGATGGGACAAATATGTATTTACTCCCACACCCCCTTGATGTTGATAGATATAACACAGAATGTGGAACTGCCAATAGTGGTTATAGATGGGGACAGATAAACTCAGATTATAATATTTGGTGGGACGGTTCGACGACAACTTGTCCCAATTCTAGTGACCGTTCAAAACCTGATGACCAGTGCGGTCATGGTCTTGATTTACACAGCGTTTTTGCTGATCCCAAATTTATTTCCGCTTCCTGGCCCAATCCTGATTTAAAATTGTCGAGTACAAGTCCGGCTATTGATAAAGGTGTGATTTTACCCAATATAAATGATAATTATTCAGGCTCTGCCCCAGATTTAGGAGCTTTTGAATACGGTCAGTCAGGAATAACTCTTTCTAAATCAGTTGATAAATCTTCAGCTCAAGTGGGCGACATTTTGACTTATTCAATTACTTACCAAAATATTAGTGGCGGGGGATTAACCAATGCTAAAATTGAAGACCCAATCCCTTCGGGGACAACATATGTTAATGGTTCGGCTACTTCCGGCGGGACTTTCGACGGCACCAAAGTCATCTGGAATTTGGGAAACCTTGACCCCGGGGCCAGTGGCAGTGTCCAATTTCAAGTAAGAGTGGAATGAAAAGAACCTTAAAATTATTTTAACTAATGATAATCAGACCTTATCAAATTATAAAGGACGATGGGCTTGATAAAGTTAATGTTAAATATTCTAAGGAGGATTTAATTAAAGCCCTTTTCCATTTTTTTGAAAAATTGTCACGTAAAAGAAAAATTCAACTGGGGATAGTTCTTTTAATTGCTGTAAGTATTGGTATTTTATTTGCCAATAAATTTTTTAATATTTTTGCTGAGGGAAATGATATCTTCAATACCGCCACTATTTATTATAATGAAGGTGGGGTAGACAAGTCAGCTCAAAGCAATACGGTAATCACCGAGTTAATCACGCCTTCACCTTCACTCCCGCCTTCACCTTCGCCTCCGCCTTCACCGTCTCCCTCGCCCCCGCCTTCGCCTTCACCTTCACCTCCGCCTTCACCTTCTCCTTCGCCCCCACCTTCGCCTTCGCCCCCGCCTCCAACACCATCTTTAATCCCCTCACCAACGACTCAGATCATGCAGATAACCTTAACTCTACAAGGCAGGACTGACTACTCAGTCAGTAATGGTTCGTTGCGGATTTACACTGCCGGCACCAATAATGTAATTTACGAGAACAACAATATCAGCTTGCCAAGCAACGGTCAAGGGCAAGTAACTGTTAGTGGTTTAATTCCCAATCAATTCTACGATTGTAAGTTTAAGGCACCTTATTTTCTCACCAGTTTAGTGGCCAATGTTCAATATTCAAACAATTTTGGCGCTATTTTTGGGGTTCAACCCGGAGGCGATTTAGATAATAACAATATTATTAATAGCATTGATTTTGCGATTTTGTCGAATAAGTGGGGCCAGGCAGATCCAATTAGTGACATTAACAAAGATGGCACGGTTAACAGCGTGGATTTTTCAATTTTAAATAGTAACTGGTTTTTACAAGGTAAATAGAGAGGGATTTATGAAAAAAAAGTTTGTTTTAAGCATTATCGCCTTTTTATTTCTAGTTTTTATGAGCGTCTTGGTCTATTCAATCCAGACAGGTAAGCTCAAACCAAGTGCGGCCGCTGAGCCAACGCTTTCTCTTAGCCCCGGTTCCTTGATGGTTAATGTTGGCCAGACTTTTAACGTCAACATTCTTTTGGATACGGCGGGGCAAGCCGTCGATGGAGTTGACATTTTTTATCTCCATTACAACCCCCAAATTTTAGAAGTCCAAGATGCTGATGCGGCAACAGCGGGCGTCCAAATTAAAACAGGATCAATTTTTCCAAGCTATTTAGGTAACACGGTTGACCCAACCACGGGAAAAATTTCGATCTCGGGGATTGTCACGCCGGGATCAACCACGGGCTATTCGGGCAGTGGCATATTCGCTACGGTTAATTTTAAGGCCTTGGCGGCCGCAACTTCTACCTCAGTTTATTTTGATTTTACTCCTGGCTTAACTACAGATACCAATATTGCCGAACACGCCAATCCTGGTCATGATATCTTAGCCGCAGTCAATAACGGTAGTTATACCATTAATAGTGGTCAGTCCTCGCTGCCGTTGCCCAGCACTCCTTCCACATCAACATCAACAAATTCCACATCAACATCAACAAAAACGTCAGCACCAAAAACGACATCAACTTCAACAATAACCCCGACACCAACTTTGATTTCCTCACCCACTGCCGTTAGTCAAACTCCAGAACAACCCCCAATTATTGGTGGGGGGCCGTCGGTGAGGACGTCTGAGCCCACGCCAACCCAAATTACATCAGGAACCCCGATGGCTTACCTTTCGCCTGAACAATTTTCGCCGTCCCCTTCGGCTAGCCCCGGCGTCAAAGTCGCCGGCTTGAATCAATCGACTAAAATTGCCTTAATTATTTTTGGCGCCGGATTATTGCTGACGATCATTGTCTATCTTATTTGGAACTGGTATCGAAAAAGGAAAGCGGCTCCCGGCCCTTCTGATGACGAGCTTATTTGAAGATATTAATGATCTAAAAGTTGCCACTTGGTCCAAATTTCTTACTGTCAAACTTATTACTTGTTATTGTTGGCCGCCATCAATCGGGCAGGGCGTCTTTTTTTATTGATTAACCTATTGAGCAATTGCCATCTTCTTTTTTTCTCTTTAGCCGGCACATCATCTTTGAGTTTGGCGGCGGCGGTGCCGGGCCGGGGAGAGTATTGAGCAATATAAGCTTTTTTAAAGCCAATTTTTTTGCAGAGTTTAACGGTATTATTAAATTGTTCTTTGGTTTCTCCCGGAAAGCCAACGATAATATCAGTCGTAAGTTTGAGATCTGGAATTTGAGATTTGAGATTGGCAACCAGTTTTAAATACTGGTGACGGTTATATTTCCGATTCATTTTTCGCAAAATCTCGTCATCACCGGATTGCAGAGGTAAATGAAGCTCCCGCGGCCATTTTTTTAGCTTTGCCAGCGTTTTGATCAATTTATTACTCATATCATGAGGATTTGAGGAGATAAAATTAAATTTAAAATCTCCCGGCAGGTTATCGATGGTAGTCAACAATTTAATAAAGTGACGGTTATCAATTTTTCTATTATAAACGCTGGAGCGCTTATAATAGGAATTAACATTTTGTCCTAGCAGTAAGATTTCTTTAGAGCCGTTTTTAAGCGCTTGTTTAATATCAGAAATAATATCATTGAACGGTCTTGATATTTCCCGACCTCGGGTGTAAGGGACAGCGCAATAAGAACAAAAATTATCGCAACCCGTCATGATGGGGACAAAAGCTTCGCTTTTGTCCCTAGGTTTTAGGTTGTAGGTTTCAGGAATTAAAGGGGGGATAGCGTGATAGTTTTTGCCGAAAATTTTGGAGAGGAGTCGGGGTAGCTTTGGTAGATCTTTTATAGCAAAAATTAAATCCACCTTTTTGGCTAACTTTTCTTTATCATGTGGCAAAACACAGCCAGTAATTAAAATTTTTTTGCCCGGCCAATTTTTTAATTTTCCGTAAATCCGATCAACTGCGCTTTGCCTGACTGAGCAGGCATTAACCACTATCAAATCAGCTTCTTTTTCCGAGCCTGGTTTTAAACCACAGGACTCCAAAACTCGGGCAATTCTTTGTGAATCAGAGATGTTCATTTGACAACCTAAGGTAAAAATAAAATAGGTATTTAAATTAGACTTTTTCATAAGATAGATTATACCAGTAATGAGATGGTTTCTCAACGAAACCAGGCCCTCGCCATGGCGAGGGCCTGGTAACTAATGGAGGTTGGAGAGCTCTTTTCTGAGACCGCGAGGGGGACTCTTGGTTTGAATGAATTCCAGGCAGCTTTCGATCGCGCTTCTGAGGCTGGCTCCGCGCGGTAGATGAGTTTTGGCTAAGATATTATTGAGTGAGTGGTCACCGACAGCAATTCTTTGGTAGTTTTTGCCCAAATGACCGAGAGCCGAGCGAGCTTCTTCGTCAAGGTTTCGGCTGTCAATGATGACGAAGTCAAACTGCCGACCTTCAGGCAAAGAACTAGTTCGGTAATGGCTAAGACGACAGTCAAAGAGTTCCTGTTGGACCTGTTTGAAAAATTCTTCATCGTCTGTGACTACCAGGATTGTTAGTTGTCTAATCGGCCTTTCCCTCATTTTCTCTCACCTCCTTCCGGTGGCGTCTACAAAAGAGGCCCCTCCCGGGGCGCTCTTTCATCTGTCCGTTTGTTGACGGGTTTTTTCAGGTGCGGATTATTCTAAGGTGATTGATCGGTTTAGGCTTCCTTGGGTGGTTTCGGTTCTTCGGTTGGCTCGCCGCCAGTTTCTGCTTCTTCGGCCTTGGCTTTGGCTTCGGTCTCGGCTTCAGCTGCCTGTTCCATTGTTTCTATCTGTTCTTTTTCGGTGGTGGCGGCAGCTTTGGCTTCTTCTTCCAAGGCGGCCAACTCCTCTTCGGAGCGTGGAGGAGTGACCTGAGCGACCACCGTCTCTGGATCATCAAGAACCTTGATACCCTCGGGGATTTTTAGGTCTTTGACAAGAATAAGATCTTCGAAAGTTTTCAGGGGGCTGATATCAACTTCTATTTGGGAAACCAGCTTTTCGGGCAAGCATTCGACCTCAACGCTCGTTTTATTAGTGATTAAGTTTCCTTCGAGTTCTTCAACTGCCGCGGAGGTACCAATAAATTCCAAGGGTATTTCCGTTTGGATAGTTTGACTCATATCGACTTTATAGAGATCAAGGTGAATGAGATGATCTTTGACAGGATCTTTTTGTAGATGGCGGATGAGAACCTTCATTGGTTTCTGACCCGGGACTTCGAGATTAATTAAAGTGGCTTCGCCGGCTTCTTGGGTAATTCTCCTGACTTCGCTGGCTGAGAGGACCAGAGGTTGGCTGGGAAAATTGCGACCATACAAAATAGCGGGAATTTGATCTTTCCCACGTAAAATTTTAACCTTTTTACCTAAAATATCGCGGGGCTCAGCTTTTAAGGTTGGTTGTTCCATAATTTTTGAAAGTCTCCGTCAAATTGTTTCAGGGCGTTGTGGATATCAAGAATATCGTCAAAAGAAATTGGGCTTTCTGCCTTAAATTTGCCGCGAAGAGTGGTCATGAAGAGCGTCATATGGCCATTGGCGCAGACAGTTTGGATGATGAGGGTGTGATCGAAGAGACCCCTGACATGAATCTCCCCCACCTCATAGTTCTTGCCGCAGACCGGACAATAAAGCTCTTTTTGAATCTGAGCAATAATCTCGTGCAAATTGGGCATTTTTCTCCTTTTGTATTTATATTATAGCATATCTCAGCTTCTTGTCAAATCCGGACGGCGTTTTTTTGTCCGGTCAATTGCTTGCTTTTGACGCCAATTGGCAATTTGAGCATGATTACCGGAAAGAAGGATTTCCGGCACTTTTTTACCCTTGAATTCCCGGGGGCGCGTGTATTGCGGGTATTCCAACAAATTATTTTCGAACGATTCAGACTGGAGGGATTCTTTTTTTTCAATAAAGCCGGGAATATGGCGCGAAACGGCGT
>Ga0272448_1008854_pt1 | contig 10378 bp, 9 predicted proteins | sample YNPCB0191_FD_202220 | JGI IMG/M metagenome (GOLD analysis project Ga0272448, IMG submission 202220) | Hot spring sediment microbial communities from Yellowstone National Park, WY, United States - YNP-CB-019-1 | ecosystem: Environmental > Aquatic > Thermal springs > Hot (42-90C) > Sediment... | reverse complement strand
ATAATTCATTAACAGGTCTATCTATAAGAGAGTCTAATTCAGTCTCTTTTATAATATCTTCTATCTTTTTTATATCTTTATTGCTTAAATTTCTAAAAGACTCTGTTCTGCAATAACGTCCAACCATAAGAACATCCCTTACAGAAAAACCTTGAGGAACAGAGACCTCTTGAGGAAGAGTTGCTATTATTTCGGCCTGCTTTCTTAAAGTTAACTTTTTTGAAGTTATACCTTTAATAAAGATTTCACCTTTAAATATCTTTGTAAGACGTAATATTGAGCGAAATATTGTTGTTTTACCAGAACCATTAGGACCTATTATACCTAAAAATTCTCCCTTCTTTACAGCAAAGTTTATATCTTTGATAACTGCTCTGTTTGTATATCCTGCTGAAAGATCTTTTATTTCAATAACATTCATTTATAGTCCTTTTTTTCTGTGAAGGAAAGTTGATAGAAAGAATATTCCTCCACATAATCCTGATATTATGCCTACTGGTAATTCAACAGGTCTTATTATTCTACGGCTTATTGCATCGCAGAGTATTAAAAAAGCAGCACCGATAAGAATTACAGCAGGGATCTGTAATTGATGTCTTCCACCTATAGTCTTTCTTACTATCTGTGGAACTATAAGTCCGGCAAAACCTATTACACCTGCAACTGAAACACAGATCGCAGTCATCAGTGAAGCAATAAAAAACAAACTCTTTCTCCATAAAGATGCATTTAATCCAAGAGATTGAACCTTTTCTTCATCAAATGATAATACATCCATCTCTTTTCTTATAAGAAAGAAAAAGATAAAAAAGATAAATAATATAATTCCTGTAAATATAACTGTTTTTATAGAAGCAGATGAGAGATCTCCCATTAACCATAACATTACATAATTAAGGTCTTTAGGTTGAAGTAAAGCAAATAGAAATAGAACGATTGAAGAAAAAAGATAACTTGTGACAACACCTGCAAGGACAACGGAATCTGAAGAGAATCTTTTATATTCAGCAAGAATAAAAACAAAAACTACTGAAAGGATACTACCTGTAGCAGAGAAAAAAGGTCTTAATGTAAAAGGAACAGAAAGCAGAACAGATAATCCTACTCCAAGAGCAGCACCACCTGAGATCCCTAAAGTATAAGGTTCTGCAAGAGGATTTGAAAGAAGCGATTGAAAGATAAGTCCAGCAAGAGAAAGGGCACTGCCACAAAGTCCTGCAAGTAAAACACGAGGTAACCGTATCTCAAAAAGAATCATTCTATTAGAAGAACTTAAAAGATCTGATATGTCAGTTGCACCTGTAATCATTGCAATGATTACAGAAATTATAAGTATAAAAAAAATAATTAAAAATTGCAGTAACTTTTTTTTCATTTTAGTTTGTGTTTTTTTAGAATATCTGATAAAATTTCAGTTGCTTTGAGAAATGCTGGTGGAGTTGCTATACTGAAGATATCCGGCTCAACAGACTCGGTTTTTATACCAAATTTATTCCAGACTTTTTTTTCTTCTTTTGCTTCTTCTTCTGGAAGAACAATAAGTACAAGATCTGGGGGTTCTTTTAGAATCTTTTCTATGCTGTAACGTAGATAAGCAAGTTTTTCTTTTACAATATTCGTTGCTCCTGCTGTATTTACTATCGCTGAAATAAAACTGTTTTGCCCTGTTGTTACAAGTGGTTTTGTGCCTACAACTATAAATATTTTTGGTTTTTTTAAAGGAGTCTTTTCAGATTTTAAAAGTTTATACTCTCTTTCCCATTCTTTAACAAGAGTTTCTCCTCTTTTTGTAAGATTTAAAATTCTTGCAAGTTCAAGAAAACTTTTACAGATTGACTCAAAATCTTTTCCTTCAGGTATAGTATATACTTTTATATTTGCTGTTGTAAGTCTATCTAAACGAGAATTTATATTTATGTCTGAAGCAAGAACAAAATCTGGTTTAAGTAAAATAATTTTTTCATGGTTTATCTCCACTATATTCCCTATCTTTTCTATTTTGATTGAAGAAGGTATACGACAGTACGATGTAACACCTATCAGAGTATTCTCTGCTCCTAAAAGAAAGACCTGTTCGGTAATTAGAGGAGAAAGAGAAATAATACGCAATCTGGCTGCAAACGATACAGATATAATTAAAAAAAAGATTAACAGAATTCTTTTCATAATTATCTTGAAGATATAAAAAAGTTTATCAAAAAGGCAATAGTTGTATTAAGTTCTATACATAAATAAAGGTAATTTTTTAATATTTAGTTAGATTAGATAGATGTGCAATAAAATAAGAAAGATATAAATATAAGATAAACTATATTTATAGTGTTTAGACCATTAGATAATTTTTATAGGAGTAATTCTATATGTCTTAATCAATATAATTTATTGCAAATATGCCACTATTCTGCCATTATATAGAACTTCCGAAGATATTGACAATGTTGTACACAAGCCTTATATTTATTTTAAAACACTCTTTTTAGAAAAGAGAGGTGAGAGTATGTTTGTTAATGATCCGATGATTTTTTGGGTCTTTGTTGTTTTTGGATTTGCTCTTTATGCTCAATGGAAGGTTAATTCTGCATTCAACAGATGGTCAAAAGTTTATGCAAAAAGAGGAATAAAAGCATCTGAGGTTGCAAGTTTGATATTAAATAAAGCAGGATTAGATATACCTGTAAATAGTATAAGAGGAAGGCTTACGGATCATTACAATCCGATTAACAGGACTTTAAATCTTTCTGATGCTGTTTATGACAGTTCTTCTGTTGCAGCCCTTGGAGTTGCTGCTCATGAAGCAGGTCATGCTATTCAGCATAGTAAAAGTTTTATTCCTCTTGTTCTTCGGAATGGTATATATCCTCTGGCAAATTTAGGAAGTATGTTGTCTTATCCTCTTTTTATACTTGGAATTGTTTTAGGGTTTAATAAATTTCTTATAAATATAGCAATCTGGCTTTTTGGAATTGCAACAGCATTTACTATAATTACTTTGCCTGTTGAATTTGATGCAAGCAGAAGAGCAAAAGTAATACTTGCAGGTGAAGGTTATCTTACAACAGAAGAGATGAAAGGAGTAGACGCTGTCCTTGATGCTGCTGCTTTGACATATATAGCCGCTGCTTTATCTGCTGTGGTAAATCTTCTTAGAATGATTCTGTTAAGTCGCAGGGATTAAATGAAAAAAAATTTAACTTGTCCTTTTCTTTTACTTTTTATTCTAATTTTTTTTAATTTTTGTAATAAAGTTACAGATAACAATAAAAGTATTTTAAAAGATCAATCTTTTCTTGCTTTAAAAGAAAAATTTGATTCTCAAAAATATGAAGATGTTCTAAAAGCACTATCTTTAGGTTTAAACTCATTTGAGACTAATTCAATTGAATCTGTTCTTGCAATAAAAAAAGTTTCTATTGATAGAATAGTAAAACAACTAAATCTTTCTATGCCTCGTTCTAATGCTTCAGAATATATTAAAGATAGATTAAAAGTATTAAAACAATATGGTATTATTTTTAATGGTTCTTCTTTTGTTTCTTCAGGTTTAGAATATGAAGAGATCTTTTCATTCTTTGAAAAGAAGAATCGTCTTATTCCTTTAAAATATATTGAAGATTATCTTAATTCAGTTTCCGATAATTCACAATCCGAATATTTAAAAAGAGTTGAAAAAGTTCTTTCTTTATTTGAAAAAAATAGAGTAGATAGAACAAAATGTAATGATTTTTTAGTATCTATTATGAAGAGATTGGCATTTATATCTGGTTTTATTCCAGCAAACAAAGTGGATCTTTCTTTTTCTTCTCTTCTTATTCGTTCTATTCAGCAGGTTAAACAGTTTTGTGGTGAAAAAGAAAAAACAGTTGCGGATTTCCTTGAACTTGCGATATTAACAGAAAAGGGTGATAGAAAAAAGATACAGGAGAAAAAAAATTATCTGATGGAAAAAAATCTATCAAATCCTCTCGTTTCTTTTGTATATTACTGGAAAGGTGCAGAAGAATATAAAAAGAATAATAAATCTAAGGCTATTTCTTTATACAGAAAATCTTATAATTCTGCTTTAAGTTTAACAGATTCTGATATTGAAAATTATTTTATAAGAGATTTTTCATCAGCAGAACATTTTCGTCAGGATATAATAAATAGAATAAAAGTTTTACAATCTGAAATTACATGGGAAAATATAATCAATAATCCATCTTCTAAAATAGCAGTGGTAACAGGTGATTATGTAAGATTACGTAAAACTATGTCATCTTCTTCTCCTGAAAATGTTATTACATCTCTTGCAACAGGTCAAAAAGTATTGATTCTTAAAAGATCTGATTCTCCTTCTGTTGTTGAGTCATATAAAGATTACTGGTATTATGTTAAAGTCCCAGGTAACCTTGAAGGATGGGTTTTCGGGAAATATCTTTTATTGTTTTGATGATTTAGTAAATTTAGATTTTCTCCGATAATATTATTAATTGCAAAATTGATGATATAAAGTTAAATTACAGGGGTAAGAGGTAATCATGCCAGAAGAACAGAAAAATAATAATTCCCAGTCTAAACAACCATCACAAACTGTTGATTCAGGTATTTCTTCTTCTAAAACTCATCCTGTTGATCTTACAGGTTCAGAACATGATTCTTCGGCTACTCTTTTACATGTCCTTGAAGAAAAGGATAAACTCATAGTTAGTTTAAAAGAGGCTTCAACTAAAAGAGATAAACTTAATGAACAGCAGATACGGATGCTTTCTATTGATAATCAAAAGAAACTTGCTGCATTAAGAGCAATGCAACAGAGATATCGTTCTATAGAGAATCAACTCTTGAAAAAAGGTGCAGAACTTGCAATTTACAGAATTACAAATGAAAAAATAACAGAAAAGGTTGAGGCTCTTAAGAACGAAATTGAACTTTATAAAAAAGGCGTTATTGATGAGATAAATAATTTAAATAGAGCAATCCAGACAGAATTCAAGCAAAAGGATCTTTTTTTACAAACAGTTACAGCCGAATTTAATGCAACGATAGATAAACTTGAAAAGAAGATAAGAGAGGTAGAGCAACATTATCTTGATATCATTCAGATGATAGCCACAAAACAGAATTCTGCTAAACAACTTATTAGAGAAGCGATGGAAAAATTGCAGGATGCTCTATCTTTTCTTGATATGGGTAATGTTGAATTATTTAAACCTCAAAACCTTGAAGAAGAGATGAATAGAATAGTTGATTCAACTCGTAAGCATATAGCAAAAACAGAAGAAGAACTTCGTAAAGAAAAAACAGGTGATACTATTATAAAGAACATTGAAACAGTAAATATAAAACTTTCTGCAGCACCACGTATTGAAAATATTGTGTCTGAGATAAGTAGAATTCGTTCTTCTGCTGAAGAAGAAGTGTCAAAACTTGGTACTATGAAAGATGAAGAACTTTCAAGTTATGCAAAGGCACAGTATGAAAAAGATAGAGCCTCTGGTGGAAAAGGATCTTTAGGAGGTAATTCTCAATCTAAAACAGATAGTGGAATCTCTTCTTCAGCTTTTAGAGATGGCAGAACTGGCAGCGGAAGTTCTGAAGGATCTAAAGGTAGTGCTTCTGCAGGAACAGCAGGTGCAACAGGATCAGCAGGAACAGGTGGAACAGGTGGAACAGTGTCTACTGCTGCTACATTTGGACAGAGATGGGATGATGAAAATAAAAATCGCACTATTATAGATCGTGATAACTTTGCACCTTTTGATTGGAAAAGAATTCTTAGTGATTTACAACTTTCAAAGTATTCAGATCTGATACGTATATGCAATGAAGCAATTAAAAATAAAGATTATGTAAAGGCTATTAAATTATTTAAAACTATTCGTGAACAACCAGGTATTCTGGAACAGGAGATAACTACAAAGATGATCGATGATGAGATTGAATATCTTGAAAAGGTAATCAAGGATAAATATACCAGACATTCTGGCGATAAATAAATTTTATATGCTTTCTTATATTATCAGAAGAATTTTATATTTTATTCCAACAGTTTTAGGTGTTGCATTTATAACTTTTTTTCTTTTTAGAGTTGTAGGCGGTAATCCTGCCTGGCAACTTGCTGGAAAAAATGCAACAAAAGAAGAAATACAACAGATTGAACATCAATACGGTTTTGATAAACCTTTATTTTTTAATATAAAAAAATTTAAAGAAAAAGGGTTACCAGGACTTTTTGATTCTCAATTTATTTTTCATTTTCGTCAGGCATTGACTTTTGACTTTGGTAGATCCTGGAAAACCAGACAGAAGATTTCAACTATATTTAAAGAAGGATTATTACCTTCTCTTTCTCTTACAGTACCTTCATTTTTTTTGACAGTCATTTTATCCATTATTATAGCTGTTCTTGTTGCATTCAAGCACAATTCAGTATTTGATCGTATTGTAACAGTTTTGTGTATTATTGGTTTAAGTGTTCCTTTTTTGGTTGTTATTATTGCTTTACAGTATCTTATAGGTTACAGATGGGGACTCTTACCAATTTCAGGTTGGGCACCGGGAATTTCTGGATTACAGTATCTTATTTTGCCTGTTATGATATGGGTTATATCTTCTCTTGGGGAGAATGTCAGATTTTATAGAACAGCAATACTTGATGAGGTAAGAGCAGATTATGTTACTACAGCACGAGCAAAAGGTCTCTCTGAAAGAATAGTTATGTTTAAACATGTTTTAAAGAATGCGTTGATTCCTATACTTACAAATCTTATTATTGCAATCCCTTTTCTTTTTACAGGTTCTTTACTTCTTGAAACATTTTTTGGAATCCCGGGCCTTGGAAATGCTGGAGTTCAGGCTTTGCAGAATGCTGACTGGCCTGTTGTTAATGCTTTTACTTATATCAGTTCTGTATTATTTGTTACTGCAAACCTTGTGGCAGATATAGTTTATAGTCTCGTTGATCCAAGAGTAAGATTAGAATGAAAGATTCACCTTTTAAAGATAGCATCATACGTCTTTTCAAAAACAAGTATGCAAGATGGTCTTTTATAATTATAATGATATATGTTATACTGGCTATTGCTGCATCTTCGGGATTGATATGTAAAAATTATAATGTAGAATCACCCTCTTCCTATGAACCACCTTCATGGAAACATCCTTTAGGCACAGATATCTTTGGAAGAGATGTTTTATCCCGGGTAATATATGGTGCAAGAATATCTCTTTCTGTTGGTTTCTTTTCTTCTTTAATCTCTATGTTTATAGGAGTAATCCTTGGGGCTACAGCAGGTTTTTTTGGTGGGTTGTATGATGATTTAATAGTCTTTTTATATTCAACATTATCTTCTATCCCTGGGTTACTTCTTATTTTGGCATTAAGTCTTGTGCTAAAAGGAAAGACTTTTTTAGGAATACCTCTTGGTGGTCTTACCACTGTTTATCTTGCAATAGGACTTATTTCATGGGTTGGACTTTGTAGAATTATAAGAGCAGAAGTTTTAAAACATAAAAACAGAGAGTATGTTCTTGCTTCAAAATCTTTTGGTGCAAGTAGTTTTCGTCAGATATTTGTTCATATTCTTCCAAATATATCTCATCTTATAATAATTGATTTTTCTCTACGTTTTGTTGGTGCGGTTCAGTCTGAAGTGATTATAAGTTTTCTTGGTCTGGGTGCTGTGGACCTTCCAAGCTGGGGAATAATGATAAGCGATGCCAGATTGTCTTTATCAAGAGGTGTGTGGTGGGAATTTGCTGGTGCTTCTATTGCTATGTTTATACTTGTATTAAGTCTTAATATCTTTGGTGATAGTTTGAGAGATTCTTTTGATCCAAAGATGAAAGGTTTAAAATGACACTTCTTAAAGTGGAAGGACTTAAGGCTGGTTTTGAAACGACTGATGGTTCTGTTACAGTTGTTGATGATGTGTCTTTTGATATAAAAGAATCTGAGATATTTGCTCTTGTTGGAGAAAGTGGTTGTGGAAAGTCTGTTACTGCTTATTCTATCCTTAATCTCCTTTCGCCACCTGGAAAAATCTTTGCAGGACATATCTTTTTTCAAAATGAAGATCTTCTTTCAATCGATCTTAAAAGATTAAATGATATTCGTGGAAGAAAGATAGGAATGGTCTTTCAGGAACCTTCAAGTTTTTTGAATCCAGTATTTACTATAGGTGAACAAATAGTAGAAACAATGATTTTTCATAAAGTTGTTCAAAATATTTCACAGGCAAAAAAAAAGGCTATATCTTTTCTTGAAAGGGTAGGGATACCTTTTGCTGAAAAAAGGTTTTATTCATATCCGCATGAACTTTCAGGTGGTATGAAACAAAGATCTATGATTGCAATGGCTCTTTCATGTAATCCTGAATTGCTTATTGCAGATGAACCTACAACTGCTTTAGATGTAACTGTTCAGGAACAGATAATGAATCTTTTGGAAGATCTACAGAAAGAATTAAAAATGTCTGTATTACTTATTACGCATAACCTTTCTCTTGTAGCAGAAAGAGCAGAAAGAGTTGCTGTTATGTATGCTGGAAAGATTGTTGAAGAAACAAAGACAGAATTATTATTAGAAAAACCTCTCCATCCATATACACAGGGACTTATTAAATCAGTCCCTGATATTACATTAAAAGAAAAAAAACTTTATTCAATTCCAGGTGTTGTTCCTGTGCCTGGAAAGATGCCTCAAGGATGTAGATTCTCTAATAGATGCCCTATCGCATCTGATATATGTAAAAAGAAAGAACCTGTTTTAGAAAATATAGAGTCTGATAGAAGAGTTGCCTGTTTCTTTGCAGGAGAACAAATATGATTGTTACAGAGAATATTACAAAATTTTTTCATCTTGGAGGATTTGAAAGAAAGAAGAAAATTATTAGAGCAGTGGAAAATGTTTCATTTAATATAGAAAAAGGAGAAACTCTTGGTCTTGTTGGAGAGAGTGGTTCAGGAAAGACTACAACAGGTCGCATCCTTTTAAGATTAATGCCACTTACTGCTGGAAGAGTGCTTTTTGATGGAACAGATATTTTTAAACTTAATAGCAGGACTTTAAAATTATATCGCAGACGGATGCAAATAGTCTTTCAGGACCCTTATAGTTCACTTAATCCTCGTATGACAGTAAAACAGATTATATCTGAAGGTATGATAATTCACGGTATAGGAACACAGAAAGAAAGAACAGATAAAGTTTTAAAGTTACTTGAAACTGTCGGGCTTGATATTTCTTCTGCAAATAAATATCCACATGAATTCAGTGGCGGACAACGGCAGAGAATAGCAATTGCACGTGCAATATCTCTTGATCCTGAATTTGTTGTACTTGATGAACCTGTCTCTGCACTTGATGTGTCAATCCAGGCTCAGATTATTAATCTTTTAAAAGATCTTCAACAAAAGAAAAATTTTACTTATCTGTTTATATCTCATGATCTTGCTGTTGTTCGTCATATAAGTCATAAAATTATTGTAATGTATGCAGGAAGAGTGATAGAAAAAGGAGATTCAGATAATCTTTTTACTTCACCACTTCATCCATATACAAAACTTTTACTTTCTTCGGTTCCATCTTTAAAAGGAAAATCTTTAAAGGTTAATAAGTATCCTGATACAGAATCAGATATACCTGAAAAGGGTTGTGCCTTTGCACCCAGATGCCCTTTCTGTATGGAAAGATGCTTGAAAGAGACACCACAAGAGATTTCTATTTCACCTTTTCATTCAGTTGCATGTTTTATTTATTGATTCTTTCCCAAGAAAGTTTTATAACAGATGAATTTTGAGTTGCTTTAAAATTTTCTGATATTCTATCTTTTATAAAACTTTCTGCAGTGCTTGTTATAACACCTGCAATCTTGCCTGCAGATTCCACTATTACTACTCTGTTTCTTAATCTTTGAGGAATCTTTAATTCTATAAGAAAATCTTTTATCTTTTTTGTTCCTTTCATACCAAATGGAATGAATCTATCTTTATTTTTTCTTGAACGAAGAATAAGTGGAAAAGAAATCTTTTCAGAATCTAAAAAGATACAATTCTTCTCATTTTTATTAAATTCAGAAAAATCTATCTTTTCAAGTTTAAATAAAAAACCAATCTCAGGTATAATTACTTTAGAATCCAGTTCAATTTCTTTTATAAAAGAAAAATTTGATTTTATGTTTTCAACCATAAGAAAATGATGAGTTAAAGATAAAGTCTTCTCTGAGTTAGAATAAATTTCATAATTTTCTACTGAAATGTTCATAATTTTATATCTGATTGATTCTATTGTTTTAAAAGATTCTTCAGGAAATAGATAATGCAAAATACGTCTCTGTAGACAGATTGGAAGTTTTAAAAATTCTTCTATATGAATTGGAAATTTTTTAATTATATCTTC
>Ga0272448_1008853_pt1 | contig 10378 bp, 8 predicted proteins | sample YNPCB0191_FD_202220 | JGI IMG/M metagenome (GOLD analysis project Ga0272448, IMG submission 202220) | Hot spring sediment microbial communities from Yellowstone National Park, WY, United States - YNP-CB-019-1 | ecosystem: Environmental > Aquatic > Thermal springs > Hot (42-90C) > Sediment... | reverse complement strand
CGATCACGTTTGGCGCGGCCGCGAAGTGCTCGGCCATGGCGCGGGTGATGCGCTCGCTCAGCAGGCGATAGGTGCCAGAGGTGAAGCAGTTGTTCTTGCGGACGCCCCAGGTGATGCGGGAGCCGTCCGGCAGCATGGCCAGCGTCTCGGGGTATTTGCGAGCGACCCAGGCAGGCATGACCGCCGTGGGGGTGCAGAGGATGGCGCAAATGCCGTGCTCGTGGAGGACGGCGAGTGCGTCGTCGAGCCAGGTGAAGTCGAAGCAGCCCTCCTGCGGCTCCATGAAGACCCAGGCGAACTCCGCAAGCCGGACTACGTTGAACCCCGCCTCCTGCATGAGCTTCGCGTCGATCGGCCAGCGTTCCCGCGGCCAGTGCTCGGGGTAATAGTCGGCTCCTACGTACATGTCTTACCTCCCGGTGTGATCCGCCCCGCGGGCGGTCTGGTCAGACTCGGCCCTGCGTGATTACTCTCACCGCGGCCCAGACACCTCCGTTCAGCAGGTCACCGACGATCATGCCGATGGCGAGCGGCAGGGTGGTCCGGTACAGCCGCAGTCCCCCGTAGCGAACGACCAGCGACTTGGCCGCCCAGCCGATGAAGAAGGGGATGTACCACCAGTGGAAGCCCCAGGTGTTGGAAGCGAGGTAGCCCACGGGATGGAAGGGCCACCACCAGAAGCGCAGGCGCATGAGGCCCAGGAAGACGACGACCGCGGCGCCGACCAGCAGCGCGACCAGGCCGTTGACGTCGGTCTTGGCGACGGAGGGATCGGTTAGGAAAGCGACGATGCGCCCGCCGTCGCCGAGGCTCTGGGGTCCGAGCCAGCCGCCGCGGCTGCAGCTCAGGCCGAGCCATCCGAAGTGGTAGACGCCGAGCATGAAGACCAGGATGCCGGCGGCGAGAGACAACACGAAGCCGCCAATGAGGGCGTACGTGAGCCGGCGCGCGTTGATGCCGGCGGAGTCGGCGATCTTGAACGTCTCGAGGGCCGCCCCCGGGAACACCTCGAAGGAGTTGTCAAAGCCGGGCGTATATGCCCAGCGCATGGTGACCATGGTGACCAGCTCGGCGACGCGGAAGGCGGAGGTGCCGACCGGCACCCACAGGACGTCCTGAATCTGAATGGGAAAGCACAGGAATCCCAGGCCGGTCTCGGCGCGGAGCCTGGCCCAGATCGAGAAGTAGCCGACGGTGAGCAGGACCAGGGCGATGCCGAAGGTCGCCCGGCAGCCGGAGCGCCAGAAGAACCAGACCATGAAGAGAAAGGCGAGGGCGAGGCCGATGAAGGCCCAGCGGTAGGAGAGCGGCTCGTGCGCGTCCTGGGGGCGGGGACCGCGGACCAGGGCGAGGCGGAGCGCGCGGCGCAGGTGCCTGCGGGCAATCCACAGCACCCACACGGAGAGGGCGACCACGGCGCCGCCACCCTGGTAGTAGGGCGCGGGGAAGGAGGTCGACCACCAGTCCTCCGGGCGCATCGGGGTGGCGCCGAGAGCGATGGCGAGCACCGTCAGAGCGAAGCGCACCAGAGAGAAGAACCAGACGGAGAAGGAGAGCTCCTTGGGGATGAGGTAGGCGACCGCGATCATCCAGGGCCAGAGGATAACGGTGAGGCCGCCCAGGCCGGCCAGGGGCCCCACTCGCTGCCAGGGGATGACGTTGTCCAGGACCAGCGGGACGGTCGGAATGGCGGGGATCTTCGCGGAGAGACTGCTGACGAAGTTCACGCCGAAGGCCAGAACGAGCCCGAGCCAGAACAGCCACGCGCCGGTGAGCCGGCCGGGGGATCCGGCCCGGGCGGGCTGAGCGCCGCTGATCATCTCGAGGGGGATCTGGGCGATCGGGAAGGTCAGACGCTCGCTGGTGATCCACTGGCGTTGGATGATCACCATGACGCAGAGGCTGCACACGAACAGCGCTATGGCGAACGCGCCCCAGGCGAGGAGGGGGACGGCCCACAGCGACCACGGGACCGAAGTCTGTCCCTCGAAGAAGCCGTCGACCGCGGCCGGGTCGGTCGGCGCCCACCAGGTGGGCACGTGGGACAGGAACATCGTCTCCCAGTGGGTCTGTACGCGGGCGCTGTAGTAGTAGGCGACGTTTTTGACGAGCATCCACGCGAGGACGCCGTGGGTGAGCACGGGGGCCCCGACGAGCACGACCGAGTAGACGACGAGCAGCTCAAGTCGGGTGAGGCCGGCCCGGCGGAAGAGGGGCATGCTGCCGATGGCGGCGAGGACGAAGAGGATGACGACGGGGACGGCGGCCGGGACGCCGGAGGAGAACATCCAGCTCCAGCTCCAGTTGATGCCCCAGGTGAGCTCGACATAGAAGTTGAGGAGGGCGACGCCCAGCAGGAGCAGGAAAGACAGCAGGACCGCGCGCCGAGTGACGCCGCCCGCCCACGGCGCCTCTCCCCGCGGGCCGGGGGCCTGCACCACCGCCGGCGCGGTCTGCACATCACGGCGAGACATGGGCCATGCCTCTCAACCTCGCGGCGCGCCGGGCGCCGCCAGGACAGACGCGGGCCGGCCGACAGACCGGCCTCGGCCGACGCCACGCCCTCGCTTACCCGGCTGACCTGCGGCTAATGGTTCCCGTTCCGCGCGGCGCGGACCTGCCGCACGCCGCGGGCCGAGCCCACGGGAGCCAGGAGAGCACGGTGCTGCGCGGGGCAGGATACGTGGCGTCGGGCGGCGGAATATGACGGCTGACCAAGGTTCCGGGAGGCGACTATGAATCTGAGCCGGCGGGGTTTCCTGAAGAAGATCGCGGCGGGGACGCTGGCCGCGGCGGTCGCACCGTCGCTGGCAGGAGGGCAAGAGACGCAGCCCTCGGGCGGGGGCGCCGCCCCGGCGCGGGAGCCTTTGACGCGCAGGGGAATTCACGTGGGGGCAGGGGGATCGAGATCGGTCCCCGCGCTGGAGCGGCTGATCGGCGAGATCGCTCCCTCACTGAACCTCAACTGGGTGATTGTGGAGGTGAATGGCGGATTCCAGTATGCGAGCCACCCGGAGTGCGCGGAGGAGGATCCGCTGACGAAGGCGGACGCGGCGAAGCTGGCAGGGCTGGCGCGGGACAAAGGCATCGAGCTGGTGCCGATGTACAACTGCCTTGGGCACCAGTCATGGCGCGAGCACGCGGGCGCGCTGCTGAGGGCGCACCCGGAGTTCAACGAGGCGCCCGACATGGACCCGACGGCCGAGGGTTTCTACTGCATGAGCTGGTGCCCCAATCACCCCGACCTGAACCCTCTGGTGTTCGACCTGTTCGACGAGCTGATCGACGCGTTCCAGGCAAAGGCGTTTCACGTGGGGATGGACGAGGTGTTCATCCTGGGCCAGTGTGAGCGCTGCAAGGGAAAGTCGAACGCGGAACTGTTCGCGAAGGCGGTGAACGACCTGCACGGCCACCTGGTGGGGACGCGCAAGGTTGAGATGCAGATGTGGGGAGACCGGCTGCTCGACGGCGAAGCGACCGGCTACGGATCATGGGAGGCGAGCACGAACGGCACTTCTGCGGCGATCGACATGGTGCCCAAGGACATCGTGATGTGCGACTGGCACTACGGGACCGAGAACATGAACTTTCCGTCGATCCGCATCTTCCAGGACAAGGGCTTCCGCGTGTGGCCGGCGGGATGGAACAACGAGGAGAGCATCCGGCGCTTCATCGAGGTGGCGCGTCGGGAATCCGGGCCGCTCATGCTCGGCTACCTTTGCACGACCTGGACGGATGTGACGCGGGTGGTCGCCGGGCTGGCTGGCGAGATCGAGCCGGACGCCGGGCACCGGGGCATCGGGCCAATCATCAACGGCGTCAGGGTCGGGGCGGCGCTGGCGAGCGGTCAGGCCTGAGCGGCGGCGGATGCTGACGTTCGCGATCGTGGGCGGGGGGGGACGACGGGAGTCGAGTTCGCCGGCGCGCTGGCCGAGCTGCTGCGAGGGCCGATCAGCAGGGACTTCCACGCACTTGACCTGGGCGAGGCAAGCATCCTGGTGATCGAGGCGACGGACCGGCTGCTGCCGGCGTTCGGGCCGAGCTGCCGGAAGTACGCGCTCGAGCGGCTCGGAAGGATGGGCATTGAGGTGCGGCTGAACGCGCCGGTGGTGGGGGTTCACCCGGACGAGATCGAGCTGGGCGGGGGTGTCCGGATCGAGACCGACACGGTGGTGTGGACAGCAGGCGTGCGCGCCGACCCCGCGCCGGGCGCGTGGGGGCTGCCGGCCGACGCGGGCGGCCGCATTGAGGTGCTGCCGACGCTTCAGGTCGTGGGGCACCCCCAAGTCTTCGTCGTGGGCGACCTCGCGGCGGTGCGGGACGGGGGGCGCCCGCTGCCCATGCTTGCGACGGTGGCCATCCAGGAGGGGGAGGCGGCCGCGCGCAATATCGGGCTGATCGCCGAGGGGATGCCGCCGGATCCCTTCCGCTACCGCGACCCGGGTACGCTGGCGACGATCGGCCGCAACGCCGCGGTGGCGCGCGTTCGGGGGTTTTCCTCCACGGGCTTCGCTGCCTGGCTGCTGTGGCTGGGCGTCCACATCTACCGGCTGATTGGGTTCCGGAGACGCCTGTCCGTGCTCGCCAGTTGGGCGCTTGATTACGTGCTGCAAGAGCGCGCGGTGAGGCTGATTTTGACCGCCTGCGACGCCCGCCGCGGGCGCCGGCCGTCGCCCGGCCCGGAAGGACAGGGCGGCAGCCGGGGCTAAGACTCGGGGACCGCTTGACGTGGAGGCAGCCGAGAACGATGGCCATATCGGGCGAGCGCATCGCGGCGTGGGCCGTGGACTCTCTGGAGAAGGTGTACCCGACCGCGGAGCCGGGGCCGGGCGACCGCGCGGTGGTGGAGGCATGCCGCAACGAGTTCGGCTCCGCGCAGGTCGCAGTGAGGGCATTGCGGGCGGTGCGGGAACTGCGGGCCTCGGTGTCGACGCCGACTCACGTCGAGACGGGGGCGACCGGCGTGGACATCAGGCCGCGGTTTGTGGGCCACATCCAGGTGAAGGGGAACACGCCGGACACCCCGCAGGAGGAGCTGGACTGCGTCGCGCCCTGCGCGGTCCCCGACCCCCTGCTTCTCGACGCGTCGGTGTCGGTCGAGGTGGGCACGACGCGGGCGATCTGGCTGACCATTTTCGTCCCGCCTTACGCTGAGGCCGGGCGCTGGACGGCTGTGGTCACCGTGAGCGCCGACGGCGAGAGCCTGGAGATCCCCCTGGAACTCACCGTGCACCCCGTGACGCTGCCGACCGAGCGCCACCTGTGGGTGACGAACTGGATGAATCTGGGGAACTTCGCCCGGCACTACGGGACGGAGATGTACTCGCCGCGGTTCTGGCGAGTGGTGGAGGAGTTCGCGCGCAACGTGGCGGCCCACCACCAGAATGTGATCGAGGCGCCGCAGACGCTGGTGCAGATCTTCCAGGAGGACGACGAGTCGCTGTCATTCGACTTCACGCGATACGACGCATGGGTGGAGACGTTCGACCGCGCGGGGGCGGCGCGGCTGATCGAGGGCGGGCCCGTGGCGCGCCGCGGGGGCGGGAAGTGGGAGACGCCGTGGTTCGACTGGATGGAATTCACGGTGACGCGCCGCAGGGACGGCAGCCGGGTGAGGCGCGAGCCGGTGACGGTGATCGAGCGGCTCTTGAGGGCCGTGTGGGCGCACGTCACCGAGCGCGGATGGGCGAGCCGATACCTCCAGCACGTGGTGGACGAGCCGGCCCCGCACACGGAGGAGGACTACAAGAGGAAGTCGGCCCTGGTGCACCAGTGGGTTCCCAACGCGCGCTACATCGAGGCGATGAGCTGCGCGGACATGCGCGGCTATCTGGACATCTGGGTGCCAAACATCAACCACTTCGAGGAGGCGTGGCCGGCCTATTTCGACCTGCGGGGGAAGAGCGACTTCGAACTGTGGTTCTACACGTGTATGTATCCGACCGGTCGGTACCCGAACCGCTTCCTCGACTTCAGCCTGCTGAAGACGCGCATCCTGCACTGGCTCAACTGGCGCTACCGGCTCACCGGGTATCTGCACTGGGGCCTGAACTTCTGGACCGAGGACCCCTTCGGCGAGGACCGGATCCGCGAGGACCTGCCGCCGGGCGACTGCTGGATCGTGTACCCCGGGCCGGACGGGCCGCTTGATTCGCTGCGCTGGGAGCAGATGCGGGAGGGCCTGCAGGACTTCGAGCTGCTGTGGCTGCTCGGCCAGCGCTCTCCGGGACAGGCCGACGCGATCTGCGCGCGCCTGGTCCCGGACCCACTGACCTACGCGCGAGACTGGCGGGCGCTGCGCGCCGCGCGGCGGGAGGTCGTGGACGCGCTCACGGCGCGGACCTAGGGCTTGCGCTTCAGCGCGCGCACCGAGTCGATGACGGCGTCCGCCAGGTAGCGGAGCTGGTCGCGATCCAGCCCGTAGGTGGGCAGGTGGGTGAAGCGGTGGTTGAAGGCTTCCTCCGCGACCGGGCACGACTCCGCGGCGCGGCTTGTGTCATACCCGAGGTCGCGCAGCGCGCGGAACTTGTAGAGTGGCGCGAAGTGGGGAATCTGGGTGACGCCGCGGTCGGCGAGGTGGGCCTTCAGCTGCTGGATGTCGCCGCCTACCTTGCTCGGGTCGATCTGGAGCAGGTAGAGGTGGTAGGTGGCCTTGATCTCGTCGGTGTCCAGCGGCTGCGGGAGGATGCCGTCCACGCGTTCGAAGCGCCGGGTGAGATAGCGGGCGGCGGCGCGGCGGGCGGCGATGATGCGGCCCAGGCGCCTGAGCTGGACGCGCAGCCCGAGAGCCTGCACCTCTGTCGCGGGACACATGCGACCCGGAAACGCACGGCCTTTGCCCTTGAGGGCGACGACGTCGTACAGCCAGTCCTTGATCGGCCGGGAGGCGTCGAAGCCGATGAACCGCGCCTTCGCGAAATCCTTGCCATAGGGGAGGTTGGTGACGAGGATGCCGCCTTCGCCGAACGAGGTGACATTCTTCACCTCGTGGAAGCTGAAGGCGCCGAAGTCGCCGATCGCACCGACCATCTTGTTGCGGTAGCGCGCGCCGAATGCGTGCGCCGCATCCTCGATGACGGTGATCTTGCGGCGACGGGCGAGGGACACCAGCGGCTTCATGTCCACCGGGTATCCGCCTAGATGCACGGGCACGATCACCCTGGTGCGAGGTGTGACTTTGCGCTCGACGTCGGCCGGGTCGAGATTGAGGGTGCGGGGATCGACATCGGCGAACACGACCCGGGCGCCCACGGCGAGCGGGTAGGCGATGGTCGCGAAGAACGTGATGGGGGGCACTACGACTTCGTCGCCGGCCTCCAGGCCGGCGAACGCGTAGGCGATCTCGCTGCCGGCGGTCCAGCTTGTGCAGAACAGCGCGTGCTTCACGCGCAGCATGCGGGCGACCTGCCGCTCCAACAGGGACACCTGCGACCCGGTTGTGAGCTTGCCGGCCGGGACGGCCACGCGGCTCAGCCTGGCGATCGCCTGTTCGACGCGCGCGAGGGCCGCGCGGTAGGCCTCGGCGTCGCCCCCGGGCTGCAGGAGAAACTTGACCAGCTCGACGACATCCTCGCCGCGGTATGGCTCGCCTACTGCGGGCCACGGAACGCGGGCCGGACCCGTCGCGTAGCGGAAATCGCCGGCCATTGGTTGGCTCCTTTCTTGCGTCGATCGCCCATGGCGGTGGGTATTGCGCCCAGGTTGGCGTCGACCGCGCCGACGGCCTCCTCCGGTTCGGCTCCGCGGCGCCGCGCTCCTGCGTGTGGCAGGTGTGAGGCGGAAGGCATGGTAACCTGAGGGAGAGTCTGTGGCAGGAGGATGTGCCGATGGCGCGGGAGTTCGCACCGGACCGCTATGAGCGGATGCAGTATCGGCGCTGTGGTCGCAGCGGACTGCGGCTGCCGGCGATTTCACTTGGGGCGTGGGAGACGTTCGGGGGGTATCGGGGGGAGGATGTCGCGCGGGAGTGTCTGTTCCGCGCGTTCGATCTGGGCATCACGCACTTCGACCTGGCGAACAACTACGGGACGCCGCCGGGGAACGCGGAGATTGTGGTGGGCCGGATCATCAAGGAGATGCCCCGGGACGAGCTGATCATCTCCAGCAAGGCAGGCTGGGAGATGTGGCCCGGGCCGTACGGCGACTGGGGATCGCGCAAGTATCTGATCGCGAGCTGCGACCAGTCGCTGAAGCGCATGGGCCTGGAGTACTTCGACATCTTCTATCACCACCGCCCGGACCCGGAGACGCCGCTGGAGGAGACCCTGGGCGCCCTCGACCACCTGGTGCGGCAGGGGAAGGCGCTGTATGTGGGGGTGAGCGCGTACAGCGGGGCGCAGTTCGCGGATGCCGTGCGCGTGTGCGACCGCATGGGCCTGGCGCCGATCACGATCCATCAGCCCTACTACAACATGCTGGGCCGGCAGATCGAATGGGACCTGCTGCCGCATACCGAGCGCGTCGGCACTGGCGTGATCGTGTTCTGCCCGTTGGCGTCGGGGCTGCTGACCGACAAGTACCTGGGCGGCGACATCCCGGCCGAGAGCCGGGCCGCGCAGCGCTGGGGCAGGCAGTGGGTCGAGCGGAACCTGGGCCCGGAGCGTCGGGCGATGCTGTCCGAGCTGAACGAGATGGCCAAGCAGCGCGGCCAGACGCTCGCGCAGATGGCACTGGCGTGGATCCTCCGCCTGCCGGGGATCACCAGCGCGCTGACCGGATCGTCCAGCGTCAAGCAGATCGAGGACAATGTCGCCGCGCTCGACAACCTCGAGTTCAGTGCGGAGGAGCTGGCGAAAATCGACGCCCTCACCCAGCACAAGAGCTGACCCCGCTGTGCGCGCCAGAGCCTCTCTGTCATCCCGGGAGCGGGTGCGCCTCGCGCTCGAGCACCGCGAGACAGACCGCATCCCCATTGCGATGGTCTGCGCGGGCATCAACGCCCCGGCCCGCCGCGAGCTGGAGGCCTACCTGGGCCGAGAGCGCGGGCTTACCGTCGAGGAGTACCTGCGGCCCCTGATCGATATCGCTGACGTCGCGCCCGAGTATGTGGGGCCGCGGCTGCCGGAGGGAGAGGACATCTGGGGTGTCCGGCGGCGGCCCGTGAGCTACGGGGCGGGGGAGTACGACGAGATCGACCACTACCCTCTCGCGGACGCCGAGAGCCCGGCCGATCTGGAGCGCCACACCTGGCCGACCCCCGACTTGTTCGACTACTCGGTGCTGCCCGCGCGCATCGCCGCGGCACATGCGCATGGCGAGCGGTGCATCATGATCGCCAACGGAAACGTGTTCGAGACCTCCTGGTACATGCGCGGGTTCGCGCGGATGCTGCTGGACTTCGCGGAGAATCCCGATCTGGCACAGGCGATCATGCACCGCGTGACCGACTTCTACATCGCGCACTTTCGCCAGGCCCTTGCGGCGGCCCGGGGAGAGATCGACCTGGTCTTCACGGCCGATGATATCGGCAGCCAGCGCGGACTGCTGATGTCGCTGCCCATGTGGGAGGCGTGTGTGAAGCCCCACCACGCGCGGCTGAACGCGGCGCTGCACGAGTTCGGCGTGAAGGTCATCTACCACACCGACGGCGCGGTGATGGATGCCGTGGAGGGGCTGATCGAGATGGGGATCGATGTCCTCCAGGCGCTGCAGTTCAGCGCAGAAGGCATGGATCCGTGGGTGCTGAAGCAGCGGTGGGGTGACCGGCTCTGCTTCGAGGGCGGCGTCAGCGTGCAGACGACCCTGCCGTTCGGCACGCCGGACGACGTGCGCGCGGAGGTCGAGCGGCTCATCGAGGTGCTTGGCAGAGGCGGCGGCTATATCCTTGGGCCGTCGCATGCAATCCAGGCCGGAACGCCGCCGGAGAACATAGTGGCGATGTTCGACACAGCCGCGTCCTACTACCCCTTCTGACTCGGGCTTGACGGGCAGGCACCGCGGGACCGCGCGCTGTCTCCGCTGCCCGATGGAGCTGGTCCAGCACTGGCGACCCAGGTTCCCTCGGTGATCCTCCGCCCCCAGACCGAGGATACGCTTTGCCGTCGCCCAGGTTGGTCAGGTCTCCAGCCCAAGCCACTGTTCGGGGCCGAACGCGCCGCGCAGCCTCTTGGCCGGCAGAACGCAAGGCTCCCGGCCCGCGGCGGAGAACTGCTCGGCCCAGGGATATCAGGGCTGGCGATGGGCCAGCGGAGAAGGGGCGAGCGATGCGGAGGCGACAGGGGCCGTTCTGCCAGAGCTGCGCGATGCCGATGGGCTCGGCCGCGGATTTCGGATCGAATGCGGACGGCAGCAGGAACGAGGATTACTGTGTGCACTGCTACCAGGCAGGTGTGTTCACCTGGCCGGAGGCGAAGCTGGACCATATGATCGCGTTCTGCGC
>Ga0272448_1008851_pt1 | contig 10381 bp, 12 predicted proteins | sample YNPCB0191_FD_202220 | JGI IMG/M metagenome (GOLD analysis project Ga0272448, IMG submission 202220) | Hot spring sediment microbial communities from Yellowstone National Park, WY, United States - YNP-CB-019-1 | ecosystem: Environmental > Aquatic > Thermal springs > Hot (42-90C) > Sediment... | reverse complement strand
GCCGTTCGCTCTGAACCATTTTCTGCCTCACTTGTGGCCAAAGAAACATTACCAGAAAGAAGTACACGAAAAATATCCAAAAAATATCCAGCTCGGGCATCATTTCACCGCCAATTTTTCTGGAAGAAGATAAAGGCGAGCACTCAAAAATCGTTGGGTGCTTGGTCTCCGTCGGGACCTCTTTGGGATACAGGGCTGAAGCAGAAGTAGACATAGGGGGAAACAGAATAGACTCTGTTTGGTACAAGGATGGTGCACCCGAACATTACTTTGAGGTGGTCTTGGAGGGGAGCCTGGAGGAGGCGCTCTTCAAACTTGGCAGGGTCAGTGGGAAAAAATTTCTCGTCGTCAGGCAAAGTGACCGCGCTCTTATAGAGGCGCGGGCGGCGAAGCTGAGCTTCAGCGGGAAGGTTCTTGAGGCTGAGCAAGTTGTCGCAGCCTCACAATCGCTGGGTCTACTAAATGGGGTCGCAAGAGAGCTGACTAATGGATCATATGTAAAATAACATGCTAGAAGATCATGCAGTAGAGAGACATATGCCGACCCTTAAAGGAGAGGGAAGGGGACCGGGACCCTCTCCCGCCATTTAGGGTAAAAACTTTAAATCCTGTCTCATATGAGAATCTATGAGCCCTTAAGGGGCAAGGAGGCGAATACACAAATGTCCGCTCCTGCGGAAGCGAAGCCGAAGAAGGAAAAGAAACAGAAGAAATAAAAAACCCGGCCGTAATGGGATTTAAAAGCTCACTTCACTTGAGAGAGGTGCCAGACCGTCCAGCGGCACCTCCTTCTTTTCTCTTTCTTTTTCCTCTTCCTCTTCTTCCTCTTCCTCTTTATATTCGCAAGGGGATCCGTCCCTCAGGGCGGGGCGGTTGACTGAAATGCCTTATCTTCAGAGGATCGGTAGGGCGCTGAGCAGCGCACTATTTCCTTCATGTTTTCCGCGCGTCTCATCATCAGATTTCCCATTCGAAATGAGATTGGGAAATGATGGTGGAAAGGGTGCGGACGAGAACGATCTGACGGAGACCGTCCTCCATGAGCCGGGGTGTTTTTACACGCTGGAAGCCTGGATTCTTTCTGCAAGGCCTCCGGAGCGCCACGATCTGCAGATCCGGGCCTCAGAACTCCTGCCTGCAGATTAAATAATTGAATCGGTGTATTATGATTGATGATATATGCCGAACCCTGGTTACGCGAACTTCACCATAAAATCGCAGGCCGCCAGGAAGCTCAAGGAGCTCTCCCAAAGGAACGAAGTGAGCCTGCCCGCCCTCATAAACATGATGGGTGAAAAACTCGACCCCGACGCGAAGCTCGGCGCGCTGCTCAGGGCACTGGAGTTTGCTCCCAGCCTGAATTTCAGCCAGTTTCTGGAGAGGGAGGGCCTGAAGCTACGCTGCGCCAGCCTTTACTACCACTTTAAAGCACTAACTTCGATAGCGGTCTCCCTGCTCCAGCCCTCTGCAACAGTAGATTTGAGGGTCATGACCGATGTCAGGGCTCTGGAAAAGAAGAAGGACCAGCTCAGCGCTTTTCAGGCCGCGTCCCTCATTGACCCCCCATCAGCCTTGCAGATGTTGCAACCCTCATACGGAAACTGGAGGGCGTCGAGACCTAACGGCTCGGCGGCTACGAAAAAAGAGGAGGAAAATAAAAGTAGTGGTAAATCAGACTCAGAGACATGCCAAAGTGCAGAATTTAGTCATTGGTTATTTACTTATTCAGAAGCCTTGTTCAAAGTAAAAAGTCAGTGCTTCGAATTTACGAGTGCAGGGAATATTTGCAGGACAAATGGGCTGTGTGACTGACCTCTTTATGACAGGCTATAAATACACAGATAAACTCTAACTAAATTCTTTTATGGAGGCTCTTGGTTATTCTAAAGCAAAAGTTTTGGGTGTGTAAAAATTGGTTGTAGGGAGCTCATGGCTGAAGGGAAGAATCTGTGATATTTTACTTAGGGAGATTGGCGATCCTGAAGTTGCGAAAGAGTTGGAGCAACAGGTTCTGCAGGGAGCTTTAAGCAGTCTAGAAGTGCCTGAACTTTCATTTTCAGAAGAACCCTATGAGACATGGCTCGAGCAAAGATTCAAGTTCCAGCTTACATGGTTGAACCGAGATGACTATCTCAGAGCGTTGGTGAGGGCTTTGTGGCTGGCTCCTGTCTTCGCCGCCACAGATTTTGGCGGTGCGCGGCAAAGAGATTTCGCTCAAGTATGGACTGACACAGCACGTGGCTTCATGGGAGAGATCGCACTGCAAAAATTCTTAAAAGAAAAGCTGAATACCGAAGTTGCGCTCGATGTCAGGAGGGGAGAATTAGAGGAGTTCCTGCCTTCTGATGTAAAAGTGAAGGACCGAATATCTGGCAATTTAAGACCCACTAGGGTAGGCCTCAGTATTAAGACAACAAAATTCAACGGAAGGTGGCTAGATCTTCCAGGGGCTCAACTTGACCACTCGGAAGCTTTTGTTTTGGTGAGAATAGGGATTTCGAGAATGCATTTTTCGGCTTTTTTGAAAGAAATAAGTTTTCTTAAGGACAAACTTTTTGCCGAGGCAAAGCGGCTAGGAGAGCTTAGCGACACTCAGGCAGAGAAGCTGTGGAGAGAAACCCCGAATTTTGCTCCAATTCCAGCATATGTAGCCGGCTTCCTCGAGAAGGGAGAGCTCTCAATGCCGATACATCAAATCAGCTGTAGCGTTAAAGGGAGGAAGAATAAGCGCATCACAATAAGCCATGGGGTAGGTCTTTTCTCGCTTTCCACCGTCAGAGCTCACCCCACTGTTATGAAGATTGACCCATCTGGCGACTTGCCTATTGAGGTGGAGCCGATAATAGACTCTCTCACAGATAGCAAACATTTTCTGGCGCACTCAGGGGCTTTAAAATTCGGCTATAATGCTTGGAAAAATCTTGTTGACAGATTTTAAATCTGCGGTCATCGTTAAATCTAAGCTTAACGAAAATTTTGATTATGCTGGGTTAGCCTGTTTTAACTACCTTAGCCAGTCATAGTTATGCCCTTTGTTTCTGCCAAGATCGCTAGTCTTCGCTTATACGCCTATTAGCATATTTGCAAATAGCACGTAGGGGGCATGATGCACATTTCGGGTTTTTTGACTTACAAATCTCGTGGGCAAAGTCGATAATCGCGAGATTAAATACTTTGGCTTTACCTGGAGGAGTCATCTTCGCGACGAGCTCCCAAAGAGTAGCGTCGTCCTTCACACGACGCCTTTGCGACTCGAAGCCAAACACTCTTTGAAATACCCTTATGGTATTGACATCCACCAAAGGAGCGTCCTTTTCGTATGCAAAGCATAGCACCGCGTTTGCTACGTAACGACCAACCCCAGGCAATCTTAGGAGATCTTCCTGAGTAGCCGGAATCGCACCCATATGGTTCTTCAGTAACTCAATTGCGAGTTTCTTTAGCAGATCCGCCCTTTTATGTTCCATCCCTAGAGGCCTTATAGCCTCCTCGATCTCTTCATCTTGTGCTTCAGCAATCGCTTTTGCATCAGGAAACTTGGAAATAAATCTTTCAAAAACCCCCTCAACTTGACGTGCGGTGGTTTTTCTGAGTAGCATTTCGGCGATAAGTATCTTATACGGATCTGCTGTCCGGCGCCAAGGGAAGTCTCTTTTGTTTGACTGCCACCATTCTAAAAGCAAGATAGCGAATTTTTCTCCAAAAGGGAGTGGTAAGCAAAAACCCCCAGCTACGCCCAACTGCTCTGCACCTTTGTAAATAACTTATTAATTGTAATTTTAAAGCATTTAAGCAAGCTCTTCAAGAACTCTTGCAACTACCTCACCAATCCTCTTTGCTAAAAGTGGTGGCACTGCCTCGCCGATCTGCGCCCTTATTTGCGCGCGGTCTCCCATAAATAAAAAGTCGTCGGGGAATGTTTGAAGCCTGGCGTTTTCACGGTTCGTGAGAGTGGCGCGGCCTCTTTCATAGTGATACCCCCACGTTCCACCTCCACCATATGCCACCACCGTGTAGGCTGGCTTAAGCGGATGGATTCTTCTGTAAATTAGGCTTATACCTCTGCCTTCAACTTCCCATCTTGTCCCTCTCACAAATTCGTGGTTCTCGTCTGGGGGAATCCTTTTCATTCTTTCGAGCACGATCCTAGATTCTGTTGGGATCGTGTTGCTACCGTCAGCTGGATTGAGGCTACGTACATTAACGCCGTAGTAGCCTAGTTCTCTCAGTATTTCAGCATGTTCCTCGAATGCTGAGGCAATTTCCTCTTTGGTTTCAGCCTTCACGTTGTTTATGAGGAGGTAGTCTTTTACGGCGTCTAGACTCAGCTCTCTCCACTCATTGCGCGCCCACTCAAGTGCCCTTAGTGTTCCGACCTCCTCGGCAACGCCATCATACTCTTTCATGACCTCCTCATACTTCTCTTGTAACTCTGGGAGCGGCCTGCCTTCAAAGACTTCAAGTGGTGTAAGCGGGTACCTCCGAAGTATTGTCGCAGAACCTTTTAAGATGTCATCTATTTTCCTTTTGAGCGGCTCTATTTTCCACCAAATTGAATGGGCCAAATCTCTTCGCATCCCAATGATGATCAGTCTCTTTCTGGCTTGAGGTACTCCGAACTTTGAAGCATCAACTAACCCGCTGAACAGCAACTCGTAATTTTTAGGCGCTTTCAATGAGCTGTTGCTGGCGAGCTTCTTTATTTCTGGCCATCTTATCTCCAAATTAGAGAAATCATCGATGATCGCCTTGTATGCATCTCCTCTGTTTGCGCTTATAAGCCCAGGAACGTTTTCAAAAATGAAAACGCGCGGTTGCAGGTGAATGAGCGCCCTTATAAAGTGAGAGTACAGCTTCCCTCGGGAAACGCTTATGCCTCCTCTTTCCGTTTGAGGGCCCCTTACAATAGAAAAATCCTGGCACGGCGGTCCCCCGCTTACAACGTCGGGCTGAAGATCCTCCAGCCCGTCGAACGTGAGTCCAGTGATATCGCCATAAAACACTGCGGGAAGGTCGCACGGCTTCGGGTCAGAAGCGACTATCCTCACATGAAAGTTTCTGGAAAAAGTCTCCACTGCTGGCTCAGAGACATCATTCCCAAAAATAACTTTAAACCTGCCGGTGAGTTTAAAGCCCAGGTCCAATCCGCCTGCACCGCTAAAAAGAGATAAAAGTGTAAATTCTTCGGTCAAGGCTTTTCAGCCTCCATCCTCTGCTTAACCTCCGAAGTGATGATTGATTTCTCTGCTAGCCAAGCCAGCACGATATTCCGCACCACATCAGCGTCTGTTTCGCCCATTGTAGCTTTAAAGCGTTCGAGCACTTCCCACTGCCCTTCTGTGAAAGAGACCTGAACTCTTTTTACGCTACTTTTTCTGTTTTTCATGTTTGAATTCAAACACAAAATAGACACAAAAGGTATATAAACTTATTGGAAGATGTGCTCCCTCGTTACAATTTACTTGCTAAAGCGTCCCAGTCTTGCCCGCTGGCTCTAAGCTCAGTTATTGGAAAGCCATAGTTATCTACTTTGAGCTGTACAAGTTTTCTCTTCGGGTTATCAGGGTCCGCTAGCCAGTCTCCGGCCTTGTACAAGTTACCGCGCGTTTCAACATCTTCCCTGTAGGCAAAACCTAATATGTTTACGTCAATCGTGTTGAGCGGAGTAACAAGCTTCTTTAAGTCCGGCGGTAGTTCTATTTTATTTGCAATAAAACGCACCAGATGATCCTTAGGTAAATCAACTAGCACCAGAACATACGCATCGTACCGTCTATTCTGGAACTCGCGTGAATCAACAAGGAAGTACTTGGACTTAGGAGTTGTGGCCTTTACATCGATCTTGATTCTTGGGCGTCTCCTTTCACCCCCTACCGTTACCATTTTGATGTCCGTCTCATTTACAACCTGTATGCCTGGGCGAACTTCTAAATCAATCTCCGCATAGACGCCGTAACGATCCTTCAACATTTTTGCGAAACCGACCTCTGCAAGCTTGCCCTGCATATGGTCATTCATGTAGTCGCCTATGTCCCTTCTGCCAGCCCTCCGCCAGTCTAGTGTGGACTTCCCGCCACCGTACCACATTCTCAGAGCGAAAAGCATACATTCCCTATATTCATCTAAACTCAACACTGCTTTCAACAATCTGCATCGCCTTCTATCAGCTTTTCTGCCATGCGAATTTAAAAGGTTTTACATACCTGTCTTTACGTATTGCGGTGCGCTTTCAACAAACTACCTTACTTCAACCACCACTCAGCCATGCTAACTTTATGGGGTTCCGTTAGTCTCTGATAATAGAAATTCTAATTTTGTTCGTGCCATTCATTTGAGGGTTCGAACGAGGGTGATAATTGAATTAGTGTATTATTGTTAACGGCGTGTGCCGAACCCGGGTTACGCAAACTTCACCATAAAATCGCAGACCGCCAGGAAGCTCAAGGAGCTCTCCCAAAGGAACGGAGCGAGCCTGCCCGCCCTCATAAACATGATGGGTGAAAAACTCGACCCCGACGCGAAGCTCGGCGCGCTGCTCAGGGCACTGGAGTTTGCTATTAGCCTGAATTTCAGGCAGTTCCTGGATTTGGTTGTGATATAGTCCTATAGTATTAGTTGCCATATGGATGTTTCTACGCTATGTTTTACGTAGCTTTGCTCTTCATAAGTCCATTCAACAACTTGTTCTATGGAGACTGTTGTTTAAGTTTCGCATAAGCCATTATAGGGCTTGGTATAGGTCTTTAGTGTGTATTTTTTAGGTTTTCCTTCAGCTTCTTTGATACTCATATTATAAATATTTATTATAGGGGTGGAATTTTAGGGATTTTAGGAAATTTTTAAGGAATTTTAGTTTTGCATGATATTTTGAGGATACATTTAGTTAGCTTGGAAAGGCAAGTCTCCATTGTTAAATAAAAGAAAACCATTAAAAGCGTTGAAAGATTGTAATCATATAATCGGTGCATTTAGAAATATGAAAGCGATATTAACCATAAAAAAGTGCCAAACCACTATTGTCAACCTAACATTTCTTTGAGAAAGGGGAGATTTCAAGAAAGTTAGGTGAACTGCGAAGCCCAAAATAGCACATAAATCCTAAAAGACGAATAAAAACCATTTTAAACAATTTAGCAACGTAGTAATGCGCACGAAACTAGACTAAATTAAAGTTATAGCATAACTTAAGTATATCCTATTAAATACTTCATTAAGAGAGAAAATGTATAAAAAAAGACGGCGGCGTAGCCCTTACAGCCGAATTGGTAGAAATGTGAGTGGTTTCTACACAGATTCTAAGGGAAGAATTAGGCCTATTACCCGAAGGAAGGGGTATTTGCCAAAAGCCATTCCCGTAGGACAGGTGTCTAAACTGTTTGTAGAAGCTGCAATAACCAACGTCTTATCACAGGCGCCTACGGTGAAGGAAATTTACACAGCATATGTTATTGCTGATAGCCTTTACACCAACTGGGATAATATAAGCAAACTTTTTGAAAAATATCAAAGAGGTAGTAGCATTCAAAGTGTTGCCCAAAGAATTGGAATAGAAACTGCTCGAACCACTCTTCCCTCTATACAAACGGAAGTCATATGGGCTACAATTGGCGGGTATATTCCGCAGGAATATCATAATATTGGTAGAGCTATGTTGACGAACTTTTTGAACATTGTAACAACCGCTGAGATAGCTCTCGCAAAGCGGTATCTCCGAGAGGGTAGATAATGGTCTCCTTGGAAGAACTTGACCAATTCGTAAAGGTGTATGGAAGAGATGGAATATGTTTCCTCATACTATTTTGCCTCATTAAAACCAAAGCTAAATCTGCACTCCACCAACATTCTGAGCTTAGCGAAGAAATATTGAATAGGGCATGTATGGCAAAGGCAAAAGAACTGCTTAGGCTTGTTAAACACAAACCAACAGAAAAGGACATAGAAGAGGTACTATCACATATCGGGCAAAAATCATGAAATGAATAAGAAAATCCAGACAGCATAATTGAATAAAAATTGTTAGTTTTCCCGCTAAGAAACTTATTCTCGTTATACTAGTTAAGGAGAACTATTGTATCATACATTTAGTGAACTTGATAGAAAGACATTTATAATCTGCAGGTTAAAAAAGTCATTTAAACGAAGTCCTGTGATAAAAATTATCATTAAAGAGAGAGGGGAAAGACATAGCATTACGCTCGCCAAGCGAAATATTTTATAACATCCAAACAAAAATATGGACAGGCAATTTAGGGTTCATTTTTGCATCCTCTTACACAATAAATATATATGTGAAGCTTTCTCCAATCAAAATAAATCTCCATCTCATAGAGGCTTTCAAATAAATCTCCACTAATGTGGCAACGCTTTTTCTTTTGCCTCCACCAACTATATTTTCTGGAAGATTCGTAAAGCTATCTTCTCCATCGCTAAATCCCTTCTGCTACTGCATAATGGAGCTTGCTTTTATCTTTCCTTAAGTCTTTTTGTTTTAACTCACCTTGAGGTTAGCTCTATCGTAAATTTTACTCAGTTTCTGTGGGGAAAAATCTGTATAGTGCCTCGTCGGAACGCTCTTTGGGACTCCTTCAAAAAGCGTTAACGTACCCGTCAAGAACTCCAAGTTTTCCCATTTCGCAGGCAAACCACCCCTCAGAATCCGAGGGCTTATCCTTATCTCAGTCTCTTTCTCGAATTTTTCACATATCTTTCTGAAGTGACCTTCGCTAACTGGGAAGAGTTACCTTCTTTGAAAGGAATCTAAATACTCCTTTAGGGCTTTCTTTGCTTCGTCGCTGTAGAAGGTAACCTACACCTTTTTCGTTCTCGATGCACTTCCCTTAGGTATAATCATCCTCTTTTCAAAGTCTATATCTCCAATCTTTAAACCAAGTACCTTTCTATTTCTCAAGCCGGTCGTTGCGTAAAACAAAAACAGAGCCCTAGCAATTGGCTCTTTTAACCTGCTGTAGTGTTCCTAGAGGTCTTATTTTAAGGGGGATGATGATCGTGTTGGATGGTTTGGTTGGGAATTTGAAACCTTCAATGACCTCAGGTGTCCCCAAGAATTTCCTGTAAAAGATCCTACGTGTCTTCAATACGTTTGCATAGCTTGAAGGAGGCCAGTCCTTGAACTCGAAGAGGTGCCTCTAATATCTGCCCTTGTATCCTTAAGAGGATTAAAGTTTGAGTTCTCAAAAAGCCTCCTTATTTCTAGTATACGCTTCTCAACTGTTCTCTATCCCAGCTTCCTATCTACAATTAGTAAGTCCCTGAACTCCTTGATTATTCTCCCAATTCTCCATTCTCAAATCGTTAGGTCTCCTTACGCATTTATTGGGCCTTCGGAGCCGCGGGTTCTGGGTTCGAATCCCAGTTTCTCCTTATTCCCTAGACCTTTTTATAAATTCGCGCCCACTGCATACTTTTGAGGGAGGAACTGGATGTCCGGCGGTAAAGGCGACGAACCCAGATACCACATTGAGGTATTGTACCGCGAGAACCCGAGGAATAAGAAGTACGTGGTCCTGAAGGAGCACGACGTGCCCTTCCAGATCGTTCAGGACATGATAGAAGACATACTGGATAAGGTGAGCAAGGGGTCGGCCGAGCTGAGGCACATACTCGTCTACATGCCGGACGACCCGGAGTTCGGGCTCTGAGGTGAAGTGAAGTTAAGAGAAAGGAGAGGTGACGCCGTTGGTCAGAGTCGTCCGGACCCTCTGGTTCGAGACCATATCCATACTCAGCAACCCCCTCATAGAGACACCCGTCGGCATGATAACGCTCAGGCAGGGCCTCCTGGTCGGCGCGGGAGCCCTCGTCGGAGTGATCGTGTACAGGGCCATCCCGCCGTTCGTGGACCCGTTCGTCAGGATCGGCTTCGGGCTGATCCCGTTCGCCCTCTTCGCCATGACTGCCGCGAAGAAGGTGAAGACGGTCCCGCCGGAGCAGTACCTCCTGCTCCTCCTCAGGCCGAAAAGGGCTACTAGAGTGAAGGTAAAGGCAGATGCAAAGGCAGAGGTAAAGGTAAAGACAAAGGGAAAGGCGAAGGCGGATGTGAGGGGGAAGAGTGAAGGCGCGGTCCAGAGCGCGCGCGGAAGAGAAGAAGAAGCGGCTGAGCAGCAGCCCGAAGTGGCGCTGGAGCTGGAAGAGGGTGCCGCCGCTCCACCCGCACCCGCGGAAACCGGAGCGGCCGCTCCACCCCGCCCAGAACCCGTGCGCCTGAGGGCTGTGGAGGAGGTCTCGGAGGAGGTGAGGAGGACCCTGAGGACGTTCATGCCGCCGCTGAAGGCGGTGTCGGCTGTGATGGGAGAGGGCGGCGAGGTGATCGTCAGCGACGTTCTGAGGAACCCGAAGACCGGCGCCCCGCTCCTGAACACCA
>Ga0272448_1008850_pt1 | contig 10382 bp, 9 predicted proteins | sample YNPCB0191_FD_202220 | JGI IMG/M metagenome (GOLD analysis project Ga0272448, IMG submission 202220) | Hot spring sediment microbial communities from Yellowstone National Park, WY, United States - YNP-CB-019-1 | ecosystem: Environmental > Aquatic > Thermal springs > Hot (42-90C) > Sediment... | reverse complement strand
GGGGGGTGTCTGACTTTGCCAGCATAGCCAGGCGTGCCTAAAAAAATAAGTTATTTTTGGTGTTTACAAGTTACTACTTTCCATCATTTTGCTCACAAATTGTGTCGGTTTCGAAATGTTATAATTTCAAAAATTGAAAAGTTTTCTTTTAAAATCGATCGCAGGAAAAAATAATATTTCGATGATACAGAAAAATTTTAGCTGATTTCTTGAGCAAAACCTTTTCAAAATAAGAAAATTGTTAAACAATATTTGGATAAAAAAAGCTGGATGGTTTTTTTATTACATCTGGTAGGGTCTGTTTGAAATTAACATCGTGATTAGTGTGCTTTTTTTTATGAGAATTTCAACTCGTAAATTCCTCTTTAAATTCCAAATTTATGAGTTAGAAATCATGATAATTCAGTTTTTACGGAGTTATTGTGCTTCTTGCTCCTTATCAGAAGATCTTCTCCGATAAACATCTTCCTCTTCTTCGGAAGTTAGAACAATGCGATATTCTTGTGGGATGCCGTCGACCTCAATTACAGGCACTTTTAAACTCGAACGGACCTTTTCAATGAACTCCTTGAAAAATCGCAAATCCTCAGGACCAACACTTTCGGGGAATTTAATGTAGAATGCGTGGACCTCTTTTGCCCCATCGAACCAGTAGTTGACGTCGGCAGATTTAAGCAATTCGATAAATCTCTCCTTATTCTTTCTTCTCTTCGATAATTCGACCATTCTCTTCTTCCAAACATCCCCCGATCTCACCACAGTAGTCTCGACGCCGAGCACTCTCCACATGTTCATCACCGATGCTATGAGAATAGATAAATCTGTTGAGCAAATGCCGACTGGTATCGATGCCAACTAACCTTTTTATTCCTTTCAGGCGGTTGCGAAATAACTGGTATCTGCTATCAAACCTTCTCCAAGCACCTTGGCGTAATCGAAGTCTTCCCTCAATAGAAGCTCTTTGATCCTCGATACGTTCGCTCTCTTCTTGATAAGCCCAGCAAAGACTCCAGCTGCCTCTACTTCACCAATGCAAATTGCACCGACTATCACACCGTCTTTCAAGACGATCTTCCTGTAAAACTTCTTTTCTGGAATCGAACGGCTGATAATTTCATAACCATGATCTTTGCCACGAGGTCTTGTAAATCCAACGGCGATCGAAGCAAGGCCGAACAAATCGACCGAGTTCATCGCGATACCGCCAGCGTATTCAACATCATGACCCGCCATGTTTTGACCGGCGATGCATCCCTGCTCAACGGCATTGGGCCAGATCGCATGAATATACCTTTCTCCGGTGATGAAGTCTTTTGCCTCGGCAACATCACCCGCCGCGTAAATATTTGGGACACTAGTCCTCATATGGGTATCGACTAGAATGCCATAATCAGTGTCGATGCCAGCATCCTTGGCGAGACTGATGTTCGGACGAACGCCTTTTGCGAATATGACAATATCGCAGGTTAACGTTTGTCCAGTCGAAAGCCGAACCGCTTCAACCTTCTTGTCGCCGATGATTTCCTCAACATTCGTCTCTGTCATGACCTTGATACCGTTTTCTTCTAGCTGTTTTCTCAGTATTTCCGCACCATCTCTGTCCATCGTCTGCGACATGATCTGAGGTGATGTCACAATAACCCAAACCTCAACTCCTTTTGCATGGAGCGCATCTGCCGACTTGAGACCTACGAGACCACCACCCATGACGACAGCTCTTTTGCCGGGCGCGGCCGCCTCAGAAATACGTCTTGCATCTTCGTAAGTTCTCAAAACAAAAACGCCAGGTTTGTTGTTGCCTGGAATATCATAAATGACGGGTGAGGCGCCAGTCGCAATCATAAGCGACAAGTAACCAATCTTTGTCCCATCGTCGAGTACAATGTAATTCTCTCCAGGAAAAATCTTCACAACCTTCTTTCCGAGTATTGGTGTGACTTTTTTCTTCTCGTAGTAATCTTTAGGACGAAACAGAATCTTCTCATCATCGACGACGCCAGCAATATAGTACGAAGTTAAACAGCGAGAATACGTATGCATTTTTTCCTCGGAGATGACTGCGATGCTTCCCTCTTTGTCGACTCTTCTGATTCCTTCCACGCATCCGATACCCGCTGCACTGTTTCCTATGATCACATATTTATATTGAGCGTCTAAATTCATTTCAACCAGACCCCTCTGCGATACTTTCATTCTGCTGCTCTGATTTCTCGCCGACAATACAAACGATTGCGCCAGTTTTACACGCCTCAACGCATGCCGGCATGTCTCTATGGGAGCAAAGATCGCATTTCACGATGATTTTATTCTCTAAATCTCTTTTAATAGCTCCATAGGGGCAGGCCATGATACACATCCAGCACCCTACGCACTTGTCAGGATCGTGAATCACAGCACCTTCTTCATTCTTGATCAAAGCACCAGACATGCATGCCTCGACGCATTTTGGATCATCGCAGTGCCTACATCTGATTGGATACGCCTTTCCAGTTGCGATTTCCGTTTTCGATTTCCCTTTCCTAGGTCTCATTTCAGGGGCATCGGTTGGGTTGGTTAATCCGGTTTTTATCGAAATTCGCGAGAGCGCTTTCCTTGTATCTGCAGTGATTCGTTCACCACTCTTCGAAGGAGAATGCTCACGCGCGCACGCAATTTCGCAGGACCTGCACCCAATACACTTATCGAGCTTCACGATAATTTTTTTCTTCAATCAGAGATACCTCCTTCTGCGAGCGGAATCTGCCTTCCTGAGTCAGGAATTTTGGCAAGGTTAATTATTATTGTTGTCTTTAACACTTTCGGGGCAAAATATCGCAGTCATATACAAATTTCGTAATCTCCGATCGAAATTCGGATCATGAAGAAGAAATTATGGATTATGTTTTCGTAATTTTCTTCCTGCTATTTGGTATTAAATTCGGTACCAAACCGGATATTATTCAATAGGAAATAGCATTCGGGTCTGCTAAGGAATCGTGATAGTGATGAGAGTCGTCAGCAACATTCTCGAATTGTGCGGCAATACGCCGATGATAAAGCTGAATCGAATTGTGCCACCCGATTTTGCAAATGTCTATGCAAAACTCGAATATTTCAATCCAACTGGCAGTGTTAAAGATCGAATTGCCACGTATATGATAGAAGAGGCCGAAAAACGTGGTGAGCTTAGGCCAGGTTACAGAATTGTTGAAGCGACAACTGGCAATACTGGCATTGCTTTTGCGTTAGCTGGCGCAATGAAAGGATATCGTGTAACCATCGTCATGCCCGAAGGGATGAGTGAAGAAAGAAAGAAAATTCTTCGAGCGCTCGGCGCCGAAATTATTTATACGCCTGGTTCGGAAACAGACGTGGATAAATGCATCAAGAAAGTTAAAGAGATCCAAAAATCAGACTCGCGGGTCTGGGTTCCGAGCCAATTCACATCGATGGATAACGTCTTGGCGCATGAAAAAACGACTGGACCTGAATGCGTTGAACAGGTTGGCCGCGATATCAGTGCCTTTGTGGCTGGCATAGGATCTGGTGGGACATTGATGGGTGTTGCAAGGTATTTCAGAAAAGAGGGAATCAATGCTGAGATCGTCGCGGTGGAACCTGAGGAATGTTCGGTAATTAAAAAGGGTAAAAAGGGACCACACAGGATTGAGGGAATCGGCGATGGATTTATTCCGGAAATCGTCGACACGAACTTGATTTCGAGAGTCGAGCTCGTTAGCGACACGGAAGCGATCGAAATGGCAAGGAGACTGGCGAAAGAGGAAGGAATTCTCTGTGGGATATCTGCAGGAGCAAACGTTACGGCCGCGATCAGAATCGCCAAGGGGCTCGGGAGAGGTAGGAACGTGGTAACAATTATTCCTGACACGGGAATGCGCTATTTTTCAACGGATCTCTATGAGGAAGTGTGAACCATGATTGATCGCACGGAAATGGTGGTAGATCTCCTGAAAAAATTGGTTTCGATCGACAGTGTTAATCCATGTCTTTCACCAAGACACAGAGGCGAGGGTGAAATCGCTGATTTTGTCGCGGAGCGTTTGAGATCGATTGGTGCAGATGTTAGAAAACAGAAGGTTGTTGACGATAGGAATAATGTGATCGGCGTAATTCGAGGCAACGAAAGAGGCAGAAAGTTGCTCATTGTTGCGCACCTGGATACGGTTGGTGTAGATTCGATGATCATCCCGCCATTCCAGCCAGTGATCGCTGGTAACAGGCTTTATGGAAGAGGCTCTGCTGATAACAAGGGTGGAATGGCGGCCGCAATCGAAGCTCTCAGATCGCTTTCCCTCGATTGCAATTTCAGAGGAGATGTAATCTTTGCAGGCACTGTTGACGAGGAATATGAAGCGAAAGGAGTCGAAAAACTTGTGCAGGAGATCGAAGCTGACGCGGCTATTGTCATCGAGCCAGTTGGTCTTAATGTTATGGTCGCCCATAAGGGATTCGCGTGGCAAGAATTCAGGGTCATGGGTAGGGCGGCGCATGGGAGTGATTTTGTCAATGGCATAGATGCGATCTTTGAAACTCAGAAACTCCTTGCAGAGCTGATCAAAATGAATGACAAGTTAATGAAACACCTGCATCCTCTTCTCGGTCCAGCATCTCTGCACGCATCGCAAATTCACGGCGGCGAAGGGTGGTCGACCTATCCCGCTGAATGCGTCTTAACTGTTGAAAGGAGAACATTACCTGGCGAAACAAAGCTGAAGGTCGAAAAAGAATTTCTCGATATTACAGATCGCCTTCTTGAGGAGGGAATTCACGTCGAGACGAAAATGCACTTTTTCCGCATCGCAACGGAGATATCGCCAAATGAAATGATCGTGCAGTCTTTGCTAAAAGCAGCTTCAGAGGCGGGTATTAATTGTTCGGTTTCTGGCATGTCTGCTTGGCCTGAAGCGGGTGTGCTTAATCTCTCTGGCATTCCGTCGGTTGTCTTTGGACCGAGTGGATGCAAGGGGCATGAATCCGATGAGTATGTAGAGCTTGACAGTATTACCAAATGCAGCGAAGTGCTCGAGAAGGCAATTAGAATTTTTCTTTCTTAAATTTCTCTTGTCGCAAGTTTATCATGCAAGTCTACCTTTCAACAATATTAAGTATAAATCAAGCTTTTTCATCACTCGATAATCATGCCGCATCCATTGCCGCCCCACACCCACTGCCTCAATTGCGATAATCCGATTCCAGAAGATCAAGATTTTTGCTCGGAAAAGTGCAAAGACGCTTATCAGGAAAGAATGAAGAAGGAAAGAAGGCGAATAATGTACTTTTACGTCGCTGCGATCATCGCCATCATAGGAATCGGTCTTATTAGCTCGCTTGCTTGATTGCAAGATCTTGATCGTCAAATTCGCCATATGGAAAATCGAAAGGTTATCTCATTCCGTAGATTGCATCGATGAGTTTGCAAACACGCACCGTCTCTTTAACATCATGTACCCTGATGATGTCCGCTCCATTGATTACGGAGACGGCGGCTGATGCTAATGATCCCTCAAGTCGCTCCTCTTTGGGCAGATCGAGGACTTTTCCTATGAAGGTCTTTCTCGAAGCGCCTACAAGGAGCGGGCGTCCAAGGCAGCGGAATTCTCTCAGTCTTCTAAGGATGTCGAGATTATGATAGACTTCTTTACCGAAACCGATTCCTGGGTCGATTATGATCTTATCTCTATCAATCCCGCTCTCCTCTGCTTCTCGAATCTGCCCTGCCAGAAACATTAAGATGTCGCCGACAACATCCTCATAAGAGATGTTCAATTGCATTGTCTGCGGGTCTCCAAGCATGTGCATAATGATAACTGGAACGTCAAGTTCACTGACCGTTCTCATCATTTCTGGATCTCTAAGGCCCGAAACATCGTTGACAATTTGCGCACCGATCTCGACGGCTTTTCTCGCGATTGAGGGTTTCCGCGTATCAATTGATATGGGAATGTCGATTGAGGGAATCACTTCTTCAAGAATTGGAATTACTCTTTCTCTTTCCACGGTCTCTGGAATTGGTGTTGAAAAGGGGCGTGTGGATTCACCGCCAATATCAATAATGTCTGCCCCTTCGTCGACCATTTGGAACACTCTTTCAACTGCCGATTCCTTGTTGAAATACATACCGCCGTCAAAGAACGAATCAGGCGTAACGTTGAGAATACCCATGATGATTGTTTTTTCGAAATTAAGCGTTTGATTGGAAAGTTTAATTGGCTTCGTTGATGACGACCGGTAGTTCTTCAATGCGATGAGGATCATTTCGACCAAGGGATAATCCTGATAATTCGAAAGATTCTTGTAAAAAGATGCATCGCCAAAGACAAGATATCTTGTGCATTTCGATGTTGTGCTCTTCTTAATTTCGCCACCAGCACTTTCGATCAATCTCGATAGCTCTTGTGCGTTTTCGATTTCCCTTTCAAATTCGAGATATGTGAATAGAAGGTTCTCAATCTCCTCATTAGAAAGTAAAGGAGAATCGATTCTCAAACGCGACCATTCGTCGAGCGCTTCTCTGTAAGAATGAAAAGAACGAATACGAGCAATCATAATTAACCAGTAAGCAACGGATCGATGAATTCGACGAGATCGATGACCTCAACCTTTGCGCCATTCGATTCTTTACCAAGTCTCAGATTGTTCACGCAGAACGGGCACGTTGTAACGAGGAAATCAGCAAATTCCGCCTCGTCAACTCTTCGCGCAGCTATCTTAGCTGAAAGATCAGGAAATGCTGACCTGACACCACCGCCACCGCCGCAACACCTCGCTGTCTCCTTATTCCTTTGCATTTCATTGTATACGAGATCTGGAATCATCTGGAGAACTTTTCTCGGAGGTTCATAAATACCGCAGTGCCTTCCTAGATGACATGGATCGTGATATGTGACCTTCTTTTTCAATGGTTTGAGCTTGAGATCCCTGTCGGCAAGGTATTCAGAGATATGCTTGACCTTGAAATTGATGTCGACAAACTTTGGATATTCTTCTTTAAACATCCTGTAGCAGCCTGCGCATGAAAATACAACCTCGTCCACGCCCACGCTCTCAATAGCTTTCACATTTTTTTCCATAAGTGAAATGAGGTCTTCTTCCTTCCAACCGATTCTCTGCATTACGCTGCCACAGCAAACCTCATCGAGGAGGGTGAAATCCGCGCCAAGTTTCTTTAGAATTGATAGCGTTGCTTTGGCGCTATTCACATTTCTATAAGCTGAAGTGCAACCGATAAAATAACCTAATTCTGCATTCCTAGGTCTCATGCCAAAGCGATCGATCACTCGATCTCTTTCCCCATAGGGATTGCCAAGTGAAATGATGTTATTGATGATCTTACTGTGTTGTGGAAGGATGAATCCATTCGCCACGAGATCCTTTCTCGCGCTTTCAACGACTTCGACAACTTCAATACTTGAAGGGCATCTCCTCTCACAATCCTTGCAGGTCGTACATTGGAAAAGACTCTCGATCACGGATTGATCGGCAGGTATCTCCTTTTGCAGAAGGCCGTACGAAAGAATCATTCTTCCTCTTGCGACACTCGGGTCCCAACCTATCCCTTCAAAGACAGGGCAAACGCTTTTGCAAAAGCCGCAATAAGTGCAAGTCAAAAGCGTCTTGAGCTCATTTTTTAGGTGTTGTGCTTCGATAATCTCAGTCATTGCTATCAACCCTCGGTACGGTAACGCTGCCATCCATCAGGATGAGGATTTTTGCATCCTTTTTCTCTTGGAGTGCAGCGTTGACAGCGGATTGAATGCTATTAAAAGGCGTTATATTAGCCTTTCTAAGCATGTCAGGATCTAAATCTGTGATAGCGAAGATTTTAGATTTTAATAGAATTTCGGCAATTTTGGCGGTCTTATGATATCCAAGTTTGTATTCTCTTGAAAGGTTCTCAAGAATTTTTTGTGGATCCGATGAGAATGAAAGTTGCTTATAGAATGTATCATGTCCGATACCATGCCGGCATTGCGAGACCAAGATAATGATCCCCCCCTCTTTCAAAGCCCACTTGGCATTATCGAGCGCCTTTTGAGACTGATACAGATCGACGTCCATAGGGAATGGAGCGACGCTCACAATGATATCAGCCTTCATCTTAATCGGAACAACGAATACCTCATTTGCCCATTCAACGGCCTTTTCAAACGCTGCATTGATGTCACCTGCTGCAGCCCGATAAACCCTCTGATGTCTGTCAAGAACGAGTTGAATCGAGAAAATCCTGTTGCGATCGATTGTCGATAATGCATCCATCATGTCTTCATGAACTGGATTTCCGGAAAGGACGAGGATCTGAGCATCTGGTCGCATTGCAAGCTTGTGATTCTGCTCGATTGTTTCATATGATGCAACGCCAGGGAAAAATGATTTTCTCCCACCCGTATAACCTGCAAAATAGTGTGGCTCAACACTCGTAATTACGATGAGGCGATCTGCGTCAACAGCGATTTTGTTCACCCACATCTCCGTTCCATTTTTTGATCGACCAAGGCACACCATCTCATCTTTTTTTGAGTCGTGTGCGTGGATTTTCGTTCTGAGTTTTTCAAGATGTTTACCGAAGATGAATCGGTATTCCTCTTCGGTCGGTGCACGATGACTTCCAGTTGCGATAAGGTATCTCGCGCTTTCCAGATCCATCAACTCATCGAGGATATCTAGAACTTTGTGAGTCGGAGTTGGGCGTGTCGCATCGTTAACGATGAAAACAATATTTTTTGCCCCTCTTAGAAAATCCGTTAGTGATGATGATTGAAGAGGATTCTCTATTGCTTCTTCAATGATTTTCCTCTCTTCACCAATGACGACATCATTCGGATATAACACACCCGCGAAATTTTTATCTGGGATCTCGACATGCTGCTTCCCATCTTTTCCATATGGTATTGTTATTTTCATAACCTGATCGAGAATGAATCATGAAACTATTAATAATGATTTATCTCATGCGGGCGCCCAAATTGTCCTTTCGATTGATCATTGTAAGGAAATTCGTAAAAAGATTGAGTGGATTCTCATCCAAAGAGACGGTACCAGTAAATGAAAATTTTCTCACTAAACCCATTATAATCGATGTCTATTGAGCTGCGGATCATTTGGAAATGGGGCCTACACTAAGAGACGCAAATGGATAACGGATGTTCCCATGCTCAATTGCATAGCTTAATTTATTTCATCTCATGTTGATATTTCAAAATCAGCTAAAAGACGGTCAATCAATTCTTTACCCAGACATTAGGCAGTAGAGTCTGGCATATCGAAATTTCCAGGTACAGACTGACCAGTTGGGACGTGCTTGGGAAACTTATTAATATAGAGACTCATTTCCGAACTTGTCCAAAAACGGAGGATATGAATGGTCACGAAAAAGGCTAAAACAGCGACCAGAAAAGTCAAGGATCGATGGAAGGCGAAGGAGTGGTACAAGATTTACGCCCCTAAAATGTTCAATGAAATGCAGATTGGTGAAACACCTTCTGCCGATCCTAGCTCGCTCATCGGTAGGACAACAGAAGTGACAGTGCATGATCTCACCGGTGATTTCTCCAAGATGCATATCAAGCTAAAATTCAAGATCACCGAGATTAATGGTTTCGACGCAAAGACGATTTTCGTGGGACAGGATCTGACAAGCGACTATGTGAGACGACTGACAAGGCGACGAAGAACGAAAACGGACCACGTCGTCGATGCGAGAACGAAGGATGGATATCTCGTTCGTATCAAACCGATGAGTGTGACTGAGAAACGTATCCAATCATCACAGGAAACAGCAATACGCGCAATAATGACGGAAACGATTCAGAAGCTTGCAGCAGACATGACGATGGCGGATCTCGTTAAAGCAATCATTTCTGGCGACCTTGCAAAGGAACTCGCAAAAGCTAGCAAAGTCGTCGTGCCGATAAAACGGATGGAAATCCGAAGAACGGAAGTTCTCGAAATGGGAACACCTCTACCAGAGGACGCGGTTACGGCGTCCTCGGCAGTCGAGGGTACCAATCAAGGAGGTGAAGGAGGGAAATCTGGGGAGTCCCAGGAGACCTCTACAACTCCTGTGAAAGAGAAAATCGGCGACGACGTCGCCAGTGTTCACCAGGAAACTCAAGCCGGGGTGGCTCAGCCTGGTGGAGCGTCGGACTCATAGGGTTTTGTTGGTTGTGGATAACCCACCAGGGATATCCGAAGGTCACGGGTTCGAACCCCGTCCCCGGCATCACTGGATTGATTCATAATGCATAAGATCGCTTTATTTTTGAACTTGTAAAGGTTCTAATCCATTTTTGAGTCAAATACATCAGCCATATGTGCTTATCGCGATCATCGTTATAGATCTTCTATTGCCTAGAATCTCTAATTCTGGCGATTTCCATACATAA
>Ga0272448_1008849_pt1 | contig 10382 bp, 8 predicted proteins | sample YNPCB0191_FD_202220 | JGI IMG/M metagenome (GOLD analysis project Ga0272448, IMG submission 202220) | Hot spring sediment microbial communities from Yellowstone National Park, WY, United States - YNP-CB-019-1 | ecosystem: Environmental > Aquatic > Thermal springs > Hot (42-90C) > Sediment... | reverse complement strand
GGCCCTACGAGGTGGCGCGAGAGGGGCTGGCGCGCACGCATCAGATTGTGAGGCCGCTGAACGAGCTTTCGGTGCGCGAGAACGTCATGGTGGGCGCCTGTTTCGGCCGCGAGGCAGCGAGCCTGAGCCGCGCGCGACGGGTGGCCGACGAAGTGCTGAGCTTTGTCGGGCTCGACGCGCGCGGCGACCAGCCGGCCTCCAGCCTGAACCTGGCCCAGAAGAAACGCCTGGAGCTGGCACGCGCCCTCGCGTCGCGGCCTCGCCTACTCCTGCTCGACGAAGTGCTGGCTGGCCTGAACCAGGCCGAGATCGCCGAGATGGTGCAGGTGGTGCTCAAGATCCGCGAGCAGGGGGTGACGATCCTGATCATAGAGCATGTGATGCAGGCGCTGATGCACGTCTCCGACCGCGTAGTCGTGCTCGACCACGGGCAAGAGATTGCGGCCGGCACGCCCGACGGGGTAGCCGCCAATCCGCGGGTCATCGAGGCCTACCTGGGCGACCCCAGGCTGGCCGAGCAACTGCTGGCAGGGTAGGGGGCAGCCTGCCCACGGGGCGGTGGACGCAAGCTCTCTCGCCCTGCAGGCCCGGCGGCCGGGGCTGCAGGGCGCAGCGATGACGGGAGAAAGGGTCATGCCGCTACTGGAGGTGCGCGGGCTCGCGTCGGGCTACGGCGAAGTCCAGGTACTCTGGGATGTCTCTCTCGACCTGGAGCGTGGCAAGCTGACGGCGCTGATTGGCTCCAACGGGGTGGGCAAGACGACGCTCTTGCGCACCATCGTGGGCCTTATGAAGCCCTGGCGGGGCACGGTCCGCTTCGATGGCCGCGACATAACGCGCGAGGCGGCGCATGCCAAGGCAGCCCGCGGCCTGGCGCTGGTGCCGGAGGGCAGGCAACTCTTCACGGCCATGACGGTCTTCGAGAACCTGGAGATGGGGGCCTGCACGCCCCGCGCCAGGCCACACATGGCCCGCAACCTGGCCCGTGTCTACGAGCTTTTCCCGCGCCTGAAGGAGCGCGCCGACCAGAAGGCGGGTACCCTCTCGGGCGGCGAACAGCAGATGGCAGCGCTGGCCCGCGGCCTGATGGCCGAGCCCGAGATTCTGATGTTCGACGAGCTGTCCCTCGGCCTGTCGCCTGTGTTGGTGCTCAACCTGTTCGACGTGCTGAAGCGGCTGCGGGCCGAGGGCCTGACCATGCTTCTCGTCGAACAGAACGTGCACCTGGCCCTAGCGGTGAGCGATTACGCCTACGTCATGGCCGACGGCCGCATCGTGTTGCAGGGACCCTCGCGTGAAGTGGCGCGCGATCCGCACGTGCGCAGGGCCTATCTGGGAATCTAGGCTGCGCCGGCTTGGGGGCAGTGCAGTTTGGGGCAAGCCCGTATGCCAGCATTCGGTGTATGGTGCTGCTCCCGCCCCCAGCCGCCCCCGCGCCTGGGGGCAAGGGTTTGGGGGTTTGGGGCGGGCGCTCTGCGCCCGCCCCAAACCCCCATCGAAGGGCTCCCTTCCCGCCGCGGTGGGAAGGGGACCGGGGGATGGGTCTCATACCTGTCCAGAACGCTGGTCGCTGGCTTGCCCCCAGAATGAACTACACCGGCTTGGGGCCGGCTGGCGGGCCAGCGACCGGGCCACACGCTCCGCGCCAGACCGGTGCAAAACCGTTTCAGGGGCTGGGCCGGGAGCGGGCGCAGCCCAACACCCGGCTGCCGCCCCTGGTCGCAGCAGATTCCTTCACAGCGTGGCGAATGCTGGCCTGCGAGGGCTCCCGGCTGCACATAACGCCGACCTTGAGAGCGCCCTGTTTCGAAGACTACAGGAGTCTGGACAATCCGCGCATCGCGGTGTATAATGTCGTTGGGCAGTGTTGGGATAGCTGCCCCGCCTTGATAAAGGTACGTGCCCGTCGCCTCATCGCCGATGCCGAACTGGGCCGCGTGGACAACGGTCGCTCGGGTTTTGCGGTGGTCTCACGTCGATCCCGGCGGGATGCTCTCGCCGTCGCGACCGACGGGTCGCGCATGACCGGTTGCCAAGGGTCGATGGCCGTTCCCGGGGGTGAGCCACTCTTCTGCCCCATGAGGGACACTGGCGCACGGGCCTGCATGACTGCAGGAGTTGGCGCGGTGTCCTTTTCTTCTGCCTTCGTTCGGGAGGTGCAAGGGTGAGAGAGATCCGTGCTGAGGATGTGACTGCCACTGTAGCCCGACTCTGCCAGGACGCCAACCTGTACCTGGGCGATGACGTCCTCGCGGCGCTGGAGCGGGCGCGGGCCGAGGAACCCTCTCCCGTCGGCCGCGCGGTGCTCGACCAGATCCTGCAGAACGCCCGGATTGCCCGCCAGGAGCAGATGCCCCTGTGCCAGGATACGGGCCTGGCCGTCGTGTTCGTCGAGCTGGGGCAGGATGCACACGTGGTGGGGGGTGACCTGCGCCAGGCGATTACCGAGGGCGTGCGTAGAGGCTACATCGAAGGCTACCTGCGCAAGTCAGCGGTCACCCAACCCTTCTCCGCCCGTGTGAACACCAGGGACAATACCCCGCCCATCATCCACTTCGATGTCGTCGCCGGCGACCAGCTCAAGATTACGGTGGCCCCCAAAGGCGCCGGCTCGGAGAACATGAGCGCCCTGCGCATGCTCGTGCCCGCCGATGGCCGCCGGGGCATCGTGGATTTCGTGGTCGATGTGGTCGACCGCGCGGGAGCCAACCCCTGCCCGCCGATCATCGTCGGCGTAGGCATTGGCGGCACGGCCGAGCAGACGGTCTACCTGGCGAAGCGTGCCCTCTTGCGCCCGGTGGGCCAGCCCAGCCCCGACCCCGAGGTGGCCTCGCTGGAGGCCGAACTGCTGCAGCGGATCAACGATTTGGGCATTGGCCCGGCCGGCCTGGGGGGCCGCTGCACGGCGCTGGCGGTGCACGTGGAAACGTACCCCTGCCACATCGCCAGTATGCCTGCGGCGGTCAATATCCAGTGCCACGCGGCGCGCCACAAAGAAGCGACGCTGTAGAGGAAGTGAGGGAACTGGCGGAACTAACGGGACCGAGGGGGCCAGCAGGAGTTCTTTCGGTTCCCCACGTTGCTCCCGTTCCCTCGCCGAAGGGAGACGAACATGCAGATTTCCACTCCCCTTACCGATGAGGTCGTTGCCAAACTCCACGCGGGCGATTCCGTCCTCATCACCGGCACGATCTATGTGGCGCGCGACGCTGCCCACAAGCGCCTGGTGGAGGCCCTCGAGGCAGGGCAGACGCTGCCTTTCGATGTGTGCGGCCAGGTCGTCTACTACATGGGGCCGTCGCCGGCCAAGCCCGGCCGGCCCATTGGCTCGGCCGGGCCCACCACCAGCTACCGTATGGACCCCTACACCCCAGCTCTGCTGCAGGCCGGGTTGAAGGGTATGATCGGCAAGGGCAACCGCAGCCAGGCTGTGCGCGAGGCCCTGCAGCGCTACCGGGCGGTGTACTTGGCTGCCGTCGGCGGGGCCGCTGCCCTGATTGCCCAGTCGATCAAGACGTCAGAGGTGGTGGCGTACCCCGAGCTCGGGGCCGAGGCGGTGCTGCGCCTGGGGGTGGTCGATTTCCCCGCCATCGTCATCAACGACATCTATGGCGGCGACGCCTACGAGGCGGGCAAGCGGGCGTACCGGCGGGAGGCAGCCCGGTGAAAGCGGAGCTGACGCGCGAGGTGCTGCACTCGGACCTGGTGCGCCGGGTGGAGGAGATCAGCGGGCAGAATCTGCTGGCCTGCTACCAATGTGGCCGCTGCTCGGCAGGCTGCCCCTCCGCAGGTGTGATGGACCTTTTGCCCAACCAGGTGATCCGGTTGGTGCAGCTCGGCCTGGTGCGCGAAGCCATGGCCAGCCAGACCATCTGGTTCTGCGCCGCCTGTCTGGCCTGCGAGGCCCGCTGCCCCAAAGGGGTGGAGCTGCCACGCGTGATGGAGGCCCTGCGCGAGCTGGTGATGGAGCGGGGCAACGACTATCTTCCGCCCGGCTCCATCGCGCCTCAGAGCTTTGACGAGTGGCCGCAGCAGGCGTTCATTGGCGGGTTCCGCAAGTATACATAGGAGAGTGGCTGCTCCCTGGTACGTACTGCGTGCTGCGTACTGCGTGACCCGTTGGCCGGGCGCCCGGCGCTCTCGTTTACGTATTACGCATCACGCAACACGCAGTTGGGGCAGCCGACCGCTGAAAGCAGAGTGCTCATGGCTGACCGCTCGATCCCCTACTTCCCCGGCTGCACCCTGAAGCAGAAGGCGCAGGGCTTTGACCGCTCCGCGCGCGACGTGATGGCAGCTCTGGGCCTGGAACTACGGGAACTGGAGGCCTGGAACTGCTGTGGGGCCACGTTCCCGCTGAGCACCGAGAACCTGCTCGAGCTCGCCGCCCCGGCGCGCGTTCTGACTAGTGGCCGCGCTGAGGGGCCAGCGCTGGCCGTGGCCTGCGCCACCTGCTACAACGTGCTCAAGCGCACCAACCTCGTGCTGCGGGGCGACGAAGACAAGCGCCAAAAGATCAACCTCTTTGTCGAGGCCGATTATGCGGGCGATCTGGAGGTGCTGCACCTCATCGAGCTCATCGAGCGGCAGGGCGGCCCCGAACGCGTGCGGCAGGCGCTGGTGCGGCCCCTGGCGGGCCTGAAGGTGGCCGCCTACTATGGCTGCCTGTTGCTGCGCCCGCCCGATGAGGTCGGCTTCGACGACCCGGAGCACCCCGTCTTGCTCGACGGCCTCTTTGCGGCGGCTGGCGCCACGCCGGTGGCCTACCCCCACCGCGGCGAGTGCTGCGGGGGGTATGTGGCGGTGCGCTCGGAAGAGGCGGCGGTGGCAGCCTCGTACCGCGTCCTATCGGCGGCGGAGGAAGCAGGCGCCGATGTGATGGTCACGAGCTGCCCGCTCTGCCAGTTCAACCTGGACCGGCGGCAGAGCGCGATGGCCCAGACGCACGCGGGGTTCCGGCCACTGCCAGTGCTCTATTTCACCCAGCTTTTGGGCCTGGCGCTGGGCTGCGACGGGGCGGGGTATCTGCTCGAGCGGCACTATGTGGACCCGCGGCCGCTGTTGAAGGAGCGGGGGCTCTTGGCAGTGTAAGGCTGTCGCGGCAGGATGCTGCGCCGAGGGGGTGGGCGCCTTGGCGATGGCGTGGGGCCGCAGGTGCGGGGCTTCCGCGGCAGGATGCCGCGCCTACGGTTTGGCCGCGGGCGATGGCGTGGCGTTGTAGGGGCTGTCGCGGCAGGATGCCGCGCCTACGGTGTGGCTGCGGGCGATGGTGTGGCGTTGTGAGGGTGTGGGGCTGATGGGCTGGGTCATTGTGTCAGGAGACGTCGGATGATGGCTGCGCACCCAGGTGAGACGCGCGCACTGGTGATCGGCGCCGGGATTGCGGGCATCCAGGCGGCGCTCGACATTGCCAACTCGGGCTACGATGTGGTCGTCGTGGAACGGTTGCCTTCCATCGGCGGGCACATGGCCCAGCTCTCCGAGACGTTCCCTACCCTCGACTGCTCGCAGTGCATCCTCACTCCACGCACTGTCGAGGTGGGCCACCACCCCCATATCCGCCTGTTGACCTATTCGGACCTGATCGGCCTCGAAGGCGATGCGGGTCACTTCACGGCCCGCATCCGTCGCCGCCCGCCTTACGTGCGCTGGGATGCTTGCACCGGCTGCGGGGTGTGCACCACCAAGTGCCCCAGCCGGGTGCCGGCCGAGTTCGAGGGCGGGCTGGGGCAGCGGCGGGCCATCTACACCCTTTCGCCGCAGGCAGTGCCCAACAAGCCGGTGATCGATCGCGAGCACTGCCGCTACTTTACGCAAGGCAAGTGTCGCGTGTGCGAGAGGGTCTGCCCGGTGGGGGCGATCGATTACCAGCAGGGGGAGGAGGTCGTGGAGGAGACGGTGGGCGCGGTGGTGGTGGCGGGGGGGTATCAGCTCTTGCCCCTCAGCCGCCTGCCCGAGTATGGTGGCGGCACCGTGCCCGATGTCATCGATGGCCTGCAGTTCGAGCGCCTGCTCTCCGCTTCGGGGCCCACCGCCGGCCAGGTGCGTCGCCCCTCCGACGGCCGCGAACCCAAGACGGTCGTGTTCGTGCAGTGTGCCGGCTCGCGCGACCCCGAGCACGGCGTGCCTTACTGCTCGAAGATCTGCTGCATGTACACGGCCAAGCACGCTCTGCTCTACCGCCATCGGGTACACGATGGGCGCGCCATCGTGTTCTACATCGACATCCGCTCGGGCGGCAAGGGCTACGAAGAGTTTGTGCAGCGGGCCATGGAAGAGGAGCAGGTGCTCTACCTGCGCGGCAAGGTCTCCAAGGTCTTTCGTGAGGGCGACCGGGTGAAGGTGTGGGGCACCGATACCCTTGCGGGCCGCAACGTCGAAATCGCGGCCGACCTGGTGGTGCTCGCTGCCGCCGCGGTGCCCGACCCCGCCCAGGCCGAGCTGGCCCGCGTCCTCGGCCTGGAGGCCGATGGCAACGGCTTTCTCAACGAGCGAGAGCCGAACCTGGCGCCGGTCGAGACGAGTCGGCCGGGCATCTACATGGCTGGCGCGGCCCTTGGCCCGAAGGATATCCCAGAGACGGTGGCCCAGGCCAGCGCCGCCGCTGCCAAGGTGCTGGCGCAGTTCGCCCGCTGGCGCTCGCTGGAGGCTGAGCTGGCCGCCGGGCCTGGCCGTGATTTGGCCACGGACAAACACCCATGAGCACCGATAACAAGCAAGCGCTCGACACGGAGCACGGAGCACGCACCACGCCTCACGCCTCACGCATCGGCGTCTTTGTGTGCCACTGCGGCATCAACATCGCAGGCACCATCGACGTGCAGCATGTGGCGCAGGCGGTGAGGGGCTGGCGCGGGGTGGCCTTTGCCACCGATTACAAGTACATGTGCTCGGACCCTGGCCAGGCGCTGATCCGCCAGGCCATTGCCGAACACCGGCTCGATGGCATCGTGGTGGCCGCGTGCTCGCCTTCGATGCACGAGGCGACTTTCCGCCGCGCCGCCGAGGCGGCCGGGTTGAACCCCTACCGGGTGGAGATTGCCAATATCCGCGAGCAGTGCGCCTGGGTGCACCAGGATGCGCCCGACGCGGCCACCCACAAAGCGATTGCCATCATTGCCAGCCTGGTCGAGAAGGTGCGGGGCGACGAGGCGCTCTCACCCCTGAGCACGCGAGTGACCCGGCGGCTGATGGTGATCGGCGGCGGCATCGCCGGGCTGACTGCGGCGTTGGAAGTGGCCGAGGCAGGGTACGAGGTGATTCTGGTCGAGCGGCGGGCGGAGCTGGGAGGGCGGCTGCGCCAGATCCGCGAGACCTATGCCGCGCTGGAGCCGCTGGCTGCGGCGCTGGCCGAGCGCATCGAGGCGGTGCTGCGCCACCCGCGCATCACCGTGCTCACGCAGAGCGAGGTGCGGTCGGCCAGCGGGTACGTGGGCAACTTCCAGGTGGAAGTGGCCACCGACCCCTTGGCAGTGGCGGCTTCAGCCGCTGGCGAGGCGGAGACGGCCCAAGCCGTCATTACGAAGGTGTTCGATGTGGGGGCCATCGTAGTGGCCACCGGCTATGGGCTCCTGCCCCTCGACCGGCTGGGCGAGTATGGTGGTGGGCGGGTGCCCGACGTGGTGGATGCGCTCGAGTTCGAGCGCCTGCTGGCCGAGGGAGCGGCCGAGGGCACGCTGCGCCGGCCCTCCGATGGGCGTGTGCCGCAGCGGGTGGTGTTCGTGCAGTGTGCCGGCTCGCGCGACCCCGAGCACGGGCTGCCCTACTGCAGCAAGTTCTGCTGCCTGTACACCGCCAAGCAGGCCCTGCTCTACCGGCAGCGGGTGCCTGGCGGGCAGGCCACCGTCTTCTACATCGATCTGCGCACGGCCGGCCGCCGCTATGAGGAGTTCCTGCAGCGGGCGATGGAGGAGGGACAGGTCCTCTACCTGCGGGGCAAGCCGGCCAAGGTCTTCCGCCAGGGCGACCAGGTGATGGTCTGGGGCGCCGACACGCTGACCGGGCGCACGGTCGAAGTGGCCGCCGACCTGGTGGTGTTGGCGGCGGGCGCCGTTCCTTCGTCGGGTGCGGCCGAGCTGGGCCGGCGGCTGCGGGCCACGACCGATGGCCTGGGGTTCTTCAACGAGGCGCACCCCAAGCTGCGGCCGGTAGAGAGCCTGACTGCCGGCATCTACCTGGCCGGCGCGGCCCAGGCGCCCAAGGACATCGCCGAGACGGTGTCGCAGGCGGGTGCAGCAGCGGCCAAGGTGCTCCTGCTCTTCTCGCGCGAGGAGATGGTGCAGGAGCCGACCGTCGCCACGGTGGACTCGGAACTCTGTGCCGCCTGCGGCCTGTGCGTGCGCGCCTGCCCCTATGAGGCCCGGCAGATCAACGAGCGGCTGCGCGTGGCCGAGGTGAACCCGGCCCTGTGCCAGGGCTGCGGCGCCTGTGTGACGGCGTGCCCCAACAAGGCCTGTGCCGTCCGGAACGCGCGGCCGGCGCAGTACCTGGCCATGCTCGACGCGGCGTTGGCTGAAGTGTGAAAGGTCCTTTGAACCGCCAAGGGCGCGAAGAACGCAAAGGAGAAAAGAGAGTGAGCAAGCTCGGCGCGTGCTTCGGGCCATTGGCGCCCTGCGCGGTTCAGCTTCGTGGGAGAGATGCCTGATGGCGGAGGGTGAAGGCGCCCCGGTGGGCGCGGTGCTCGTGGTGGGCGGCGGCATCGGCGGCATGCAGGCTTCGCTCGACCTGGCCGATGCCGGCTTCAAAGTCTACCTGGTGGAGGAAAAGCCGGCCATCGGCGGGGTGATGGCCCAGCTCGACAAGACCTTCCCCACCAACGACTGCGCCATGTGCATCATGTCGCCCAAGCTGGTGGAGACCGGCCGGCACCTGAACATCGAGATCATCACCGGTGCCCAGCTCAAAGAGCTGCGGGGCGAGCCGGGCCGTTTCACGGCCGTCGTCGAGCAGAAGCCGCGCTTTGTCGACCTCAGCAAGTGCACGGCCTGCGGCGACTGTGCCGCGGCCTGCCCCGTATCCCTGCCCGACCTCTTCAACGGCGGCCTGGCCACTCGCCACGCGGCCTTCAAGCTCTACCCTCAGGCCACGCCCAATGCCTACGCGGTCGAGAAGCGGGGCACGGCGCCCTGCCGCGAGGCCTGCCCCATCCACCAGCGTGCCCAGGGGTATGTAGCCCTGGTGCGCGAGCGGCGCTGGCGCGACGCCTACCGCACCATCAAGGAAGATAACCCCTTCCCCGGCATCTGCGGCCGCATCTGCAAGCACTTTTGCGAGGAACAGTGCTCGCGGGGCCGTGTCGATGGCGCGGTATCGATCATGGCCCTGAAACGGTTCGTGGTCGACAAGGTGCGCGCCGAAGGCGTGGAACCCGTGGCGCGCGTCGAGCCCCAGCACAGCGAGCGCGTGGCGGTGATCGGGGCCGGCCCGGCCGGCCTCACCGCTGCGCAGGACCTGGCCCGCGCCGGCTACCCAGTGACCGTGTTCGAGGCGCTGCCGGTGGCGGGCGGCATGCTGCGCGTGGGCGTGCCCGAGCATCGCCTGCCCCGCGAGATCATCGAGCAGGAGGTGGCCGACATCACGGCCCTGGGGGTCGACCTGCGCCTGAACAGCCGGGTCACCGATTTGCAGGCCCTCTTCGAGCAGGGGTTCAAGGCCGTGTTCATCGCCACCGGTGCCCACGGCGGCCGCAAGCTGCCCATCCCCGGCGCCGATGCGCCCGACTGCTGGGTGGCTACCGAGTTCCTGCGCCGCGTGGCCCTGGGCGACCGGCCCGACCTGGCGGGGCGCCGCGTGGTGGTGCTGGGCGGCGGGCCGGTGGCCATCGACGTGGCCCAGACGGCGGTGCGGCTGGGGGCCGCGCAGGTGCAGATGGCCTGCCTGGAGAGCCGCGCGCAGATGCCTGCCTCGCCAGAGGAGGTGCAGGAGGCCGAGGAGGAAGGCATCGCCGTCTACCCGAGCCGCACCTTCGCGGAGGTGGTCATCGAGGGCGGCCGTGTGGCCGGGGTGCGCTGCGTGGAGGTCGATTTTCGCGGCTTCCTTCCCGGCGGCCGGCCGGATATGGATATCAAGCCGGGCACCGAGCATACCCTCGAAGGCGACCTGGTCATCTTTGCCATTGGCCAGGCGCCGGAGCTGGATTTTCTGCCCAAGGACGGGCCGGTGGCGGTGCAGGGGCGGCGGCTGGTGGTCGACCCCGAGACCCTGGCCACGGGGCAACCAGGCGTGTTCGGGGGCGGCGATGCGGTGGTGGGCGCCGGGTCGGCGGTGGAGGCCATTGCCGCCGGCCACAAGGCGGCGCGTTCCATCCAGCGCTACCTGCGCGGCGACCTGGCGGTGGCGCCCGAGCCTGTGCGCGAGCCGGTAGTGCAACTGAGCGACGCGGA
>Ga0272448_1008848_pt1 | contig 10385 bp, 11 predicted proteins | sample YNPCB0191_FD_202220 | JGI IMG/M metagenome (GOLD analysis project Ga0272448, IMG submission 202220) | Hot spring sediment microbial communities from Yellowstone National Park, WY, United States - YNP-CB-019-1 | ecosystem: Environmental > Aquatic > Thermal springs > Hot (42-90C) > Sediment... | reverse complement strand
ACAGCCTGCCGGCAGAAATCCAGAACAGGACGCAGTTGCCCGCGGCACTGCGTCCTGTAGAACTTCTCTTCCATGCTCTTGATGTCCACATTGAGCGCGTCAGTCATGGGCAGAAGTTCCGCCGCCGGCGCAGTATTGACAAAGCCGTTGGTGACAAGAACGTTCACCAAACCCGCCTTCCGGGCAAGCGCAGCGCAGTCATGAACAAACTCCCAGCCAATCATCGGTTCATTGTAGGTGTAAGCTATTCCCACTGACTCCTTTTCCGCTGACGCCCGCCGAACCACCTCCTCCGGAGCAAAGCTGCGCGCCGCGGCTTCGAAAGTCTGGGAAATTGTCCAGTTCTGACAGAACACGCATCCGAGATTGCAGCCCCATCCGCCGATGCTGAAAATTGCCGAGCCAGGATGAAAATGATACAGGGGTTTCTTCTCCACCGGATCCAGGGCGGCGGATGATATGCGGCCGTATCCCTCCGCGACCAGCCTCCCTCCGGAGGCCCGGCGGACCCGGCAAATTCCTGATTGTCCCTCTGCCAGACGGCAACGGTGAGGGCAAAGCTCGCACTCCAGTCTGCCGTCAGCGCCGGTCTTCCAAAATTTCGCTATCATAAAGAACTTCCCGTCGGTCGCGCCCATCCCGCATGAACCCGGATTTTCGCATTGGCATTTTCATCTCGCGGCTTGCCCGGAGGCATCGCCCTGCTGCTTGAACATCATTTTTCCGCGGCAAGCACGCTGCTTCGGCAGTTTATCAAACACAAAATCGGGAATAAAGACGCCCACTGCCTCCTTGAATTTGCCCTGCATATCTTCCAGAGTGTCATATACCAAAGCCTCAGCCGCGACAAATACAAATGAACGAAGTGAAAAGAGAAAACGGGGCTGTGGCGCCGAATGACGGCGCGCTGCAGGACATGCTGGCCACCTGCCATCAGGCTGCCTATGGATGGGCGGTGACATGCTGCCGCAACGATCGGGCGCAGGCTGAGGAGACCTTGCAAACTGCTTACTGGAAAATATTGACCGGCCGGGCACGATACGACGGTCGCTCTGCCTTCAGAACATGGCTCTTCTCCGTCATCCGCCGAACCGCGGCCGACCACTGGAGAAAATGGCTTGCTTCAGGGCTGCGCGCCCTCCCCATCGAAGCCGCTTCATCGGTGGCTGACCCGAATGCCCTGCCGCCAGACCAGGCAGCCTCGGCTCGCCAAACCGGCGCCCTCCTCCGGGAGGCATTGAACGGCATCTCAGGACGTCAGCGGCAAATTCTCCACCTCGTCTTCTATGAGGAAATGACAGTACACGAAGCCGCTGTGGCGATGGGAATCTCCATTGGAGCGGCAAGCCGCCACTATGAACGGGGAAAGGCTGCATTGAGACGCCGACTTTCCGATCTTGGAGTCATCCTATGACAGGCGAATACGGTGACATGAAGTTGCGCGAGTTGTTCAGGGACGCACGCCGCCAGGACGCGGGACTTGCGCCGCGCTTCGAAGACATGGTCCGCCTTGCCCGGCGCATGGAACATTCGCATTCCTTCCGCATCCCTGTCATTGCCGCGGCCGCGGGTGTCGCCGCGTTCATGCTGATTGCAGCGTTTCTGATCCCGATGCTTGAAGCTGCAAAATCACGCGGAATCGAACGGCTTGCAGCCATTTGCGCCGACATGTCGGAATGGCAGGCGCCCACGGACGCGCTGCTTCAATTGCCCACGACTCAATACGACTGCGGCATACCGTACACTGGACTTGGCGGCGGTCTGCCCCAATGGCCGGACGGAATACTGACAAAACTGCCGGATCTGCCAGGTCAGCTCCGGCTCAAACAAGGAGGAGGATGAAAATGAAATCGAACATCGCGCTCCCTGCCATAACTTTGGTTGCCGTCCTGCTGCTGCCCGCAGCGGCGCAAATGCGGCAGCCCGGCGGAGGGCCTGGCATGGAACAGAAAGACGGCGGCATGCGACCTGAACTGGCGCAGGAATTCCGCGAACTGATGGCCGAGTCTTTCTTCCCTCCCGAAGTGATAATGAAGCAGGCAAGAGCGTTGAAATTGACCGAGGAACAACAGAAAATAATCAAGGAGGAAATGCAGAAGGCTCAGTCCGCATTTGTTGACCTGCAGTGGCAGGTGACAACTGAGACCGATATCCTCTCCGACCTGCTGCGGGACACAAAGCCTGACGAGGCCAAGGTCCTGTCACAGGCCGAAAAGGTGATGAACATCGAGAACTCCATAAAGAAGACTCATCTCGGCATGCTCTTGCGGATAAAGAATGCCCTGACCCCCGAACAGCAGGAACAGTTGCGGTCGGTCCAGCGCCGGGCGCGCGGCCCCGGCGGTCAGGAAGGACGAGCACCCTTCCCGCCTCCCGGCCCACAGAACGCCGGCTTTGAGAGGGAACAGGCCGCGCCTCCGCGCGGTGAACGCGTTCGTTGAGACCTTTGGCTTGCCTCTCCTGCGCCTCCCGGCTGAGACCTGGAGGCGCCTCATTCCCTCCCGAGGCGGCATGAGGACCGGCATCCTTTTTCCATGAATCCGGATTTTGCGTTTGAGAAATTCCCCGTAGAGTCGTATAGGATGGCCGGAAGCTCAATACAAACCACCTGCAATGATTACCGCAACCAGATTGGGAATTTTGGAAGGCGCAGTCTCGATTGCCGTAAACACGTTGCTCTTTCTGCTTAAGTTCTCCGTCGGGCGGAGGATCGGTTCCATAGCCATGATTGCCGACGCCTGGCACACCCTGTCGGATATGCTCACCTCGGTTGTGGTAATACTGGGTTTCTGGGTCGCGTCAACCCGCGCCGACAAACGCCACCCGTTCGGCCATGGAAGGGCTGAACTCATAGCATCGGTCGTCATAGCCACGCTCCTCGGCGTTGTCGGTTTCAATTTCTTCAGCGAATCCGCGACGCGCCTGGCCTCGCGCAGGTCGGCCGAATTCAGCATCATGGCTGTGCTGATTTTTGGCGCATCGGCGATCATCAAGGAAGCTCTTGCGCGTTTTTCATTCTGGGCTGGACGGTGCGCAAACGCTCAATCGCTGGCCGCCGATGGGTGGCACCACCGCACCGACGCCGCAGCTTCGCTGCTCATAGTCGCAGGAGCGATCTTCGGCCTGAGGTGGTGGTGGATGGATTCTGTTCTGGGAATGGGCGTCTCGCTGCTGATTCTCTACGCCGCCCTCGATATCCTGCGCTCGTCGGCAAGTCCGCTGCTCGGCGAGGCTCCTGATCCTGACCTTGAGAACCGCCTCAACACAATCGTCCGGAAACACGTGTCTCCCGACAGTTCGGTCCATCACATACACGTGCACCGCTATGGAAACCACTCGGAAGTCTCATTCCACGTACGCATGCCGCCGGACATGCACCTGTCGGAGTCCCATGACAGGATCACAGCCGTGGAGAAGGACGTCAACTCCTCTCTTTCCATGCAGGCTACTATCCACACCGAGCCGCTTCAGCAACCCTGAACCGGACCGGATTCTGAGGCCTGCGCTAGCCAAGCGTCACTGACACGGGCGTTGGATTATGAAGATTGTCCGAAACAGGACAACGGCTGTCCACTAGACGGACGAACTCCTCCTTCTGCTCGCGGGACATGTCCGCGTCCAGGAAAACCCGGGCAGAGATCGAGGAAAACCCCGCCCGAACGCCGGTTTGTTTCCCGAGGAGGGCATCCGTATCGAGCGTGCCTTCCACCGCCACTTTCACGCCCTTCAGCGGAAGTCTCTTCTGATTTGCGACTATCCGGGAAATGGCCGCGATACAGGCGCCAAGAGCCATCAGTTGCACATCCAGAGGAGTCGGGCCGGCGTCTGAACCTCCGGCAGCAGCCGGCTGATCAATCACGATCCTGTGCCTCCCCGCCTCGCACTCAGTACGGAATCCGCTCTTCTGTTCCACCGTGACGCTGACCTTCTTTTCCGGCATTGTGTTTTCCTCCTGTTCCGGCGGCGCTGAGCGCAGCGCCGCGTATTTCCTATCCGCATGTCCTGTCTGACACTTCCGACGAATGCCTGACAATTCGCCCTTCGATGAGGTAGATGAGATCCTCGCCTATGTTGGTTGCATGGTCGGCAATACGCTCTATATGCCGCGCAATGTGGAGGATCTGGAGCTGGGCCTCAAACTGCTGCGGGTCCCTCAACACCTCCTGCTTGACCTTCTGAAATAGGCCCTTATGGATCTCGTCAATAGCCTTGTCAGCGGCGCACACCTCGCGCGCAGCCGATTCATCAAGGTTGACGAAGGCGTCAAGGACCTTTTTCAGCATGCTCTGCGCCCGCTCGGCCATGTCGCCCAGTTCCCTCGGAATGCCGATGGGTGACAGCGAACACAGGAACATTCCACGCTCAGCAATATGGGTAGCGAGGTCGCCGATTCTCTCAAGGTCGTGATTTATCTTGAGCACGGCGACGATATACCGGAGGTCAGCCGCGACGGGCTGGTAAAGCGCGAGGATCTTGAGGCATTCCTCCTCGACATCCACCTCCATCGCGTTCACCCGGTTCTCGCGGTCGGCAACGCCCTGTATCATGGCCAGGTCGCGCGTTTCAACTCCACGAACGGCAGCTCTGACGTCGTTCTCCACTTCGGCGCCAAGCGCCAGAATCTGCCTCTTCAGCTTGTCTATTTCGCGCGTAAGTCGAAGGCTCATGCCGCCTCCCTCCGCCGGCGTCATCCATACCGGCCAGTGATGTAATCCTCCGTGCGCTTGTCTCTCGGCGCGGAGAAAAGCGCCGCGGTGGGTCCTATCTCTATCATTTCACCCAGCAACATGTAAGCGGAAACATCCGAAACCCTCGACGCCTGCTGCATGTTGTGAGTGACTATCACAATCGTGTAGCGGTTCTTCAGATCCGACATGAGATCCTCCACCACTCCGGTGGCAATCGGATCAAGCGCCGAACACGGTTCGTCCATCAGGATGATGTCCGGCTCCACCGCAAGCACGCGAGCCAGACACAGCCGCTGCTGCTGGTCCAGGGGTAAATCCAGGGCAGGAGCGTCAAGCCTGTCCTTCAGCGTATCCCACAAACCCACGGCCGCAAGCGATTTCTCCACCTTGTCCTCAACATCTTCGCCGCCGCGGCCTCCCTCAACCTTGAGTCCGAACGATACATTGTCCCTGACGCTGAGCGGAAAAGGATTGGGCCTTTGAAAGACCATTCCGACTTTCTTCCTGAGCGCGCACACATCCGCGTCGCGCGCGTAAATATCGGCTCCCTCGATCAGCGCTTTCCCGCTTATTTTGCAGCCGGGAATGAGGTCGTTCATGCGGTTGAGGCAGCGCAGCAGAGTGGACTTGCCGCATCCGGACGGCCCTATGAGAGCCGTGATTCTGCGCGGAGCAATTGACATGGATACATTCCGAATCGCGTGGAAATGTCCGTAGAAGACATTCAGCCTTTCGATTTCTATCGCAGGTTTTTCAGGAGAGGAGCTCATCCGAATTTGCCCATCACATAAGCATCAGTGCGGGGATCAGCCGGTTTTATGAAAATCCTGTCTGTCGGGCCGGTCTCCACAAGTTCTCCCATCAGCAGGAACACGGTCGTGTCCGACACCCGCGCCGCCTGTTTCGTGTTGTTGGTCACCAGCATGATGGTGTAGCGGGATTTCAATTCCGTCAAAGCCTCCTCGATGCGGGCCGTTGAAATCGGGTCCAGACCCGAGCACGGCTCGTCCAGCAGCACCACATCCGGCGCCATCGCAAGCACGCGGGCCAGGCAAAGGCGCTGCTGCTGTCCGCCGGAAAGCCGCATGGCCGAGGTATGAAGCCGGTCCTTCACCTCCTCCCACAGAAACGCGGCCTTCAGGCTGTCCTCGACTATCTCGTAGAGTCTCTCCCGCTGCCTGATACCCGCCAGCCTGGGACCGTACGCCAGATTGTCGAATATGCTGAGGGGCAGCGGCACCGGAAGGGCGAAAACCATTCCAACCCTGCGCCGGAGGGCGACAACGTCGCATTCCGGAGACAGAACATCAATGTCATCAACCCTCACCTCTCCCGAGGCCGAAAAGCCCGGCAACAGGTCGTTCAAGCGGTTCAGGGTGCGCAGGAGCACTGTCTTGCCGGAGCCTGCCGGCCCGATGACGGATGTGATCGAGCAGGCCGGCACGTCGAGCGTTATATTCTTGAGAACGCGCGCCCCGCCAATGTCGGCATTCAGATTCCGAATCCTTATCTTGGCAGACCGGTTCATCGTTCCCGTCTCGCAATGAAGCGGTGCATCAGACCGTAGGAAACCGTGTTTACCAGGAGAACCGCCAGGACCAGCACGGCGGCCGTGCCGTAGGCGTTCTCCATGGAAATTCCTTCGCGGGCCAGGATGTAGAAATGAACCGCAAGCGTTCTGACGGAATCAAACGCAGACATCGGAATCCGCAGCGCGACGCCGGCCGTGAAGATCACCGCCGCGGTTTCGCCCACGCACCGTCCGACGCTCAGCATCACTCCGGTGACAATGCCAGGGAGCGCGCTGGGGAGGACGACCTTCCAGACAGTCTCCCAGCGGGTCGCGCCGAGCGAATAGCTCACCTCGCGGTAACTGCGCGGCACGGAACGAATTGCCTCTTCGCTCGTGCGGATGATGGTGGGCAGAACCATGATCGCCAGCGTCAACGCGCCGGCGAGGAGACTCCACCCCATTCCCATGACTGTGACGAAGAAGATGAAGCCGAACAGGCCGAACAGGATTGACGGTATGCCGGCCAGGCAATCCGTGCCCGTTCTGATGAGGCGAGTCAACCGTCCTTCCGCCGTGTACTCCGCCAGATAAACCGCTGTCCCAACGCCTGCCGGCAGGGCTATGCAAACGGCCGCAAGCGGCAGTATGATTGAGCCTACAAGCGCCGGAAATATCCCGCCTGCCCTGCCCATGTCACGCGGAGCCTGGAACAGAAAATCCAGCGTCACAATCCTGAGCCCCTTCGAAAGCACAAAGACAAGGATGAAGATAAGCACAACCACGGCCAAAAGCGTCGCACCTCCCAGCGCCGCGACCGCGACCGCCTGTTCCAACTGCCTCCTGACCCTCATCTTGCTCCCCTTTTCATCGCTCCGAGAGCGATCCCGTTCAGCGCCATGATGATCAAGAAAAGCACCACCCCCGTTGCAAACAACGCGTCGCGATGGGCGCCGGTCGCATGGCCCATTTCTATCGCTATGTTCGCCGTGAGCGTTCGAACCGGATCCAGAATCGAGATTGGAATCCTGACCGTGTTTCCGGCCACCATGATCACCGCCATCGTCTCGCCCACTGCCCTGCCGAGCCCGAGCACAACGGCAGCGACAATTCCCGACCTGGCCGCTTTCAACACCACCATGTGAACGCTCTGCCAGCGCGTGGCGCCAAGCGCGAGCGCGCCCTCCCTGAAGGAGTTTGGCACGCTTGCAAGGGCGTCAATGCTTATGCTCATCACCGTCGGAAGTATCATCACACCCAGAATTACCGACGCGCACAGCACCGACAGGCCGGGACCGCCGAGATGGTTCCTTATGAGAGGTGCAAGCACCATCACGCCGATGAACCCGAAGACCACGGACGGAATCCCGGCAAGAAGTTCAATCGCCGGTTTCAGAACGCGCGCCACCCATCGCGGCGCGAATTCGTTCAGGAAGACAGCCCCGGCAATGCCAAGAGGCGCGCCGACGACCATTGCTCCGAAGGTCACGACAAGAGACGCTACGATCATCGCCAGGACGCCGAATTCGCCGGCCATCGGATCCCATCGCGAAGAAAGCAGAAAATGCGCCGCCCCGTGGCTGAAAAGGAACGGAACCCCCTCCTTGAAAATGAAAATCGTTATCAGGAGCAGGCTCGCAAGGGAGGAGAATGCTATCACCCTCAGAACAGCCGCGACGGCATGCTCGCCAGACCACTTCATTCCATCCGCGCCTCCGTCCCGGCAGGCAGCAGGCCATTGTCCTTGATCGTTTTCTGTCCCTCATCCGACAGCACATAATCAATGAAATCCCTGACTCCCCCCTCCGGAGCCCCTTTCACGAGAAAGAACACCGGCCTCACAAGCCTGTACCTTCCGGCGATAACAGCTTCGTCATCGCAAGCAATACCGTCAACGGAAATGGCCTTGACGCGGTCAGTCATCAGTCCATGCGACAGATAGCCGATGGCATCCCTGTCATTTGCAACGGTCTCGCGGACAGTTCCGTTCGAATCCTGCACTATCGCTGCCGGCGCAAGGGTGAAGTTGCCCAATATCTGTTCGAAGGATGTCCGCGTGCCAGACCCGGCCTCACGCGATACCACCCTGATCGGCCGGTCGTCTCCCCCCACTTGCCGCCAATTTGCGATCTCCCCGGAGAAAACAGCGCGAACCTGCTCGCTGGACAGATTACTCACCGTATTCGCCGGGTTCACAATAACGGCTATTCCGTCCCTGGCCACCACGATGGCGGTTAGAGACGCGGCCTCTGGCGGCAATTCCACTAGGTCCGCCATTCCTATCTGAGCAGCTCCCGACAGAGCGGTCTGGATGCCGAGAGCCGAACCGCCGCCCTGCACGCTGATGCGCAAATCCGGCCGCTTGCGCATGAACTGCTCAGCAAGCTTCTCGGCAAAGGGCTGGAACGCCGTGGAACCTGCGACCGTTATCACTTCCCCGCGCCGGCGCGCGCAGGCGCCCACTGACAGCAGAGCGCCCACGGCAAGAAGAACCAGCGCTGCAATTCTGACAAATATCATTGTCCCTTTCACGCACTGAACCTCCCGTTGCTCTAAATCTTGCGCCAATATGGTTAGAAACATATTAGCGATTCGTTAGAAATCTGTTAGGCGCTTGCCCTGCCATCCTCTGCGCCGTCGCAGCCACATGGTATCCTGATTTCAAAAACGCTTCCGCGGCCCACTTCGCTTTGCACTGACACTGATCCCCGGTGCGCAAGCGTTATGTGTTTGACTATCGCCAGGCCAAGGCCTGTCCCGCCCATGGCTCTGCTCCTGGCCGGATCCACGCGATAGAATCTTTCGAAAATCCGCGTCAGATGTTTCTTCTCGATGCCTGGCCCCTCGTCCTGAACACGAATCGCCACAAATCCGCCGGAAGCGGCCGCAGAAACTGTCACTCTGCCTCCTTCCGGTCCGTACTTCACCGCATTGTCAATCAGATTGCCAACCGCCTGCTCAAGCAATTCACAGTGCATCATCGCCCGGATGTCGCCCGGACACTCCACCGATATTGCGACTTTCTTTGCCCGCGCCGAGTGTTCATGCCGGCGCGCCGCGTTTCGAATAACATCCCCCACGGATCCGGGCTGGAGCAATATCCGTCCCGCCTCTGTCTCATGCTCCATTCGCGCAAGGCACATGACATCCTCCGCGAGGCAGCCGAGCCTTTCGATGTTTCGGGACATCATCGCCAGAAACCGTCCTGCCTCCTCGTCCAGACGCGCAAGCGGAGCAAGCGCGTCCACGCAGCCTCGAAGCGTGGTTATGGGCGTCTTGAGCTCGTGCGACACATTGGCGACAAAATCGCGCCGAACGCGCTCCAGTCTCTTCAGACGGGTCACATCGTTGATGATGATCAGCGCGCATCGTCCCTTGCCGTCCGTCCTTTCGACAACCGATCCCCGAAGCTGCAGGTACTTATCCTCTGCGCCGAGAAGCGTGACTTCCTTCTCGGTTTCGCCGCCGGTCTCGAGTATTTCCGAAACAAAACGCTGCAGATCCGGATGTCTTGCGACCTCATGAATCGTTCTGCCTCGAACAGAGGCTTCATCCGTTTCCAGCAGCCTTGCAGCAGCCCTGTTCAAGTCAACAATACCGCCTTCAGCGTCAACGAGGAGCACGCCCTCTGCCATTGCAGCGAACAGCGTGCGGGTCTCATCCCTCTGCCGCCTGATTTCTTCCATGGAGGCGGCAAGGCGGCCGGCCGTCCTGTTCAAGGCCCTGCAGGCAAGCCGCATTTCCTCAATGTGAGATGAAATGCCCCCGACTGACATATCGCCCGAGGCCATGCGCTCAAGAGCGGACCTGAGCGCGTTCAGAGGCCGGGCCATGGAACGGGCGGCCGCAGCCGCGGCCAGTCCGCATAGACCAATGGCCGCAACAGACACGGCGAGGGTCGTCCGCCACAAGGTCTTCCTCAACTCTGCGATTTCCGGCGCCGGCGCCCCCAGTCGCAGAACAACACGGCCGCCTTTGTATTCAGCCGGAACCGCCGCGAAAACCCAGAGATCCCGCCCCTCCGGCCCAGCCCCGAAGCCGCGGCCGATGCGTCCTGAAAGTGCGGCACAGACCTCAGTCCGTTCGGCGAAGCCCTTTTCCCCCCATCGTTCCGGAGAATCGCCAGCGATCGCTTTTCCTGCTGAATCAATCACGCTGACCCGCAAATCACTGAGTCGTGGCGGACC